>JGI20166J26741_11556473_pt1 | contig 12107 bp, 10 predicted proteins | sample TergutCu122P5_FD_26741 | JGI IMG/M metagenome (IMG submission 26741) | reverse complement strand
TCTCACGTCGTGGCGGACGTGGAGGCACCTGGTGGTGAAAAGTGGGAACATCTAAAAAGCGGGGGAAAGCAATGGCAATCTACCCCTAAGAACTTGCCCAGGATGCAGCGTACCAGAGTCATACCAGTCGCCTGACTGAATTCTGGTCTCTGCCCAGACCGGCCCAAGGGCTGAATACCAATAATAATAATAATAACAGCATTGTTCCTATGGTATTAACTGGTCCCCTACCTTTCCTAATTACAGTATTGTTCCTATGGTATTAACTGTTCCCTCTGCATTTTTTCCCCGTTACAGCATTGTTCCTATGGTATTAACTGGTCCCCTACCTTTCCTAATTACAGTATTGTTCCTATGGTATTAACTGCTCCCCTACTTTTCTCCTCATTACAGTATTGTTCCTATGGAATTGAATCCTTGTAGTGTTGTTCTGCATAACATGTATTCTTAGAACCATTTGATGTCATTAGGCAAGTTTTGCTTGTACTACCATATTCCTAATTTTGTATGACCATTGCTGCCATTTGTGGCCTGGAGTTCACAAGAAGTGGTGCCTTAAATTTCAGCAAGCTTTTGCCACATATATACATAAGTATATATGCATGTCTCAGAATAAATAAACTAAATTGTAATTTTTTTCAGTAATATAATATGCATATTAATTATAAGCAACAGGCATTACTTGTTGTCTGGTAGGTACCAGGTAATTTTTAACAGCTACCTAACCAAAATGTGAGACTAAGGAAACAGGTGCTGAAATAGTTTATAAAGAAGAAAATAGGGTTATGAAGAAATGAAAAAATGTGTATTCATCACATCAGAATAGGTTATCTACCAACCAAGGACATGAGCTCCATATTTCCATAAGGCTACCCTGCTGCAAGATTGGAAGTGGGAGTGCAACATACATGCTTTTTTTGGTCCTTTGACATTGATCCTTCTCCCACCCAATGCCATTGTTTCTTTTACATGGGTTTTTATCTGTGACATATCCCAGAAGACAGTAATATATAACCATCATCAGTCACATGTATTTCCCACTCAGAATTATCTCAAAACAGATTGTTTATTATCATAGCATTTCAACTTTGCTCTATATTATGCTATGCCAAAGGCCAAGGATAACACTGGGGATTGGTATTGAAAGCGACATCAGATTATGATCTTTGCTGAATAAGTTGTAGAGTAATATTGGAGAACACATTATTTGATGCTAGGAAGGAAGTTTGACTGGAAGCGTTTGGAAGCTAGTTAGATGTTTCTCTGTAGTTGCCAGAATGTAGGACAAAATAATATGAACATGCATAACAATTGTTTACTCAGTGGCATATTTAAAAGTAGACTGTACATTTCAGCTACAGGAGATGATGCTAGAAGTGTCCCCCCACCCCCTTCAAGTGTGTAGGATGGTGCAGGACAGGTCATTAGATTGTGTAGGCCACAGGCCCTTGATCACCATGCAATCTGCACTGAATTATGCATTCGATGGAGCCAATGCTGTTTGGGATGTGTGAGATGAAGCACTGTCTTCAAGGTCAAAGCAGTCCAGGTGCTTGCCTCACATCATCTGGGCAGAGAGTTGTGTTGTGTTGTGTCAAGAATGGGCCTGACTGCTTGATAACTGGACATGGTACATCAGACTCCATCCCCTTCTGATCATTGATAGTTCATGGGGTTTCTCTGGCTTGGTGTGATTGTTCTGAGGTTCACATATACTGTCAGATTTAACCAAGTCTTGTCTGTCATGAAATATTGCAGTGGTTCCTCATTCCATTAACTATACACATTAACCCTTACTCTGCAAACATGGAGAATATGGTGAGCTAATAATGCCAGCAAATGGCAGATGGGATTTAACTTGGCAATTAAAGGGTTAATGAGCAAGATATTCTTTATAAGGTGTAACTTGCGAACCGCCAACATATGATGGAGCTTCTAACACATAATTGTGCAGGACTCAAGATGTTCTCAGTGCATCAGCTGGCTGCGACATGTCTCATAGGCTACTTAGGGTTGTTTTTTAATGTTTGCTTGAATTGTGGCACTGAGCTGCAGAGACCAAACAGGTCATTGCTTAACATATTCATTGTTTGCCACAGAGCCTCTTTCTCTTCACTTCATAAGTTTTAGATAGTGGGTTCACTTGGCAGAGGTGGGTTCACATATTTCTACATAAATGCGCTACATATTTGCTTGGACGATCTAGTCGACATGCACAGTCCCACAATTGCGACATATGCTGGAATAGAAGAATCATTGTGAAGAGGGCACCATTATCATGCATGCGCAAAATAAAGAACTTAACAAGAGTGAAACAGGTGGTATGACAATGGTATGTTCATGTATCAGCTTCAAAAATACTGGTACATTCGTAGTAGAATCACTGTGCAGTGGCCCTTAACAGATGCTGTGGTTCAAGTTCCAGCTACTGCCCAGGACAGAGTGCTTATAAATTTATGCTACCGTTATATGCGTTCACAAGTATGGTATGCCAAAGTCAGCAGTAGGTGAACAATTAAGGTTCTGTGCAGTGCCTCAAAGTCCAGTATTAAGGGGTATTGGACTGTTTAGGTACTGTTACTTGTGGCACCTGTATTTTGAAATGAAAGTAAGAATTCAAATTTTCAGTTGTGAAAAAACTGGGAGCATAAATTTGGGGAATGCGTGCTACCAATTATTTCAGTATTTTTGTTCTCTCATTTTTATATAAAAACAGGAATTAGAATCCTAATGTTTTTCAAATATTCCATGTATTAGATGATTACCGACAGAGTGCAACAAAGTACTCTTGTAGTCAGGTTGTGTATAATAGTATTATTGTTATTACATATATGATCTCTGACATGTTTTGGCAAATACAGGAGACAAATGTATAAAACACCAGTATGTAACATTACTAGACATTGCAGCTCATGTATGTGTAAAACATAGTAGCAAGCTTAACATATACAGTATAAATGCAGATTAAAACTTGGATAATTGAAATCATTATTGACAAGAAAGAGTGTGTTCAATTGTCATAACTTGTATTCACATAAAAAGTTGCAATACGATATTAAATTTGCATTATAACATCTATTGCTTTTCCTCAGTCCAATTTTATGAATACATTCCTGTTATTTTAGATTGAGATGTAAACCGCTTGTGTGAACACCATTAATTTTAGATTGAGCTGTATACTGCCTTCATACAGTTGGATTGAGGAAATGCATTAGATTTCTGAATGGCAATATAGTATTGCATGCAACTTTTTGTATACATACATGTTATGAGAAACATCCTTTCTTGTAAATAATAATTTTAATTTACCAAGTTAGAACCATTATATTAATATTGTATGTATATATATCTTTAAGTTGCTACTGTGTTTTCTACATATAAAAACTGCATTTTCCAGGGATGTTGTGCACTAGTGTTTATACACTTTCCTCTAATGTTTGGTGTCTTCCTGATGATGGCCTATAAAGGGCCTAAACAAGTAGATCATATGTGTACTACTACCACCACCACTACTACCACTACTACTACTATTACTACTACTACTACCACCACCACCACTACTACTACTAGTACTACAACTACTACCACCACCACCACCAATAATAATAATAATAATAAGCCTAAAGGGAGAGTTTGTTAATAGCAGCCGAAGATCAAGCACTCATTATACACTATCATTAAAGAAACATCAAGAAGCAACCATTTGATGTAAATGCAGGACATGCTGTAAGGCAGATGAACACACAAAACATATTGTTTTGGGAAGCACAACACTTGGACCATCTGAATACACCAACAGACACAATCAGGTGGCCAGTTACATCCACTGGACGGTATGTAAACATGTGGAGTTACAGGTTACTGACAGGTACCATGGACATATACCTGAAAGTGTCATAAATGTCAAATATACCACAATTATGTGGGACATACCAGTTATCACAGATGGAACAGTACTAGCAAACAGACTGGATGTACGAGTAGAACTGCATGGTAAATAGGAGAAGACTTGCCCACTGATCAATATAGCCTTACTAGTTGATTCAAATTTATTAATTGTGTCAGGGAATTATGAATAACCGTGTATATGTATATGTGGACATCATGTGAACAAAAGAGCAGCAAGATTTGAAAATCAGTGGAGAATGAGTAGTCAGTGTAAGTAGTTTGGATTCATGCGAAGTCATCGTCAAAGGTGCTCACATTAACGAGAATGGGACTGTGATGAAAGCTGTACTCCATTACCATTCTTCAAACAAAATATGATAATGTTACAGGATATTATTACAACCATACACACTTACATGTGGTAAAGGTACTATTTATTACAAATGTTATTACATGATTATTACAAATTCAGTAATTAAAATTAGAGTAGCTTCTCCAAGTTACCATTATTAGAAATATGATAACACTACACAGTTTGTAAGCTAGAAACTCAAACAGCATAATGTGCATCAACAGGTACTCTACCATTCTCTTGATACTTCCATTATCTGAATTTAAACATGTATTTTAGTGTGGTTTCAAATTATACACAAACCTACAGGACTTCCCATAATTAATATGTTGAGGGAGGAGAAGGAGTGATTTACCAGAAAACATTCCCATAGTTGATAGCACCATTCGTTATGGTCTCGTGTTAACATAAATATGCTACTGTCTGAATCAGCGCACTCCTCTGAAATAACTTTCATTACTGTGTCAAAAATAAACAAAGAATAGACTTACAGTAACTGCATGTGTTCACATAATGTTCCTGGATGTGCTTTTTCAAACCAGCACACATACACAATATTTTGGAGACATCAGAATAATTATGATAATAAATATGAAATTTAGTTAATTTTGTCCTCAGTAAGTCCAGCTCCATTATTTATACAGTAATAAGTGTGAACCTGAAATTTTATTTGCTCAGTACTGAAGCTGTGTAAGTCATGTTTCGTTGTTTGATTGGAATTAGCTGACTGAGCAGGTCCTGCTTGATATCAGTGAATCCTATCGCTATAATGTGATACACAACATGTATTGGTCCAAGAGTTTAAATTAATGCCTAACTAAGCAGACAGCTTTCCAGCAAATATTTGCCATCATGAATTATCTACAGTCCTCAAAAATAAAATATTATATTTTAAATACTCTGGTTTTTCTGGACTTTGTGTTCTCAGGTTAGGCAATACAGATACTTAATTTCAGTTTTTTTTTTTTAAATTCAAAATGAGTCATATGATCTTCTATGTACCATATTGTCAGAACATTTATGTGGAAACATTACACCTGCTAATAGAAGTTCATATACATTTTTGAAGCCTCCAATGCAGGGTGTGAGGACACTGAACACAAGGAATGGAAAGAAACACAATGCTGCAACCCACCATGACAGTAGTATTAGTACCAGCAACCAGAAGAAGCCATTAAAAGTGTCACCAAATCCAGAGCTCATGTTGATTCTGAAAGTAATGAAGAAACAACCAGCTATATTAATTTGCTTCCAGGCTACATCATATCTATCATGGTGGAGGTTTTGTTATTAATATTAGAGATATAAATGCTGCAGAAACATTGGGTTAACAGACATGCTTCTTTGTAGAGTTCATTTCACCTATTAAATATTTCATACACATGTTACTAGTGAGGAAGGTTACCTTAGTATTTAGGTGTATTGTACATATTCCAGAAGTACAGAGTACTCAAATCTTAATATTTCTTATTTTATTGATTAGTCCCTCCAGATGAATTCCAGACAGTGTCTTGGAATAGCCATGATTTCTTTACCTACTAGTTTTCATTGTCTTCAACTTTTAAGTCTTGGCAAGAGAAGGAATGAATAGTAGGTTAGATTTAGTGAGAGTACAGGATGTCAGATGGGTTGAGGGTGGTGCTGAGAGCTGGAAAAGTGAATGAAAATCATCAGGCAGGGACAGGATTCTTTGTACATAAGACAATTAAATCAGCAGGTAGGATAATATAATTTGTTAGGGACAAAATGTCATATATACAGGATGTATCTAAAATGCCTGCAGAAATTTCAAGAGTGAGTTTCCCACACCAAAACAAGGAAAAAGTGTCATATCAATGTATGCCTGCAGACATTTTGTGAGGCATAGCCCAACAATGAGTTGACCTCAATCATTAGATCTTTATCTCTGGGAACACAAACATCCTAGTGCAGCCATGTCAAACTCAGGTTCTGCATGGGACCTCTCTAATTGTAAAGGCAAGTTGAAGGGCCACACTTCAGACTGTAAAGGTTTCTGACCATTTTCAGTGGTGAAGACAAGGCACTGCCTTAACAAATTCACTGTCACTAAAACATTTAGAATTTTCTGTGAACGGTTTTGCAGTCACATGGCTAGCTTTAACAATGGCTTCCTAGTCTTTATGTACATTCGTGAGCATGCAGTGTTGCTAATTAGGTGCAGATTTAAAATCCTGTAATTTATCTCCCTGTAGTTGTTCTTTGTACTGATCATATTTAGAGAGATGGTTGTCATAACAGCACTTTACATCATGTGTCTTTGGAACACTGATAGTCTAAACGCAGATCAAAGACATAATTTTACATCTAATTTCACAACAGAAGTAAGGGAGTTCCCATTTTTTTTAAAAACCTGGCACTCATTTGGAATCATTTTATTACAATTGCAGGGTTTCAAAAGCAACATTATCCCTATGCAAATTAACTATTAAAATGCTGGAAAACTATACTAAGCACTTATTTATCACAAATCACAAACTTGTATTGCAACACCTGTAGCCATAACCCAAAAAGGCAATTGACTGATGAGTAAGCACAGATCATGCAGTGATGTTGGTGAAAAATGCTACAGTTCATTATGTATGAAAATTATATTTAAAATTGATAAACTGTGACAATGAAACTGAGATAGTCTTTTATTCTAACCTTCTAAATTACTAATAAACAGCTGTCAAAGGATGTGTACCGATGTTGATGATGAGACCAGGAAGACTGTGATGGATCCTGGGTCCTACTGCTGTCCTCTGCATCTGTCTAGTCTTATATTCATCAGGACATTGGGAGGCCACATTAACACAACAAAATGTCTGGTCACTTTGCTACTTACATTTTCTTTCACATTCAAAAACTCTACATTTTGTCCACAGGGTATGAGAATGAACAGAGTCTATTAACCAAAACAACATTCCCCATCTGGTCTGTGTATTGGAGATACAATGTTTTGTGTTAAGCAGTAACAGACTTCTTAGTGGGTCAGGGATATTACACACACTGTGTCACACTCCAGGAGAGTAAAGACGACATTTACACTGCAGCGGTAGCCTGAAATAACACACAGACTTTTTATTATTCTTTTAATGAACTTTAGGTTTCAGAATGTTAATAGTTTTGTCATTAATTGGCCTTGGGTTTTGCAGTCACGCCACAGTTTATAGAAGTTAAGTAGTGATCCATGAACTGGTACAGGAAAGTGAGGTACTGTAATTAAAATACAATAATTAATGGAGTATATCTGGTTTACAGTATATAATAATTAACCCTTCAAGGAAGAAATGTAACATGTTTCATTTTAAGACCCAGTTTGCACCACACTCTCCATTTCAGTTATAAAAACCAAGCAGTTAAAACTGTGTGGGGCAAAAGTTGCTGTTTGTTCTGAGATACGCTCAGAACACAAACATATACTCTGTGGTCAGAATGTAGAAATTTTAATGTTAAACCTGGTGTTACATAGGCTTTAAAATGTTTATTGAATGTTGCTAGAATCCTACATTATTCAGCTCAGGAATGAGATGGTTATGAAGATTAATTCTTCTTACCGCAGTGAAGCCTATATTCAGTTCGTGCAGCAGATATTGCTGCATTAAGGTACAGTGTGGAATAATAAAATTCCCTTGCTAGAATGTTTAGTACCATTGCATCCAGTGGGCAAAAGATAAAAGAGAAAGGAAATGTTAAAAAGGGCACCCATGGTGCCAAAGCCCCTTGCTGTAGGAAATTTGTAAAATCTTGCATATCATTTTCTTAAGTTGCCATATAGCAGTACAAATTATTTCACTGTCCCACTATTTTCTTGTATGTATGATGGAATGTAACATTGCTGAAGGCAATGTAAATTAGGAACCATGTCAACTACCACATATATTTAGTAACATACATTACCTAATGTTAAGAACTGTACTTCTTTGTTTCTTCGAACAGAAGGCTGCCAACAGCAGCAGCTTGGTAACTTGTTGTAGCTGTATAGCAGAAAGAACAGAATGCTGCTGCTTCAGTAGTACTGTCACATGTTGGGAGGTTTGAATATGAAGGTACTGGAGTATCAAATATGGCTTACTGTGTCTGGCATTGGTCAACATATGGAAAATAATGGATGGATGTGTTCGTATAATGATATTCCATTACAGACACTTGTATGTTGATCTCAGTAGCACACTTAATAAATATGTTAATCTGGTGACACAGAGCAGCTGGTGTTGATAATAGTTTTATTTTATGCATGATTCAGTTACAATGTCAGTAAATCAGACTGTATGCCATTGAATGTATGGACAGTTGACAAGTATGAAAGGATGTGGTTCTGGTCTAATTAGAGGTATTATAGTGGCATGTTCCTGAGGTGACTGAGATAAACCATGACAAACCTCAGGAAGGTGTCCTGGCTGAGTCTTGAATAGGGTAATTCCCAATGATTGAGCACAAACTTGTGACTGATTTGAACAAGGCCCATCTGATGATAAGAGTAGATAAAACTTGTGACTGATTGGAATAGGGTACTTCCTAATGATACCGAGTCCATTAAACTTGTGACTGATTTGAACAAAGTACTTCCTAATGATAGAGTTCTTGTGACTGATTTGGATACGGCACTTCTGATGATAAGAGCAGATTAAACTTGTGACTGATTTGAATAGGGTACTTCCTGATGATGCACAGTGCATTAAACTTGTGACTGATTTGTACATGGTACTTTCTGATGATAGAGCACTTGTGACTGGTTTGAACAAGGCACTTCTGATGATAAGAGTAGATTAAACTTGTGACTGATTTGCATAGGATACTTCCTGATGATGCACAGTGCATTAAACTTGTGACTGATTTGAACAGGGTGCTACCTGATAAACAGTACATTCAACCTGTGATGGATTTAAACAGGGTATTTCCTGATGATACACAGTATGTTTAACTTGTGACTGATTTATGTAAATTGTTCTTAGAAAAAATTTAATGCAGATATGTGAAATCATCTAAGGTATGACCATTCCAGTCATTGGAGATATGATGCTGTGTAGACTGGTATATATGTACCATCATTTTGGAGAAGCTTGCTGCCTGCATCTTGTGTCTTGCAGATAAGATATTCATTCATTCATTCACTTGTTATGCATTCTGTTAATCCATACAAGGTCAACCAACCTATAGGATATAGAACTTGTCACAATAGAAATGTATCATAGTCATTAAATAATGATATCATATATACATTTTATAGTAAGTCCTCCAAAAGTACAAAAGCAAAAGCATCAACATATGTAAAGCTATCACATAACATAAATTTTTTGGAAAGTAATAGGAAAGGAGTAGATGAAACATCAAACCTTATTTCTTTAAAATCCATTTTAATATTACCTTCCTCTCTGAGCATAGGTCTTCTAAGTGGTCTCTATCATTCAAGATTTCTGACCAAAACTGCATGTGTGCATTTCAAGCTACATGCAATGCTAGTCTCATCCTTCAGCCTTCAGTATTGCTAATCAGTGCCACAGATGATGCACTACTTTCAGGTGTGGTATGATGTACAGTATATCCGTCCTCTTTGTATCATATTAAAATGAAATCCAGGCAGCAGTGCTGGAAGAGAAGTAACCACCTTACAGCAGAAGCTTCAGAAATTTTGCTTTATCTCAGTTTTATTTTTTATTTTGGAGAATGCAGATGCTAACCTGCTCAAATTTAACAGACCATAATGCAAAGAACTTTGTGACTGTAAATCATGGCATATGACTGACAGACATAAAGCAGTGTTAAATACATGGCAGGGAAAATTTTTGAGCAAGGTGTATCACCCAGTGTCTGAGCATGGGGTTTGGAAAATAACAAAGAACTACCTATTTATAATAAAACTCCTGATTTTGTAGTGGATATTGAAAGCAGAAGAGGTGGCTGAGGCATATGATTAGAATGGATCAAGCAGCGGTATCTCAGACAATTTCTGAAAGTATGCCAGGAGTTATAAAAAAAGTAGGAAGGCCTGAATTTATAAGGGTGTAAAATGTTGTGTTGCATCCCAGCTCATCCATGCCAAGCAGTTAAGGTTAGGGAGTAGGGTGTGTATCTGTATGGTAGTTTAAAAAGAGGCTTTATTTCTAATCAACGAGTACAGTGTGGAAGTTTTGCTTGGGAATCTCATAGCTTGCACATACAGACAATCACAGGGCTTGCTCCCATGTGCTAATGCATCAGACCTATTTCCCCACTCAAACTGAATTGGCAGCAGCTACCCTGGTTGAGTCTCATGTCCTACTATATACAGTAGATTTAGCCTGTGCGTTTTGGTGCACGAGCCAGCACCCAGATCACAATGTGACACTAAGTACATGCCTTCCAAATTTACAGTACACCAGCTAACTTTTTCCATACTGATAGATAATAAGATACATAAAGGGAATTCCACATACGGTGTCCCAAACTTCAGAATGTTATTATATGAGTCATTTTTAGTAAAACTGTTATATCCACATATGCCTAGTGTTCAACTGTTCACTGCTATGAGCATTTTAATGTAAGTACAGGACCATAACAAAAAATTTTACAATAATGTTTTATTACACTGTACAAATAAAAAGAGATTGATAATAGTTCCTTTGAAAGGGTAGAAGAGTTCAAATATTTGGAAACAACCTTAACAAATCAAAATTCTATTCAGGAAGAAATTAAGAGCAGACTGAAGTCAGGGAATGCTTGCCATCATTCAGTGCAGAATCTTTTGTCTTCTAGTTTGCTATCCAAAAATAGAAACGTTAAGATATACAGAACTATAATTTTCCTGTTGTTTTGTATGGGTGTAAAACTTGGTCGCTAATACTGAGAGAGGAATGTAGGCTAAGGGTGTTTGAGAAGACGGTGTTGAGGAGAATATATGGGCCAAATGGAATGAGGTAACAGGGGAATGGAGAAAACTACATAATGAGGAGCTTAATGATCTGTACTCCTCACCCAACATTGTTCAGGTAATAAAATTGAGAAGAATGAGATGGGCGGGGCATGTAGCACGTATGGGGGAGAGGAGAGGCATATACAGGGTTTTGGTGGGGAAACATGAAGAAAAGAGGCCACTTGGGAGACCCAGGCATAGATGGAAAGGTAATATGAAGATGGAGCTTCAGGAAGTGGGATGTGGGGGGTATAGACTGGATTGAGCTGGCTCAGGATAGGGACAGGTGGCAGGCACTTGTGAATGTGGTAATGAACCTTCGGGTTCTACAAAAGGGGGGGGAACTTCTTGACTAGCTGAGAACTGGTTAGCTTCTCAAGAAGGACTCTGCTCCACGGAGTAAGCAAGCAAGTAAGTATAAATAAAAAGAAAGTTATGTGTCAGATAACACCAGTAAAGAAAGCTATCCAGTCTTAACCTATTATACAACATGTTGCAAGTACACAACAAAAAAATGGCAGCAATTAAGTTTTACTATACTGTATGCACAGGAAAAGAAAATTATGTCAGATAATACCACAAAAGAAAGGTATCAATTTTAGTTTTGTTACAAAGTTTTGTTAAAACATGGACAAAATAAAAACAGTGTTGATTATATATAAAAGAACATTAATTTGCAGTTACATTGCACTGATTACTCTTCAAAATGACCCTTACCCTGCTGTAAGCACAACTGTGTGCATCTTACAGAGACCTGTTGTCTCTCTGATAATTTCAGCATTTTCCTCAATTTTATTCCAACTAATTGCAAAATAATAACATTATACCATTTTATTATTTTATAGCATATCCTCCTGTGTGTTAGCTTTAACCATCTTTGGGGAGATATCAACACAAAGGAATTATCCCTGAAGATGGCTGAAGTTAGCCAAAACATGTAGGAGTGTACACTATATAACAATAAAATTGTACAGT
>JGI20166J26741_11556251_pt1 | contig 12109 bp, 9 predicted proteins | sample TergutCu122P5_FD_26741 | JGI IMG/M metagenome (IMG submission 26741) | reverse complement strand
CTGGCTTTACTAGGAGCTCCATATATATACAAAATTAGTAGCCTAAGGGCTAATATTATTAAATGGCAAGTGAAATTTAATCCGGTAGCCTAAGGGTTAACACTAAATACACCACACTTATACAGTCTAACACATCACAGGTTTGTTTTAATTCAACTGGTTACCCTTGCATGAATGCTACATGTTTTGACCTGCAATTAGGTTATCCTCAGGCATGTCTGTGTCGTGTGACACTGAATATGTGTGGTTTGTTTACAATCTGCAAGTTTCTGATGACAGTATATCGCAGTACATCACAGTATATCGCAGTACATCATAGTATATCACAGTACATCACAGTATATCGCAGTACATCACAGTATATTGCAGTATATCGCAGTACATCGCAGTATATCGCATCTAAACTTATTAACCATCATCTAATGTATTAATTTTACTACTTTTGATGCATCAGACAATGGAAAAAATTCATAAAATCAATAAATTTTGATGTTCATTACCGTGTTCACAACAGCCTCTCACTTGTCTATATCCCAAAGCAAATGAATCCAGTCCTCTCCATCACATCCATTTTCTTTAAGTTCCATTTTAATATTATCCTCTCATTTGCATTCCTGATAAACTAACAGAATTAATTATATGAAGCTGGAGAGAGCTGTTATACAATGAATGACCTGCAGGTTGAGTGACAGAGAGTGAAGTCCTTAACTAATTAGTTTTACCTGTGTTCAGTTTTTTATTAGCAACAGTTGGCAACAATGTGGTTTCACTAGCTGTTTTTTCTACCAAATGTAGCATTTCACTGTCACTTTCTGCCCATGGATGGTTGTAAATAAAGCAGCATTTGACTGGAATGTAAGTATAATCTAAAATTGTAGAAAACCACACATGTTAATTACCAAGGAAACGGGGATTGTTGAGCTCAATGTATGTCTGTTCTGGGTGGTTCGCAGTCGCACTACTGTCATCCTGGCTGCGTGTGAAGGATGAATCTGACAGCTTCATTACCTCCACCGACGAAAAGTGAAGAATGAATAAGTATGGCTTGCGGTAGGCTGAAAGGGAATTTAATATTTTTATTATTCTATAGCAAATAAGCTCTAGACATTCTCTAAGCATGCACAATGCAAATGTAGATATTCAGTATGACTTCCTTCTTGAAAAAGATTCTAAGTTTTGTACGCTGTGATGCAGTAAGTACAAGCAGTGGGGGGGGATAAAATAAAATAAACAATATATATATATATATATATAAAAGTAAATTTCACCTTTTAATACCCCATGAAGGTGTTGGGAAAGTAGAAATATAACTCTACCCTTTCTTGAACCTCAGCACTAGATTAGGGTGGGTGGTCAATATCATGATGCAGTACCAATTTTACAGGAGGCTAAATGGGCCTCAGAGCTGGTACAGATGGGTAAGAAAAATCTCAATTCTACCAGAGTTCAAACCTTGAACAGTCCAGCCCATGGCATCACTATACTGACCACACTATCGCAGCCTCCAAAGAGTTTATGAAGGCATTCTTGATTTTAAAAACATTGTGAGGCTTCACAGTACATGCGTAAATATAATTCATTTACATCCATACAAAATACATGGACTTCCCTGCGCTGATTTTCACAAAACTCACACATGCTCAAACATTACGGTAGATCCATCCTGCATTGCACCCAAATGAGGCAATAAATGTAAATGTATGGAGAGAAATTAATTTACTTTCCTAATAGAGTACGGCTTTAACGATATTGGTTTTCAAAAAACTAATAATCACTCAAAAAATTGCACAGTAATCTTCTACATCCAATCAAACTGACACAAAAAGTGTGGAAAGTATGGACACCCTCAAATAAAGTCTGGCTTCCATTGCACTATCTTCACAAGACTCATAATGTGGAGATGTTCTGTACTAATTGTCACTCAAATTGGTCCATAAATGTGGATATTATGATAAGAATTTCATTAGTGTATGTTCAGTAAAGTATTACTGTCACTACATGTGTGTTCAGTAAAGTATTACTGTCACTATGTGTGTGTTCAGTAAAGTGTTACTGTCACCACATGTGTGTTCAGTGAAGTGTTACTGTCAATAGGTGTGTATTCAGTAAAGTGTTACTGTCGCCATATGTGTGTTCAGTAAAGTGTTACTGTCGCCACGTGTGTGTTCAGTAAAGTGTTACTGTTGCCACGTGTGTGTTCAGTAAAGTGTTACTGTCGCCACGTGTGTGTTCAGTAAAGTGTTACTGTCACCATGTGTGTGTTCAGTAAAGTGTTACTGTTGCCACGTGTGTGTTCAGTAAAGTGTTACTGTCACTATGCCAATTTTCATAAAACTCACAACTGTTCAGTAGATTTACCAAAACTCAGCAACTGATCTTTTCTCCAATCAGGTCATTTCACTCCACATCATCAGAAATGTACCTCATTAAGAAGAACAAATTTTGCACTGTAGTCCAAAACATGTCTTGTTCTTCCAAGTGGCCTCATTATACTGTCCCAAAAAAAATTAGGGAACCGCAATAACATTGGGCTACTTTCAGAACAGGAGATGTTATGGAAACAGCCAATATTTCCCAAATACTTTTCAATGATGTGTCCAATCAAAAACTCCAGTTTCTATAAATATTTAGGTACTTAGCTTATCACTAATTTAAAGCATTCTTAAAAGCAATGTCTTTTTCTTTAGTGAATCACACATGACAAAATGTGACATTAAAATATTACCAAAACCGAGAGGCAAATGGCTCCACTTGATGTCATCTTGTCGTGTTCGTTGCCCATATTTATCCACAAAGACACCAAACACATTGAAACACAAGAGATACTCAGGATCTGCAGTTCTGGACCTAGTAACATCTAATATGGCCACTGGGTAAATGTGCAGTTGCTGAGCCCCAAATACAACATGGGCCAAACTCTTGTCAGATGGGTCTAGAAATTCTGAACAGAAAAGGAGGGGAAAAAACATCAGAGCAAAATATTTGCAGGTACCTCTGTTTGCACACTGAATCAATTTAATAAAATGTACTTCAATTAAAGAAACATAATACTGAAACTACAAGTCTTCTGGGATGTGATACTGTATCATTCAGAGCCAGCACTTGACTCTGCCCACAAAAATTCATTGGCTTGTGTCCAATTAGAAGCCACGAGTTCAGGCAGGTATACATATGACGTGGACTGACATCCAAGGTATTCTTCAGCTTTCCTGATGACAAAAACAGATGTGACTCTCGAAATGCTGATGTACTCAATGTTCAATCATCTGACACAGCTGCTAGCCCAAGAAAGTTATACTGAATTTTGTTCCTGAAGTTTTAAAGTATCATACTGTCTGCAAAACAACAGAAACTGCTCACCCAATAACACAGCACCATATTTCATGTGACTGGAATCTTCAGCAAAGCCACCATCAGAACACAATCTCACAAATTTCATATCATACACAACATTTTTTACCATTTTGGAAAATCCAGAACTTATTCATACCTTCCATCGAGAAGTCGCGGATATCTATCTCAAAGAATTTGTTACAACCCACAATTATGGAATGACGAGCAAAATGGATGCAACTGCAAGATTCTTTTGTGTCCAGGGTTTTGGTTAGCTGGAATGCATTTCGTGATACATTCCACCGCAGCAACCTGAAAATATTATTTACAAATATCAAATTGTTGATCACACTGAATGCAAGCTACAGAATACCAACAGCATAACCACAGAGATTCCCATTAACCAGGATATGGTTGAAGATTCAATTCCTGGGAACTGACATTGTGTCATTGGCTTTACCATTCCCATCATTGCAAAGGACCATAATGCCTTCAAAATGTGTGAAGCTACTTGTCAAGCAACACAGTGTCACATCCCAGAAGACTCAAATCTTCATACCTGTTTTCATTACCATTAAAATAATGGGAAAATCAAAGTATTCTGAGATGTAACACTATGTGGTCTCATAGAAGTGTATTGATGTTTGGTACAACCCAGCTACCTCCATCATCAAGATGAAGGTGGCAGGTGCTGAAAAGATTGGCACAATATCCCATAGCAGAAAACATCATCTTTATTGTGACTACCAAGAAAAGCTAAATTCACACAATGGAAAACATTATTTAACAAAATAATGGGGACTGAAAAATATCCAAAGCTGCATCCCTTCTGAATAAGAAGTGGTATACTGAAAATTCAATTCTTCTTGGATGTGATACTGTGTCAGTGGGTGTGTTATTCCCAACATTTGAAATGACCACAGTGCAGTGTCTTCAAAAGGTCAGGAATTACACTCCCATTGACAGTGTAACATCCTAGAAAAACCGAATATTCAGCAGCACCATTGCAGGACTTCAAACCTTGCAAGCGGTGCGCTGGTAGTCAACAGCCTGTAGAATAGACCCTTTATGTAGGTAAGACTACAAACTCACAAAATGTGGTTTTCAGTGGCAGCACAAAGAGTGGTACGTGCTCGTTCTTCACCATCCTTGGTTGTGGTTGCACCAAACACAAGGCAGCATCCTACACTGTTGGGTCCAGAAGCTGGTAACACAGGGTGTGCAGTGATGCTGGGCTTCACACATTCAGCTGCTTCTGCACTGATTCTCACCTGACGTAAGTCACATTGCATCAGGATCCGGTCCTCTCCTGACAAAACGCAGCCACACAAACAGCTCAAGTCTTCCCTCAAATACAGCACAATAAGCATTTCTGTGCTTGTTTTATCTGGTTCCTGGATTAAGTGTGCAAGCCTTTCTTTCTATGTATATGTTGGCAGGAAATCTTCCTCGTCCTACACCGTTGGAAGGAGGGGTTAGGTTCCAAATAGGTTTGGGAGGGGGTTGTTCCAGTGTTGTGATGTAATGAATGATTTTATGTTGGCAGTTGCCACAGTCTAGATAAAATATGTCATGTTTTTCTGCTAAGAACTTCCTACTGACCTTCCTTGACAAGACACACACAAGTGTATTACAATCAGCTACAAATAAAAGTATGCAATAATTCTAACTGTAGATATTTACAGTGACTGTAAATTGTGATAGTCTAAAATATTCAAGGCAATTAAATGACCGGGCACAATATTTTGAAAAATTCAAATCACAATAATTATTACAAATTCTGGAAAGTCTACACTGTGTTTCAGAAGTGCTCATGTACCTGCCAATATAATCAGACAGTTGAGCAGAGGCAACATTGACATCTGGTGTACATGTGTCAGGCCCTGTATTCTAACAGGTTTTGCATTTGCCTCCTTCAAACGATAAGAGAAAAGACCCTCTTCTGCCCCAAGCAACAAAATCTGTAACAAAGAAAAATACATAAATTTGGGTTTAATAATATTTAATTTAACTTCAATCATGTAAATATCGTATCGTATCATATCTTAACATTCGGTGAGTTCATGTGTAGGGCTGAATGGCTCATAAAATTGAAAAGTATGGACAGGTAAAATTAACAACAGTCACAACACAACATCTACATAGACCAAAGGTCTGTACATTCAGTTCTGCGGCATGTTTCGACCTATCGGTAGGTCATCCTCAGGATCATGTAAATTAAAAACATATTATGGAAGATAGCACGAAGGACAGGAACAAACACTGATCTTTCAAATTCAGTCATTGTTTTAAAATTTGAAATATGTCACACATAAAAATTGGTATGTAAAAGATAAAGGTAAAGCAGTCCAGTTACAGGCCTGGAGTGACCCAGAGGGTTCCAGGAAGTTAAGGTTCCCAGATTTCATGACAACTGCACAGGATGGTGGTAAGGTTGTCAGCCTTACACACTGGTCGCCTTTACCCCCAGGAAATACACCTGGTACTCATTTCTGTTAGAGGCTGAGTCGACCCCAGGGCCATAGTGTGACCGGAAGGATTATATCACTGAAAAATTCCAATGACACCATCAGGAATTGAACACACAACCTGCCGGTCTGTAGCATAGTGCCTTAACCACTACGCCACTGCATACCCCAAAAAATTGGTATGTACTGTACATTAATTATACAGTATTCAGGTGTTCAGATGTGTCGATGCCTACAAATAGCACACAACATTACACTGGTCCAGTTGCCTTGATTACCTTAACTGTAAGGGTTATGATAATGGTATCTAATAACTATGTCATATGGGTGTGTATAAAATCAGCTGTAAGTCTGCTGGATTCATGACACAACTCCTTCTAGTACTTCAATTTTAGTCTTGTGTTTTGTATGAGTATTACATAACTTAATTTAGCTAATGTACGTTGTGTAGAGTTAGTGTTTACAACACACTGACATTTTATATATGGACATCACAGTACCAGGACAATAACAATGGTACCTCCATACCATAAACATCTAACACCTGAAGATGGCTGCTCTTGACCAAAAACTGTAGATAATTTTAATGTGAAAATGCAATTGTGTCAAAGATCACAGCACATCAAATCCTACTGATATGTTACCATCGTGATTCACCTTTCCAGTGTGCATCATGTGCAAGGTATTTCATAAACATAACTGTCTTATGGGATGTAATGCTATTCCACTGCATTGTGTAGCTGAGGGTCCAAGAAAAATGCATTTTCCTTGGACCACTCAAGGCCTGAAGCTGAAGGGTCTACATTTTTCCAAATATTAGGAAACACTAACTCAGTGACACTGCATCATGTCCCAAAACACCGCTGTGGAAACACTAACTCAGTGACACTGTATCACGTCCTGAAACACCACTGTGGAAACCTCAAATCTCACACAAAACTGTACCTCTGGACTGAGTTGTAGGCAACAATTGAGGTCCAGGTTGTCAGGCCGGTCAAGACAGAGCAAGCTGCTTCCCTGGTATCTTGAAGGTTGCCCACATTCCACTTCCATTATATTGCTGTTGTGACCTTGAACAACAGCCTCCAGGGCAGACACCCAAGACTGTTTCTCTGAGAAACTGAGTGCCATGATAAGTAGGCTGCTACCTGGCCAGCAGGTAGTTCGTGGACTCACTTCAACCTGATGACACAAAAGCAAACATTGTTACACACTGCTGCTACACACAGCTGAGGTACAGCTGAAAGAACAGGAAACTTCCCTACAGAATGTACACACACACACACACACACACACACACCAACAACCAGATATATATGGTTGCTGGTGCATGCCAGATACTAAGACACAGGATAATATTGCCATACCTGTACTTGGAACATATTAAGAAGAAATCAGACCTTACAGAAGAATTAGTCGCAGAAGGAATAGAGACTGCATGAAGAAAAGGAGATTGACAAGCCACATATTAAAATTCTGATATCAGTGCTGAAGGATGGATTGCTAGTTGCTGCGTAGATGCAGAAACAAGATTATGAAAGCCTGGTCACTTCATAAGTTATTTTCAACAATGTGAACACATCACTAGAAGAGAAATGTTTGTGTACCATATTTACCAGACCATAAGAAATACACAGATTTTTGCAACAAAACTTGAAAGAAAATCCTCCTAACAATAAGACATACATACAAACAAAATATTTAAAAGGAAAGTATGTCCTGTGCAATGGAAAATACAGCAATTTGTATTGTCACAATGGGGTATAGAAACAGTAAAACATAATGGCAACTGTATCTTGTGACTAAGTACAGAGTGGAATGTTAAGTACATTCAACAATACACACCTTAAAAATAAAAGGAAGGTCAGACTTTGCAGTGTTCACAACTTCTGAGTAGGGCACAGAACTCAAGATGCTGGTTGTACCCTCTGGACGACATACTATGAACTTCTGTGACGGGGTCATCATTTCACTAGTAGGCTCATGGTCAAATATCTGCAGTTCACTCCCCTCCAGACGCAGATACTTATGCTCCCAACATGACTTGCCTCGTCTACAGAAACCAACACACGCAGTAAGTCCAGGTGACAAAAAACATGTGCAGACCAAAAGATAAGAAATTTTCATGAATAAATGTTTGTCAATAATATCAGACTTAATGGGCTGGCATTACAGTACAACAGCCAAATACTGAATAAATAAAATAAGAGAGGAAAAAGAGAGAATGAAAATCCCAAGACCAGTAGAAACTCAATATTCATGAACAATTGAGGTGAATAAAATTATCACACATATTGGAAACCATGTTCAATGTCAAATGCCTATTTGATTCCAAGAACTTATCAAACAGCAATACAAAAACTATAAAAATAACATTAAAGAGTACAAAAAATATGAAAGTTTCGTTTTTAATAAAATAGAAATTTTACAGACAGAGCAGACAGTCTCTTAGGATGATAAACGTTCATACATGTTATCAAAAAGATGTGGCAAATTGTTACGCTACATAAAGACACATACTTGGGAATCTTAACATAGCCTTCTGGTTTACAGGATTGAGCTCTCGATTCAGCACTCAGACTGCTGACAGCCAAATCATTGTCCACTTGGCTGATCTTCCAGGACTGACTGAAGTGCCTTGCAAACCCTGAAGGTATGCCACATGTTGATGGCAGAACTAGAGAACACTGCAACAGTATTAACAGCACAACTAATTAATATTACAAATTTGACAGTAATTTGATGTGGTCAAAATTTAAATTTTTAAGAAATCTCTCTGTTATGGCTTTGCAACTGCACACATAAAATAATTCTACAGTATCTAAAACATGTTTTTTATGTTAATGACTCAGCTACCGGGTGGATGATCTGGTTTCTGATTGTCAGCCAGCAGGGGCACGAGCTTTTTCTCTTTTTCAATATGTGTGGACTTGACCTGGGACCCACCCAGTCTCCTATTCCACAGGCACTGACCACTCACCTGTATGTATTATCAAGTTTAAGAATAAATGGAGCTCTACTTCTACTCCCCCTAGATGCCTGCAAGACATGCCCAGGAACAGTTTAACTTCCCTGATTGTCTTGTATAAAAAAAAGACCCAGGCTCAAAATCACACATCTGGATGACACTGGTGAGATAGAAAACCAGTTTACACAAAATTTCAAAAATTGGCCAGAGATTCTTCCAGGACATGTTGACCCTTAAAGACAAGTTCTCCAAATGCACTACGATCCTCCAACCGTTCGGAACCACCCACCTGAGGCAGCATCAGATCTCAGGTGACCCGAATCCTCAGAATTTTCATGTTGTATAAATGTGTTGATAAAATGCAATACTGGGACATTTCAATAAAATAACAACATTGGTCTGTATTGGTCTATAAGGGCCACAAGTTAACCTGAAGATTAAAACAAACTGACAAAAAATACTTTCCTAACAATTCACAAATGCAAAAATTGTCACCACGAACTTGTACAAAATGAGACAAATATTTTGTGTTTATGTATATTTACCTAACTAAAAGACAATCATTTCTTTGCAAGTTTTGAGGTTTTCACAGCAGTGTCAGTGAAGGTCCGCATTTTTTGGGATGTGACAATACATTGCTAATGAGTAGTCTGACCTTGAAAAAAGTAATGTATTGCCTTCACTCTCAAGCATCTAGTGGACCAAAACAATTCTTCTATATGTTCATCAGGCACTCATAACAACTAATAATTTTGTGGCACCAACTATGAAAAACTATCAGGACCTTTCACCATAAAATGATTATGTAGAACCAAAATGGGCAATATGAAGATGCAAGAAGAAAGTGTTATGCTAGGGAAACGTACATACAAGCAAGAACAAATTTAACTCAACAAATAATAAAATTACGTGCCCTTACTGTGTTCTGCTTGGGAAAGAAGCTGTCTCACACATGAATTCATAAAATAGTCAGGTACATAGTGTACATACTTTGATTCATTTCCAAAATTTCAATACATTTATGAATGTGGTTCAAATCATGTCTAATTCTTGACAAAAAATGTAGCAGCACTTACCTTAGGATGAGCAGTGATGTCACATTCCTGACAGATGGAAGCATAATGTCCAAAGTGAATGCTATCAAGGCAGGCAGCACATTTGATAGCACGCACACACAGCTTCTGGTCAAACCTGTAAACAATGTGTCAAGGTGACTGACTCATTTCCATCAGCTGTCCTATTAATTAATGCATCCTTATAGGTGAATGTACCTGTGTGGAATGTTGTGATGCATGCGCTGAAGTGACGGTTGTCTAGCAAAACAGCCTGCGGTCTGGGATCCAGGCGACTGAACCAGGTGTGTCAGTGCCTTCTTTGACAGCGAGGTGATCGGTGACATTGCAGTAACAGGAGATGTCCGACCACTAACAGCATCGGCTGCATCAAGGATATATCAACAGGAATGTCTATTGAAGCATTCCAATGAAAATGCATTACAGAGTCCAAAAATTTTACAATTCATTTACCCCTTAACTGTCCTAGAATAAAGTGCTGGGAAAGGAAAGCTTCATGATTTGTACTCCTCACCAAATATTCGTATGATCAAAACAAGGAGAATGAGATGAGTGAGACATGTGGCATGCATGGGGGGAAGAAAAACACATATCAGGTTAAAGGACAGAGACCAGTTGACAGATGTGGGCATGGATCAGAATTTGAAAAATAAAAATAACGGTTACATACGGTGCAACAAATTGCTACGTAAAGTCATACCTCCACTGTGTGTTGGCCGTACTGTCACAGGCTCCGCGCAGGACCTGTTGCTTGTTTGCTGGTAATCGTGACTAGCAATGTGCCTGGTCTTTCTGGAAGGTGTGGCAGCTACCAGTGCTGTAGGCTCCTTCTGCCGGGTACCAAACAACTTGTCTGTCAACGTCTACGAAGAAAAAGTAATACATCTCTTTGATATCTAACTTGTAGAAAACTATGAGCTTGGCAGGAGCAAAGCCTGGTATATAAATTCAGTTATGGGGAAATGCAACTACAGCACAGGACCGACAACTGTCAACTCACCTGCATAATGTTCGAGATTCTCACAGTTTTGATGCTGAAGGTTCAGCAATTCTGAAATGTGACACAATGTCAATGGGTAAGAAGTTCCTAATGTTTCAAAGAACTATAATATCTTCAACTTCAGGGAAGGTACTACAATCCTCTGAAATATGAGAAACTATTTATGCCATGACATAGCATCACAAGTCAGAAGAGCTGAACCTTCTGCACAATGATGTATGGTTCAAAGCACAATTTCTAAAACTCTAACTGTGCATAATTGTACCCACACCACTGGCCAGGCACATAAAAAGCTACAAGCCACTGCAGTGTACAAGCTGCAAAATAGGACTTTATTGAAAGGTACTTGTTTTAGTGATGGACACATTCGTTATTCACCCGAATGCAGAATTTGCTACTCAACTGGATACATTCATTGAAGAGAAAAGCTGCTGGGACACCAACAAAAAATACTTGCTGAAAAAGGCTGAATAAGAATTGTGTGAAATTCTTAAGTAGGTGTAAAAATTTGGTACAAGAGTTTAATGACATCAATATTTAAGCATACCTTCTTTTTCTTGTTGGCATCTTCCATCCTACTTTGTAGGTAATCAATAAGTTTGGTTTGTTGTTGAATTGTTGCCTCACTCTTGGTCTCACGTTGCTTATAGAATGCTTGCAGCTCTGTCAATGTGGCTTCCAGGTTAGAATATCTGTGATATATCAGATATATTACAGAGGGAAAACACGGGCATTATAAATAAAATATGTCAAACTGAAAAGGAAGATAATAAAAAGAAAACTTCAAGGCACATCATGACATTATAATAACATACACACATTGCAATTAAACAGGACTCAAATCAAAATCAAGTGTATCCACACATCTAATACTCTAATACTCGCTTTGAGCTTGTTGAGTGTTAAATCTGAAGATGCTCAAAGAAAAGTTAACAATTTCAGATGTTTGGATGCACTTGATTTCAATTCGAGTCTGGTATAATTTTAATCTGTATGTATATATATATATAGTCAACACAGCATATGTATATTGTAATAACACAGTATGTTTGAAATGCATTTTATAGTTTACTACAGATGAAGTTAAATTTTAATTCCATATATACAGGGTGTAACAGGAGGAATGGACCAAACTTTGGGAGAGTGTTCCTTATGTTAAACTGTACTGATATAACCCAAAACACCTATGTCCAAAGTTGAATGGTTTCCGAGATAATGGCAAGTGAAGTCTGAAACTTTGACAGCTGTTACACACTTACTGATTACC
>JGI20166J26741_11556140_pt1 | contig 12109 bp, 8 predicted proteins | sample TergutCu122P5_FD_26741 | JGI IMG/M metagenome (IMG submission 26741) | reverse complement strand
GTTGCCAAACGTAGGTCCATATATATACGACGTTAGCATTTCTGGCTTTACTAGGAGCTCCATATATATACGAAATTAGTAGCCTAAGGGTTAAATATGGTGAGTACAAACCTAAGATAAACTGTCAAACACATATGACAATTTTGCTTTTTGTTTCATACATGTGCTTACATGCACACAGATACCATGTGCATGCATGCATACATGTCTGGAAGGAATTTTTGGCAGAAAAAAGTTATTTGTGGTGAGGCCTGGCAGTAAATAAGACTGTCTGCTCAATCTATAAATAATATCCTACTGTGCAACTTCACAGTATAGCAAATCATTTGAATGTATGTAAATAATGTTTCATAATCTGGATTTATAAGCCTTTAAGTTTTCACACCAACTAAGACTGATCAAATTTTCTTGGATTAAAAACCAGATCCATTCAGAACAGAAAGTCTGTGACCCAAGAAGACTTTATTAACCTGGAACTTGGATCCAAGAAAACACACAATATTTCCACTACCATGCTCATCAGTTGAAGATGGTTAGTACATTACTGCTGTTTGTACATCAACCCAAATAAAACAATTAATACACATACTGCGAATATCCCACCCTTTTTCACCAATAAAATACTTATTGAAATACCTTGAGGAATTCCTGAGGATTCCGGAACACTCCAACACCTTCTGGTGTTCCAGTTAATATCACATCTCCTGGTAGCAGGGTGCAGCAACTTAAAACAGAAGATAATAGCACTGTATTTCTTTGTAATTTTGTATTAAAGGGTAAAAATTTGTATGTTCATAATACAGTAGTATATTTCTATGTAAGAAGTACCAGTACATCTAACACTTCGAAATGCTGTCTCTCACTTGAGTATCCAAGTTGACAAAATGATAGTACAGGCCCAAAAAAATGTTTTATATGGCAAGAAAAGTGCAAAAAAATTAATTTTTGGCCATGCAACAATATGCATAATAAATAGTTCACATAAACATCATTATGGTGGCCCAGCATCAAGTGTTTTCAATACTAATACCATCGTCTGCATTAAAATTCAGCCACCAATGCCACAGTATTGGTCAACTTAAAATGCTCTACTCCCAGACACTGAAGTTGAATGTGCAAATTGTAAGGGTCCTGCATTGTGAACAGTGACAACTGAGATGGATACAGAGTACCAGAAACATCCTTCATCATAAATCATGCACAAGAAAAGCTGATAAACTGTTCTTTCAACACAAATATTACAATTGTCATTACAATGTGGATGCTATTAGGACCCAAAAGCCCAGAACTGGAAATAGCAGTGAACTCATGAATAATGTGTCAAAGACAAAATCTGGACCATCATGGGGTACAGGACTCAAAATAAGAAACACATTTATAATCCTCAGAATTCTACACTGCAGAAAAAACTGTCTGACAGCAAGCTACTTATCATAATAAGAACAGTCTGTGAGAGGAAGACAGAAACCAGTCAAGCAATAAGCCAAATATTGAAGGAAAATAAAGTCTGGCAATATGATTGCCTTTCTGGAAATAACAGTGTACAAAAATAACATCAGGATCCAGAACTATGGCAGTATGGGTATTCGCTGAACAGTCACTAAAAATGTGGTTAGGACAAAAATGCTTCCATTGGTGACAACAATAACAGATGTGGTGAGACTGGGCACAAAGTTGGAGCCACATCAAAATCTCATGATTATTAGTGAAAGTGTTTCTTCCTGTGAGAAAATATACTGCAGGGCTTGACAGCTATACGAGCTTTTGAAACCACACCATCAGAAGTTAAGCAAGAACTGCATATTAATAAACTACAATACATGTTCCTCATTTTATGGCTTCCTCTTCCTGTTCATCCCAACACAGTGGGTTAGTTTCAGTTAATAATGATTTCATTTCTTTAGGAAACTTTTTGAACACCGTTCATGATCTTCATGTGCATGTAGACTGCCTGAATATTATTTTTAAAGCAACTTATGTAAGTTGCACCAATGACATGTGTGAGCCACAGCACAGTCATGCATTAGTCACCCTGGTATATACAGAATTATGTGCTGAAAACAGACATTAGGGTGAATGAGAAAGGGGAATTAATTTGAACAAAAAAGAGTATGCACATGTAATAATAAAAGAAGTTGAGGTAATGATGTGGATATAATTTCAACATTCTTTTGCAATGTGACACCACTAAGTTTTTAGATGTGTTCACCCAAAAGATTGGTACCTGTCCACTAAATTACATAGAGTCACATCTTATCAGATTGTAATCTTGATACACACCAATGCAACAACCTTCAAACCCACATTCAAATAATTTGTAATCCACGTCCAAACATGAGAAACACACACTTAGGATGTGTCCCTAGCATGTATCATGTACTACCAATAGTATTACTGGCTTTCCATAGTTGCACATTTATTTATCCCCTTAAATATACTGCGACCATGCAAAATAACATATATCTGCTTTCTCCAGCATATAACTAATGCTAATAATTCAACTCATGTTACATGTGGTATAATATTTTTTTACTAAAGAACATACATAAAACTTCACAAAAACCAGAAAAACTGCATTATATAAAACTAGCAAGCTTACAGCAGCACTAACTCAGCAACAATTACTTATTAATGTAAACCTACCCTGTGTACCCAAGAAGGTGTATATGGGATGTGCAGATATAGTGCCATGGACTTCAAATGCCAGTACTAGATGGACATTTTCAGATTTCTTATCTGGCTGCTTTGTCCCCAGGCATTAAGGCCCCTAAACCCACGGGATAGGAGACTGGGTGGGACTCAGAGCTGGTGGAAGAAACAAAAATTCCTGTCCCTGCTAAACAAAGAATTCTAGTCTTTCAAACTGTGGCCCATCAATTTAGCCAAGAGTTATCCTGGCCTATCTACTTGCTCCAAATAAGTTACAATTCATTCAACTATAACAACACCTCCAAACTTACTGTGACAAGTAAGAAACAATGTAGTCAATCTTGTGGATCATATCACTGGTGTTGCTGTCTTGCTTCACTATCCCATTCACTTTACAGCGTATAGGCAAGGCATAGGGATCTGCCACTGCCTTCTTCAATACAACAGATGGACCAAGAGGGCAAGAACCATCCATACTTTTCCCAAGAAGCCACTGTCCACCATTTCTTTTCTTCTGCCAGTCACGAGCTGTTATGTCCTGTGCCACTGTGAAACCAAACACATGATCCATCGCATCTGTTGGGCGAACATCACGTGCAGTTTTTCCAATAATGACAGCCAACTCCACTTCCCAGTCAAGCTCCTACAGAAAGAAAGTAAATTTCAGTTTCACAAATTCAATGCACACTGTCTTACAAGTTCAGTGTCTGCCTGTCCATCCACTTGACAAGCTATTCATCTACTGCAACTTTCAGCAGCCCTCCTTTGCAAGATTACATTTCCTTAGGAGTAGAGCAGGTGGGACACTCACTTGCACACCATGATGTAGTAAAAAATGTGACCTTTACCATAACTCCCATGTACACACCTTCACATAATGGTGCTTACATGGGGATTTTTACTTCCTTAATTTTGACCGTACTTGAATCCTGTTCAAAATATATAAGGACTAATCACTGGAACTTTCTATGTTATGACATGTACACCAGTAAAATTTATAGACACAGTTCACTATACTGAGGTAACTGAATGAAGTTACAGGGAGGGTGGGGATGATGATGATGAAACAAAAGACAACAATAAGAAATGCACAGAAACATACACACACTTGTCAATAAGAAAGAAAGGAAAGACAGATCTTGCTACCAGTAAACAGTTCTCTTGCACAGATTAGCCTTCAAATACCACGATGTTGTAGAATGCAGACCACCATCAAAGTTGCAATACTGTACAATAAATCAGCTCATTGCCATGTGAAATTTCCCATGCTCACAGCAAGTGCCACAACTAACAGTTCCTTCTTGGATGTGACACCACATAGTCTAGTAAATTCAACCAGACTAAATGGTGTTACATCTACACAACACTGTATTCTTCTCCTCCTCATTAATACTGTTCAACCACACCAACAATCACTTTATCCATTAATGTACCATATTCCAATGGAATTACCTTACATAGTGCAAGTATTGATTCTGACTGTCTTTGAGTGGAAGTATAGAGTTCAGGTGTGAACAAGGTTAATGGAAACTGTTTTGACTCTGATGTGTATTTACACTAAGGAAGAATGACAGAAATATGGCTGGGGTATCAAACCAAGAGGAAGATTGGTAGTTGCCATTACAGATCAGATATCACCGATCAGTTTCCATTTTCAATTACAACTACAAATGATAAGTTATTAGATCTGGATTAGGGTACTGCTGCTCCCATGTATAAGCAGAATGACATAAGGCACAGATCTACAGGAGAACAATGAGGTGAAGCTCCAAGTATTCTAGTCCATGGCACTAGACAGGTGAATGTTCAGCCTCACTCCAGCTCTTTAACTCAGCAATGGCACCTGTGAATACAAAGGTTAGTAGGTCCAAACATGGTAATGAAAAATAAAACTCTGTCCCCTGCACCCATTTACTTTATTAACCAAGGATCCCAGCTCAGCTAAGGAATAGGCAAATTGCTAAGTAAGAGCGCTGACTTGGGGGAAGTTGAATACTGACAAAGGTCAGAATTGAGAAATGTGTTTCCATATTGTATCAATATCTATGTTTCAAAAGGTATACATTGGCTTCTTCTGTACCTTCTTGACACACAAAATTGTTTCATGAGCCAATCAACTTTACTGGTCTGCAGGCTGCTCTTCGTCCATCTATGCAACAGGAAATTGACTATGGCAGCATATAATGCATTCATTTTTGGAACTGGAGGAGAGGTGTATAAACATATAAAAGTACTGTGTAATCTGAGGTTTTTATAGCATTGTTGAACACATTTAGCCTCCTGGGATGTTACACTATATAGAATGGTAATTATTTAACGGCATTTTGGAGAAGCTTGCTGTCTCTATCTTCAGGTAAGTCCAAGAGTACTACCCTGAAAATGGGGAGCAAACTCCTCCAAAATGTAGGTAACTAATGACCAACACATGTGGTCACAACCTGCAACACTTCATCTTCAAGTTATGTTTTTTAATATATAAAACATTAAACTTCAAAATGACAAGGTTTCAAGACAAAACATTAGTCACAAAAACTAGTGCTTTTAAGAACGAACTTTAATCCAGTAACATGGGCACGACCAGAAGCTTTGCTTGAAAAGTTAAATTTAAGCTACATAAGAATATTTTTACAGACAGTCCCAAAGTTTCACGTGTCTAAATTAAATATTTTTATTTAAATTAGTTTAATATTTACAATTAATATTTGATACATTTACACATTTTTCAATTGTTATCCATTTTGGATATTTTACAAAAATCTAAGGAGAGGGCAGGCTGATACCTAGAGTGTTTTCCCATTGCCAGAGTCCATGCCTGGAAAAACACATTAAATACAACCCCACAACTTTCTGCCCAGTTACTTGCCAAACACTCCTCACAAACACTTGTCTTATAACAGCAGTTTGTTAATCAGTTTTCTCTAAAGCTGTATCAACAGGTGTTCCTAGGTAACAGCAGATGACCTACAGCAAGGTAAAGGCAAATGTTGTATTGAAGAGGTATGTGGCAGAAAGCAGTCACCTACTGTAAGCAGCCACTAATTAATTTCCCTGAAGTGCCTGAGGTGCAGCATGCATAACCTCAGATGACATAGCTTGTCCTGGCATGTTAGTTTAAAAGAACACCAAACGTGCAAATCAACATGCTACCGCCCACAATAATCACTTGCAATCAGCGGGTAACTACAAGCCATCAACTAATATCATCTGAAGATGTATATTGGACACTGGGAGTACTTTCTGTAAATACCTCAGACAGATCAGTATACCTTGACAAAATGCCAAAGCCAGTTACACTCAACACACCAATCATACTTGGACCTGTAGACCTATTCCATTACCACTGCCTTTTCCTTTCAGTTTCAACTTCATTACTATTTTAAAAGTGCCAGCTTCCACATATTGGCCTAGTGACTGGCTCCTTCCACATGTCTCTTCATTTCCACTCTTTACTTCTGCCATATTCTAATTATTTATTTTTAATAGTCTTTAAAAATACAGTAAAAAATTCAAGTCATTGATATATATATATAGTCGCAATTCTAGTCGTCTCTGTGCCCACACCAAAAATATATATGGGAGAGTGAAGGTACAGCTTCACACACTCTTAACCATGGCATGGGATGGATGAAAGTGGTCTGTTTGATGCCCTGGTACTTTGTGCCCAGTGAAGAACCCCCAGTAAGTTCCGGCCAGGATGGTGGGTGGGTCGCAGAACTTCTCTGAATGCCGCAGAGGACAGAAAAATTCTTCTCCTTCCAGGAATCGAAGCCTACAGTCTAAGCACCACACTAACTGAGCTATCCTAGCATTGCTTCTGTAATATTAACATATAATTAGATTCTGAATAGTTTCCTCCTACCCTGTGTGTGAAAAGCGCCATAAATTGAACACCAGTTTTACTTCCTCGTTCCCCTACCTTCAAATGAAGGCATTATATGGACACATATCCCTTGAAATGAACAGTCTTCAACAAATGACAGAGTTATGCTCCATGGAAGTAAAGTTGTCCCCGTCTATGCCATGAAGGCCTATAGGGGAAGTAGAGGGAAGGCTCCACTCATTCTTAACATCGGCACTAGACGGAGGTGAATGGTCAAATTCAAGGCCCGGTCCCCGCTTTACCGCGGGGAAAAATCCCGGTGGGACCCAGAGTGCGTTTGATCATTTTGGGGGAGAAAAATTCCATGCAACTGCCGAGAATCGAATCCCGGACGATCTGCCCCGTAGCCTAATCACTATACCGGCTCCCGTTTTATGTTACATAAAGCAGGCACTCTGCTTATCGTGGACAATATGAATATCACTGAACGACGTACTAACTATTAATCTTGTTCCTTACGACCCTCCAACAAAACCAGCACCCAATCAATAGTCCATTGTCAGTAATGTCTCAACAGAATGTTTGAATACTGCCTGACGCCATTTTTCTATTTTTACATGCCTCCTGGTTTTGCATAACGTCTCTCTGACGTTCACTGACACGACCTTCAGGCCAGCGTTAGGAAAAACACGCATGTAATTCAAGCGTGTCTGGTAACAGACTGCCCCTGTTTCATATTGCGTAAAAAGTAATGTAAGTCAACGATTGTTTGTGTCACTGTGAACCTCGCCACTGTAAGCAGGAAGTTGCAACCGTAACTGCTCTTTGGCTTACTCCCACTCTCCCACAGCGTATGACCAATTAAATCCTCATTATTTTGCTGTACGGAACTTCCGTACACCTTGGAAGCCAAGCGAAGATCCACCTCATACAACGGAACGGTGCGAATTGTTTACAACATACAGGGCACTGTAGAAATAACACACTGTGACGTTAATAAACTTGGCACCACGCCCACAGAGTCTATTTATGGGTTTTCAGTAATTCTCAGAACGGACTATTTTTAGGTGCATTCGCAAAATTGCGAAAAGCTACTATTAGCTTCATTGTGATGTCAGTCTGTCTGTCCGCATGGAACAACTCGGCTCCTACTGGGCGAATTTTCGTGAAATTGTTTGAGTATTTTTCGAAGGTCTGTCGAGGCAATTCAAGTAACATTAAAATTGGCCAAGAATAACCAGGTACATGACGACCAATACACATCTTTGATCACATCGCGCTCAATTGTTCTTCGAACGGGAAATGTTTCAAGACGAAAGTTGTAAACACATTTCATTTTCAATAATTTTTTTTTTGAAAATTTGCTGTTTATGACAGAATGTGGAAAAATATTGTACAGCCTGGCAGGCCACAGATGACAAAATGGGACATGTGCATTGTATGCTGGATATCTAGGGCTACAAATACACACATACTCAGAATATGTAATACATACTGATTTTTCCAAGGCAACAATGGTTGCAAGAATGCACCTCAAAGATACATTTACAAGCACACTGCCTGTCTTGTTTAAACATCATCAAAGGAGGGATTTGTGTAAAACAGAAGTAGTGTTTTCTTTCATATCTAAGCAAAATTCACATGAATTTTGATTAAGAATAAAAAATGAACATTACTCTTCTTAAACCTCTGGAGTTCAAGTTCCATCCCAATACCACGTTTCGAATGACATAAAAGCTTGGGAAGTCCTTTGTTCTTCTGAAAAGTTTCCACTTCCAGATGGTAGATAAAGCCAACCCTGTGAGCTCCTGGGCCTAAACCTGTACATATACATTTTGGGGAATACAGAAACAATGTCTGGTTATTTATTTGTGCACAGAATCTTACTGATCCCATCTCATTTTCCTGGCACTACTGATTTCAAGATGCAATGTATACAAAACTTTCAGGTGATTACAGAAAAGCTACAGACATAAAATTTTAATACAGAACATTTAAAAAGGTTCTGTGCTTCAAAGGCTAAGTAAGCAAACTTCAATACAATCCTTTTCTTAATACACATCAGAAGATGAATAATTAGTACTATACAAAGGTGATGTTGATAAATTCAGAAAAAATTTGTGTAACTTAGGCAAACTTTCATGAAGCCACCAAGCCGGAATTTTTGTATTTAAAATTACAATGATGGAAGTTTCATGTTCACCACAGGGCACCATACAAAATACTAGAATTGCACAATAAATATGTTTGTAATTATAATGTACAGTAACACCTGAAGTTACAAAATTTGACTATTTACAAGTCCCACACTGCTTTGATCAGTGAGCAGAGGTAACTCATTTGGTATAGTGACTAAGATATGGGCTGGCCAACCAGGGAATCAAGGTTCAATTCCTAGCAAGAACAAGAGATTTTCCTGCTCTCCAAAACATCCAGACAAGATCTGGGCCACATTCAGTCTCCTACTCTCCAGATACCAGGGGCTTTTCCATGGGGTTAAAGCGGCCGAAGCGTGAAGCTAACCACTGACCTCCATCCAGTGCCAAGGTTAAGAATGAGTGGAGCTATATCTCCATGCCCCCACATCCCTTTATGGTGTGGACAGAGACACTACCTTGATGTTGGAATAGTCCATTCAATCTCAGTGTTGCTAATATCAGTACAGAGACAGAAATATCTCACCTGTGCTCATGCACTACTGACAGCAGATTAAAATTACATGTAAGACCAGTTGACATTGACAACAACTTCATTTCTTATGGTCCTTTCACTGAATTTTAAAATAGATGCTCTTGCAAAACCTGTGGACTCCTGCTGTAAACCTGCATGCTAACCAACTCTCACAGTAAGAGGAATCCCCCCCCCCCAAAAGCAGATTCCTCTGAAATGCTAGTAACCATGTACAGCATTAAATAATGTCCACTCCATACATACTCATTGCTGTAAACATCTCAAACTGCACTGTACATACACGTAAGCCTGACAGTAAGTTAAAAGGACAGTACACTGTTCAGTGGAAAAAACATGCTTACTCAGCCAAAGCAAGGACACTATTAGCGCCAGTCATTTGGTACAATATGTTACACTCATGTACTTAACCTTGACTGTAACTGGCAGCAACTGAACATGACTTCAGATATGCAAACACACACATGGCTAAAGGCCTTGAAATATAACCAACAGAGGACTTCTGATAAGGCTGTAAATAATACCAACTGCACCACTGTTTTGAAACACTTAACTCAGTTTTTGGTCTTGGCCACTTTGTTCTTTAACAATAATGTGTAAACTAAAGAGATTATTTACACAGCAGAGGGAACTGCTTAAAAATTGTCTGAAGAAGATACGGACCTGAGGCAGATGTTACAATAAGGGATTTGAGAGAACTATGCAATGAGCAGTAGGAAAATAATTGCTCTTCACTGAACGCCATTAACCTTTAAACGATGGGGTTGGTATCTAAATTTTAGTGAATGGTTTATGAAAAACATGAGAATTGTTTGAACAGAAAAGGATACAATAATGAAATAAATGGAATTTTGTGGAAAATGAAACAGAGATTACTGACCATGTCTTAACAGTGCAGTAAATTTCCTTGTTGTCTAAAGACATAAAATGAATTTATAAAGGTATTTTTTTTTATGTTCATGCAAACATGGGTTGTTTAGAGGATAAGGTGATTAAACCAAGGACATACTAAGTGATACATGCAGCATGCAGGGAATAAATGAGAAACAAAATAAAAATTCTGGATATAAGAGCTAAAGGGAAGAGACATTTTTGGTGACCTGTACGCATATGGAAGGATAATATTGTAATGCATATTGGAAAAACAAAATGTTGCAATGTTTGCTTGATTCAGCAGCCTCAAGGTGGGTCCAGCAGGGAGATTTGTGGAGTAAATGAAGAACCTTGAAGTTTCACAAATGTAGGAAAATTTTTATTACTGAATTCTGAGTTATGACAGCATGTTGTAGGATGGCAGGCAGGTACCAACATTCCAGAATGGACTGCCTCCATCTTCAGAGGAAAATTTTTACCAACCCAATAATTAACAGCTGCTAAAGGAAGACCCTCTACCAATTAGTTTCATTATATAGTTACTTACTTCACAACATTTCACTTAAGTTGTCCTGACTGGTAGGTTACTTACATACTGGTAAATCAGCCCCGGTGTTTAAACAAGTACCACACCACATAGGCATATGGGGGAAAGTGTAAGTACCCCTCCATGCATTCATGATTTCAGCACAAGGTGGTGGTGAGTGATCAGCTCCAAACCTCACCAGCTTTGCCCAGGGAGAAAAGATCTCCCAGTTTCCAATGAATAGGAGTTAGCTGTTTAAAAAATAAAGTTACTCTTGTGCATGCCATGAAAGCATATAAGGAGAGTGGAGATATTATCCAACTCATTTTAACCATGGCATTAGATTGAAAGAGTCATTAACTTCAAGCCCCAGAGCTTTACTCCGAGTGAAAAAGCCTCCACTACCCTTCTAAACAAGGCTAGGTGGGTCCCAATGGTGTGCATGATACTCTGGAAAAAAGAAAAACCTCTTCCCCTGCTGAGAATTGAACCACAGTGCCTCAGTCATCCATTCTGGAACCCAGTCTACAAAGACTATGCTAGACTGAAGTTACTGGCATATTTGCATCAGCTGCAGGTTCTTTTATTGCGAACTGAAAATGTGTACACGCATTCACACACACACACACGTACATATACACACACACACACATACATACATAAATACAGTGAAATGAAAAGAGACTCCTCCAGACATAATTCAGTTGGTACATGCATTGTGTAACAAAACCCCTTACCTGCATCCAAATATAAATTTCTCATAACACTATCTTATCTCAACATAACACTCATTCCTTTATCCATGGCCTTGAACATCACCAGATGCAGCCTGTTTACACACTCTAAATATCACATCTGTAGGTCACTATATTATATGAAATCAAGAGTGACAGCAATGCAAATTCCCCACATTGGTATCTAATCTATTATATACCTTCATCATCTATGGTTTTTCCTGCCCCACTTGAAAAGCTGCTGCTGCAGTACTTTACAGTTGATATGATGGAATTTCACTTTTTTGTCTGTTTACTTAGTTATTTTATGGTACGATATAAAGCGCAAGGTCAGTGGCAATCACATGAAACATTATGATGTTGGGAACTGGGAGGGACATGACTGCCTACTTAACACCTCTCATGTTGCAGAACATGTATTGTAATATCTAAGTTCTGTAAAACCTAAAGATAAAGTTGTCACAGTACATGCCACAAGGGTATATGAGAGGAATGGAGGTATAGCTCCAGACATTAACTCAGCATTGGGCAGGGGCAAGCGGGCAGCTTCATTTTCTTCATTCATATCAGTTCAAGTAACAGAACAACACTTGCCATCTAGTATAACTCACACTAATTAAAACAACAACTATGTTAATAAATGACAGACTGTGGAATACAGTGCATAACAGAGGGACAGGAAGGTGGTCATAGAATATTTTGCTAACAACATGGGAAGGAATATGAGGGTTGGAACTTTAATAGTGACAACTATTTATTTACAACTGATACAAAATAGATACATGTTTCGAAGTTTTACTGTCCTTCAATGTAGTCACC
>JGI20166J26741_11556029_pt1 | contig 12110 bp, 6 predicted proteins | sample TergutCu122P5_FD_26741 | JGI IMG/M metagenome (IMG submission 26741) | reverse complement strand
CCCCCCCCATTTGAGGTTGAGTTTGGTGGGAAATTGAGATCACATAATTTGGCAAAAAAGGTGTCTTCCCATTGGTCAGGATAGCCACCTAAGTTGTGTACATTTTCCACAAAATCTGCTAGGTCATGTTACATTTAAGCTGGGCTCACTACCATAGTTGAATGTTGCAGAAGATTGTGAATTGCATAAGATGGAAATATTGACCTCCAGGGCATTTTAACTATCATATTTGTTAGTAACTGCATTTTGGCAGTACTGTGTTTCAGTATGATTTCATGATAGCTGTTGGAATTGCACACGTTGTTGGTAGTGTATAACAGCCAGGACCCAGTTTATCTTCTGTGGAACATTACCTTAACATTTAGCATTGTCTTAAGTATTTGGCATAATTCTGTGTGGTTTGCTGTCGTCACTGTGTTCCATTTCAGATAAGATATATATTATGAAAACGTCCAGCATAGCATGCTGTTTTTTTACTTCAGTGAGGTAAGATGTGCCTTCAATCTAACACTTACAAGCCTGTTACTGACTGACTGACTTATCTACCTCCATAACCATTCATTTGCTTACACCCACATATTGGATACCAGGCTTGCATATTCCTTCTGGCTGCTGTACAGAGTAGTGTGTTGCAGAAGTTGATTAGTAGACTTAATTTTCAGGTGATGTGCAGGATATTTAACATACATTTTATTAAATCTTAGAATGTCTAATACCAACTGTCACTTCACAGAGGTTATCGTGGAAGATCGTCATACTACATGCCATACTGAGCCTATCATCAGGACCTTGGATCAGTTTTTGAGAAATTTCACCGCAGATTTCCTCGTCACATAAATTAATGAAGCTGCGGAGTTATTGGAAACCCGTAGTCACTGTATGTATTTTTTTGTTTATGTCCTCATCCCATACTCCTCAGTGAACAAATTTATTTGTATATATGTATATATTATGACAACCAGCATCAGGAGAGTGCATGTGTAAGCAAAAATTACAAATGCAAGTATTTTGCATTTTGTAACAAGTTTGTTTTTGCAAGTAATAGAAAGTTATTACTCTTTGGGCTCTTCGTGTTTGTGTGTTGGTGTGAATGAAGTGTGGTATGTGTCCATTGTTATACATTAGTTTCAGTGGTGGGATTAACAGTGGCTGTATTCACATTTTATTTGTGATGATGCATTAGGAAGTATGCAGTAAAAGTAAACATTTAAATGAGATTTCAGTGGTGTATATGCAATTAAATGATAGGATGAAGAACAGGTGCAAGAAATTACATAGGAAAAGTTTTTTTTAATGCATCGGACATTGAGTGATTGTTATACTTGCTGTAGTGTGGCTGTTTGGTACAATGATTGTGTGTTGTCCACAATACAAAACCACATTGCTTGTTTCCATGTGGTGACAAACAAGACAGTGCTAAATGAGGGGACTGTGACAGTAAATTGGACTTACCTGTAATAATGTGAACCCAACCAGTCTAATCAACATAAAGCTCTGTGGTGGACTACTGAAGGGTCATAGGAGATGCATTTGTTGCAATGCAGAATACATGTGTTCACCTCTGTTCTGTGTTCTCCATTCACAGGAAATGCATATTGTGTGAATGGTACTTTACTGTGGCGGTATTCTGGATTATTTATATAATTCTGTTTAATTAGTTGCCTGGCACTGGCCAAGTTTGAAATGCCGTTTTCGATCAGAGAGTTTTCTAGCACTGGTAAGATGCATAATGTAATAGGTCCTTGATTCATGTCGCAATAATTTGCAGTATTGTAGAGCATTCCATTATGAACTTCTATCAGTAGGCCCTTTTCGCTTTCACTTGTTTGTCATTATTTATGTCATGAAAATATGATAACATTTTTTAAGTGTTAATGTATCAGTCTGATTATTGTTTGAAGTACTGGTCTAGAAAAATGCAGAACATGACAAGTTTTGAAGTACTTAACAAGCAACCAAAGCTTACTGTAGGATATTCTGTTTTCACTCACTTGGTTGTAGAGGTATGGTCAGTGAGAAAATGATTTTTTTCATAGATGAAGAATTTTAATTTTCTTTTCTCAAATACTGATGAAAATGTACGGTTGAGTGCATTATTGTGGGAATCTAGAGTAAATATAACATTTTTTATTTTCTCTTACTGTAATTACATTATGTGATCTCTTAATGAACACATACATCTCCAATCTGCTTTGGCCTTATGAATGCTTAGTGTAAAAAATGACTGTGTTTAGTTTTTAAATGATAGGTGTCCACAATGATCTTAAAATGCATTTGTATGTTTTCATAAGTGTTTGTGAATACAGTTTTTTACTTAAGAAAGCATTATCCTAGTTGTGCAACTGCATTCAAATGAGGTTAAGTTTTACATATAGTGGTATGGACTTTCTTATAAATAATGAACTCTGATGTTTTGTTTAATAACAGTGTGAGTTTACTAATGTCATTCAAGAGTATGTTAAGGTATCTTGTTTTTAAGGTCAAGAATAATTTCCTCTGAGAGTAGTTGTAGATATAATGTTCTGGACTTGTCATACATGGTGTATTGTTTAATTTGTCAACTCTTCCATGGAGAAGCAGCTGAATGCCATGCAGTAGAACGGCATAATAGCTTGGTCCTTGTTTTCATTTTCCTCCTGCAGAAATTTTTCTGTTGAATTTTAATTTTATTGACCTTATATTCTTCTTGTCCTGTGTCGTGTGTGTACTGTGTTTTTCAGGAACCACCAGGGGATACCAAGTGCTTGGAATGCTCCTTGATTATTTTCAGGATTTTATGGGTTCTTAAAAGAAATAAGGTGAAAAGAATATGGCATTAAAACAGAGAAAAAAGTTAAGAAAAAACAGAGGTGTAAAAAAGTCTGTAATTTCAATCTGGTGTAAAAGAATATATCAATAAAGAAATGCCTTAGTTATTAAGATTGAAGTAATTAGAAGCAGCTGGTATAATCCCAACCATCCACTCCAGGCCATGTTATTTCATGAGCTGAATGCACTGAAGTTCCCATATTCAGCCTTCAGGCCACACATGGAAGGTATGAGTACTGAGGGTCTTCCTTTTTGTGGCACGACAGCCCAAAGTCTGTACTGGGACTACAGCTTGTCACAGAGGGTGCTACCTACACAACAAACACAAGAGACTATCATTCATGCCTTTTGGCTGGATCTGAATCCGCGATCCAAGGAATCAGGTGGCTGCAGTTCTACATTTTAGACAGCATGGCCACCAGGATTGGCCAAGGGGTCTTGTCTTGTTTGGTGCTTATGGAGGAGACTTGTTTGTGAACTTCATGTTGAATAGCTTATTGGATGGTCCAGTCAAACATATCCAGTGTACAGACTGAGCCATGCATTTTGGTTTGTTTGTGATGTGATTTGATCTAGTCTGAAACATCCAAACAGCCAGGCCCTTTGCCTACATTTGTCCAGTCATACACACATGTGGTATAATTTTATACAATCATGCAATGCATTCCAGCCACTATTCACAGTTGTAATGGTTTCTCATAACAGTGGGTGGTATTACTGCACATTGCTTGGTAATTAACTACTGTTTGCAAATCCATTCTTTATATTAACATTATCATACAGAATTTGAAACATGATATGCCAAACTGGTTGATGTAATAGTAATGATGAATGGTTCAGATGCCCACCTGCATATTGCCACTGTTAAAGGTGTAGTGAGAACGGTAATAAAGAAATTGATGTGCATGGCTTTTGGAAACGTGCGGTAAGAAGTTGTACACAATTTGTCGGAAAGAACTTCAACTTAATTTATGGCTATGCCAGTGGTTTCCAAAGAGTTCAGAGATCCAGGAATACATTTCTATAATGGATACTTTGAAGTTTACATTTTTTAAAATTAAAATAAAAAAATTTTGTTAAAAGGGTGAAACTTCTTTAATTGGTGATGTGTTTATTGCGTGTGTGATTGTTACAGTATCTAAGAAACAGCATGTACCCATGAAGTGAGCAACAGGTTAATCAAGAATAACATTTATTGGTATAACCGTCAAACACATCTAATTATGTATTAAAACGTACTTGCAGGATGTAAGTTTTAATACATAATTAGTTGTGTTTGACAGTTATACCAATAAATATTATTCATTTAACACAACGGTATGGAAAGCATTAAAGTTTAATCAAGGTCAAATCATGCAGTGCGTTTTTACATATGCTACTGGTGTGTATTTGTAGCAATTTACAATCAGTTCCAAGGTATAAGGTTTTAAATTTGTAGACCTGTCATCCAGGTGGTATTTATGTGACCAAGATGTGAGGGCCCATGGTTATTTTTCGAAGACAAAAGGGGTCCACGAGCAAAAATAGTTTGGGAAACACTGGGATATGCTTTTGGTAACTGCTCATTCTGTTAAAATTGAAAATTAGTCAGTCTTCAGAAACAGCTTCATTATTTTCTGCTTGTTTTATGTGAAGTGGCCACAATGTTAAATCTGTATTCATCTAATGATCTAGGTCTTTGTGTCTTGATGTTACTACGGTCAGCAACAAATGGTGGTAATAGATTTTTTCTTGGACTGTTGGGAATGTTGAAGGTGGGGCCAGTATGTTGCCCTGAAATGTCAGTAACCTACTTATGCCACACAACATCCCATAAGAATGAAGGCCTCAACTATGCTGTGTTGGAAGCCTGAAATCTCACATACATTAAAAGTTATAGAGAATTTATGTAAAGAATGACTGCTGTGCACGTGCTTTGGAAATTGGTTTCGTCAGGTTGTACGGATTTTATTTTCATGGGTATTGTATCTACACCTTGGCAGGAACAGTTGAAGACATATTTACAAATTTGGCATCTAGTATCTCTTGTTTCTCAGAGGCCAAAGTAGCCTCATATTTCAATAGCATCATTAAATCATTCAGGGATTAATTAACATTTATGCATTAATAGAAACACCCAGTAAAAACAGGATAATCAGGGTGGTTTATAATTGTGTGCTTCGTTATGGCTAGAATAAAAAATAAGTTGCATGTATATGGGTCCCATTTGTTTCAGTTTTCCCAGCATAGACCTGTTTTTATGGGTTTTAAAGTGCTATGTCCAGGTGTTCATAAAGTTTGATTTGGGATGCTGAATGTCCTGGGGTTTTCTAGGTCATGGAAACATGATGTTTCTGACAGAGTGCAAAATTTTGGCCTTTCCGTCAGTGTGAGGAACTGGCTGTAGGTGCAGGACAGTCATCGACCAACCACTAACAAGAAGCAACAGCAGAGAGGCAGGCATATATGTAGATTAATGAATATAGAGTCTCAACTGAGGCTGTGAAGGATGGGGTATATGTAAAGAAAAATGAGTAAATGAAGTAATTGAATTTTATGTAATAATTTTTTATCTGAGTTATCTTGCAATATGCGGAATAAATTGCACTGTTCACTGCGTGACAGGTTAAAATTTTCTATCTTCCTCCCACCCCCCTGTCACCAAAATATTATTGTCACCCTTTTTTTATATTTTTCTTTTTAAAGTATGGGATCCTGACATTCACATAAAACACATGAAGGTCCTCCAGCCAGGTAAAATTAAAAAATATAGGCATGTGCAGAACTCTATCCACCAGCACAGCTAGATTCAAACTGCATACAGACCCAGCAACAGAATTTATCCAACAGTGTGCAGCAAATCAAGTATGTATGGATTGGACGCCATGGATACCATTTATTTTTATTTTATTCTTACATTCCATAGATCCTTATGAGGTTAAAATAAAACCTGTTGGATATAGAATTAGTCAACACACATACATAATAATTGTAGTTAAACAGTGATTATGTAGAACTAATAATGTAAGTAATATAATGTGATTATAAGATAAATAATGTATATGCTTATGAAGAAAAGCATTTTTTTTTTCAGTAATCTGCATAATAAGTTCCCACTAGGCTTGTATTCATCAGTATTCCTGGTACAATTGTGGGCTGAACCATGGGCTTTGCTGTCATGATTATAGTGTTTTATTTAGTCCATTCAGCAAAATGTTGAAGTAGGACCATGATTAGGTTATGACCTTCCTGATACTTTCCTGTTAATCATTCATGAATTATCCTACCAGCACTGCTGTTTCTGATACAGCATTATAAATTATCCCATAAAACGGTGAAGTCTTTCAAGCATATCATCTTTTGAAAAAAACTTGTTTTGTCACTGGCCATTTACAGAGGAAATAAGTATAGAGTGGAAGACATTTATGAGACAGTAGTGCAGTAAATGAGAAAATGCCTGTGTTTTAGTTCTGTTTTATAACCCATTTGCAGTGGCTTTATTTTCTTTCTTTTGTATGGTGAATGGTGTAATACATTTCCTGTGTGATTACCAATATTTCATCATATAATACATCTTGTGCTGTTTGAGTACTATTCATATTAGGGAACATCCCCCAGGATCGTTAAGTCCAGGTCAATATGATGTATATGTTGGTCTATCAATCAGCATTACAAGAAAGTAGTACTTTTATTTTATTTTGTCGCCCTTTCCCACTCAATCACCTTTTTTGTCATCTCATTCAGTTCCTTGTCTCCTTTTATGTTTTGTCCTTTAGTTTCTTTTTCCTGTCTTCTCCTTATTTCCTGCATCCTCCAATATTGTCCCTTTCACATGTTTCCCCCTCATCTCTGCCCACAGTTTTCCCATCCTACTTCCAGTTCCCTTCACCTGCTTCTATCCTTCCTCTTTTCCTCTCCATATTCCCTGGGTTTGCACATAACACACAACATTTTCATGTACACAAGCACCATGCTTGCTTACACACCAGTTAGCCCTTGTATGATATTATGTGTTACATAATAACAGTGATTAGTAGGATGAAATAAAAAACAAAGGACAGTACATAAAGTAGAAGTTTTTAAATTATGTATTGAACTTTCAGTCCAAGATTTCTTATATAGCCAGTCCACCCTTATTAATTCATCGTGATTGAACCATATATTTCTTGTAACCAGAGAAGATTTTAAAATTCCACCCAAAATGAGGGAGAAGTCTGGCAAGACACATAAAAGTGAATTCCATTTTGTAATATTTGTAACATATATCAAAAGACCGAATATTGGAGAAAATGATGATGATATTAATAAAAATATGTTGGAGCTGTGTAATTTTTTAATTTTTAGGCCAGGCATCCCACTGTTTTAAATATAGAAGTAAATAAAACAAATATAAATCCAGTCTATACACAACTTTGTAATTAATCGTCAGCAACATGTTTTGGCTATAAAAGCCATCTTCAGGCTGAATACAAAATCATGGCATTGTTGTATAAATTTCCTATATGATTTTGTATTAAGCCTGAAGATGGCGTTTATATCCGAAACATGTCGCTGATAATTAATTACAAAGTTGTGTATAGACTTGATTTAAATTTGTTTTATTTACTGGAGTAATGTAAGTCAAGTTTAAAGAAAAGCATTTTATTCATTAACAAAAATTAGATCGGACAGACAGTGAAGTTTCATCAAACATTCATTCATTGAAGTGGTGTGTTGTTCATTTCGGTAAATAATTAAAATTTAATCTGTACGATGAGCCATTTCTCATAAGATCAGTAAATTTTTTCTTATATTTACATAAAAAAGAACTCATATTTCACCATTTCGAACAAAAATTAAATGTGCTGTATGACCTGTGTAGGTCCCCATTGCTGAATGTAAGCATCTAATGTTTTTAATTTTGTCCACATTCTGTACTTGTATGTTGTGCATTATTGGCTCAGTAAGCAGCATTTATTTCTCCAAACAGTATTAATCAATTGTTCTTTCCATAGTGATGCGCGTGTTTTCTGTGAAGTAAAAAACTGGTAACACCCACACGACAGCACATCCCCTTCCTCTCTTTAGTTCGCCGCTTTTCATCTCAGCAACGCTCCCTCTAACCCCAACCTCTGTTCCGCACTAGCAAAACGGCCCTTTTTTAGTACCAACCAACCAAAGATCTGAGGGCGGAGACTTGCGTAAAGCGCAAGTCGACGTTCCTCGGTCTATATAGCCATTCCTGCGTTAACCGCGTCGCTGGCTCAGTAACAGACACCTAAAAGTGGAACAGGGATTATGCTTACGCTAAGGATTCGAACCCAGAGTGGTCGAACTAAAGTAACGATGGGCTAACCGCGTAAAAATTGTGGCCTAGTTTAGGAGTGCGGGCCGTGCCCCCTCTTGCAAGTTCTACCCTGGGATTTGCCTTACACCTGAGGAAAAACACGGAAAAACCTCAGTCAGGGTAGCCGAAAAATGTCAGTTGGCACGATTCCATGTGCCCGCGGTCACCGCGCGGGTAACCAGGACTATTGGCCGGTCGACACTTGGTCAAAGCAGATATCTGCCAAGCTGCTCAACTAACGGGTTTCCCACATCCGCTAACTTCTAGTCGAATCTCTCAGAGATCTGATATGGTCAGAAAAGTAGGGGACTCCAAAATCGTCGTGAATTTGCCTGTTACCAATGTACCAAGGTGCATTGGTAGCAATGCGAAGACACTTAGACTGCAGTATTTGCAGTTTCTTGATATCGGAGCGAGCGACGGACCTCCAAACGGGACACGTCTAGTCCATTGGACGGATGAGCTGCTTATACAGCAAAACACCATTCCTGACGGAGAGACCGCTTCTCCTGTTCAGGAGAGGTCCCAGCTTCTGTGCCGCTTTCTATTCACCCGATCGACGTGTTTCGACCAGGCGAGCCGTTTCGATTGGCTCCCCGAAGAGTACTGCTCGGGGTTTCGAGATGCGCCTACCGGTCTTGGTGAAGAGCATCGCGGAGTTCTTCAAGACATTGATGGCGATCCTCCGTTCACTCAGCCACCGCTCTAGGTCACTGAGATAAGTCTCCAGGTATTTTACGGAATGCGCGGGCTGACGGGACGTGGCAATGACGGCTGTGTTGTCTGCATAGAGAGCCAGCTCAACGTGGCGGGAAGGCGAAGGCATGTCGTTTACACACAGGCTGAATAGGCCGGGTGAAATAATTTCACCCTGTTCTACACCACCCCGCATGCAACAACTAGTTGATGTGGCTGTTTGGAAGCACGATTGGAACGTCCGTCCCTTCAGGTATGATGATATGGTCTGGAGAAGGTACGGGGGAAAATTGAGGATTGTGAGTTTGTAGAGGAGACCGTCGACCCATACAGTATCGAAGTACTTAACCACATCCAGGAAAACTGCGCCTGTCAGTCTTCTCGTCAATGATTCCTGGATACCCGTTCTACAAGGCGGGCGAGCTGTAGCGCAGTGCTGTGTTTGGGTCTGATCCCAAACTGTTCATTGCGCAGTAATCCTAATACGATCACTTCGCAGAGAATATTGGAGAGCAAACGTTTCGCCAACAGTTTGCCAATTGTGTCTAGTAGACTTATGGGTCGATAAGATCAGCCAAGCCTAGCCAAAGTTCTAACTGGGGGCGGAGACTTGCGCGAAGCGCAAGTCGACGTCCCCTGTCTGTTAGCCATACCTGCGTTTGATCGCATAGCTGGGCTCTATGACAGACACCTTAACTATAACGGGAATATGCTTACGCTAACGGTATATTGTCAGGCTGAGGGCCTTGACTGATTAAACAAAAGACTAGTGCTTATGAGGCAATGTACTTATTTGGGGGAAAGTTCATACTTTGGTTGATGAGGGCAGTGCCGGGTCTTTACCGGTTTCAGTATCGAAAACACACCTGCGATTTTCCAAGCCGCCGGGATGTACTGCTTTCGAAAAAATCGCGTTAGATAACAGCTAAAAGGGAAACGACACTGACTGGAAGACGCTTCAAAGCGCTTTTGGGAACACCGTCTGGGCCGGGTGACTTGCCGACTTCGATTCCGCGAATGGCGTCTTGAAATTCCGTGGAGTTGGTTAATTTGGGCTCACTTGCGGGCGCGAAAGAGTATGCTGTCACTGCCTCGTTATCCACTTCAATGAATGCTGGGACCGAGGGTCGTTTACCGGCTGAAATTGAGCCTCCAAACTGTCCGCAATGGATTCGACTTTCTATGAGTCCGAAAGAGCTAGTCCCCCTAGTGTGACCAGGGAAGGATATGGGGTGTGGATTCTCGTCACTCGTCTAGTCATCTTCCACAGTGACTGGCCTTCTGGGTCAAGGCTTTGCAGCGTGTTGCTCCACTGGTCGTTCCTCCCCTCCTTGAGCTGGTTATTCACCGACCTCTGCAGACGAATGACCTCAGTTTTTAAAGCAGGGTAACTCGTGATCTGTTACTGGCCCTTTAATAGTGGTTTCAGGCTTATTTCATCCTGAAAATAAGCCGGTAATGTGTGTCGTGGGTCAGCACGAGGTCGGCACTTTGGAATGAAATCTGTTAAATCTGTTGCGATAGCGCTTCCTTGAAACGCGTCATTAGCCACCTCATTCGGGAGGTCACGGTTGGAAGGGAGTCAAGCTTCCAGGCAGGCCTGGGACTTGGGCCAGTCAGGCCTCTTCAAATCCGGGCGATCTGGTGGGCTGAGAAAGAATGATCGACATTGTGTGTGTCGACCCATATAGGTAATTTATCCGAACTCAGTGCGGAGCACGTTGTCAGATACACCGGGGAGAATAACTGCTTCTTGGTAGCGAAATCTAGGATTTCAGGGGTGGCGGAGTGTCTATAAGGTAAGTAGTAGGTTTGTTCGACCCTCAGATGAGGCATGAATTTTTATCAGGATAGTCACGCAAGAGACTGCAAATCCATGCGAAATTCTAAATGGGGGGGGGCGGAGAATTGCGTCCCCCTGGTTGTTAGGCATTCCTGCGTTTTACCGCATAACTAGTCTCTAAACCATACACTTTAAATATAACAGAGCAATATGTTTACGCTAACGATTGTGAAGTCATGCTGAAAGGCATGACTGAACTTGCCAAAGAGTAGCGACTATGTGGGACTGGACTAATTAAGGGAGGGATATATTTTGCTTGGTTGGCTGTCTGTGTTCTGAGCCCAGAGAAGCTCCGTCGCAAACTGGGGGTCTGCGTCTTATTCCAATGCGCTTAGGGGAAGACGCCGCGGGTGGGCGGGTGGACGGGAATGCGAACCGTGCCCCGACTTTGCATCGTATACCCTGGCATTTTCCTTAAAACTGAGTTAAATCACGTTAAACCCTCAGTCAGGCCAACCGAAAGACGCTCGGCGTCTCTCGGCAAAGGCAACCCTCGATCGGTGTAAGTATCTGTTAAGTTGCCTTACAAGAGGGTTCCCCGGGTCAGCTAACTTTGGGCCAAAGTTCGCAATAATGGCTCTGATTTGGTCCTCGTGTGTCTACCTGTTACTTAGTACCAGTAGGCACTAGTAGCAAAGCGGAGACATTTAGGTTGTAATTCCTATAGCTTCCGGACATTGGTGCGGGCAGCGAATCTCCACGCAGGCACGCGTATTCCATCATGGGGCGAATGCGCTGCTTATACAGCAGGACTCCGTTCCAGATGTGGGAATCACTCTACCTATTCAGGAGGCGACACAGCGTAAGTATCGTATGAGAAGTTTTCCTTCTACACTGAACGATGTTAAACGGGCATTTAGGTCGTATATCTACCCCCATCTAACGAGTATTGTCGATCCGTTTGATTTGTTCCCTGAAGGAAGCTTAATGAAGAGCCGTTCGGCAGGCTCGAAAACAGAGATATAAATGCCAAGTCTCCATTCTCGCATCCACCTTTGTAGGTCGTTGAAGTATCAATCCAGGTAGCTGATGAGAAACATCTGCCTGCGAGACGTCGATATAATGGCTGCGTCGTCCGCATAGAGGGGTACCGCGACGTGGTGAGGGTGAGGACCTGTTTTTATCATACAGACTGAAGAGGGAAGGGGAATTCAGTCCATCCTGAACTACCCCTGCCCGAATGTCTCGACGAGATGACGTGGCCGTCTGGAAGGACGCATCGGAGTCCGACCCCGGAGGTATGATGAGATTGTTTGGACTGGGTAAAACTGAAAATTTAGGCGCGTAGGTTCGTAGAGGGGGCAATCGATCCAGACGGCATCGAAGGCTTTGTCAACGTCGAGGAAAACGGCGCCTGCTAGCCTTTTTTCCAAAGTTCCTGTTAATGTTTTCAATGAGGCGGCTTGTTGCTAGGACGTGCTATGCCTGTGTCTAAACCGAAACTGTGCATCTCGCATC
>JGI20166J26741_11555918_pt1 | contig 12111 bp, 6 predicted proteins | sample TergutCu122P5_FD_26741 | JGI IMG/M metagenome (IMG submission 26741) | reverse complement strand
TGTAGAGGAATATAATATTTTATGAATAAATAATAATCAGTGTTTAAGTTGGTAATTAATGTATAGTTAATTCCTAATGCACGGTCAGAAAAACATCAAGTTTTAATGTAATGTAAAATCTGTGGCACATGGCATTAATTTGTGTATTGAAATTCAAAAAAATTGTTAAATTGATTTTTTGTAGTGTTAAAATGTCGTACTTGTGTTTATAGACCTATAATAATTTTTATGATTTCAGTTTCATTCAAGACTTATATGTTAGTTGTACTGTGAAAATCTGACGCAAGACAAGTAAAGAAAAATACTAGTGAAGTAAATGTGTTTAACATGTTTGAGCGAGATGTCTTGTAGATCTATTAAATCACTGAGATTACATATTTAATGATAAAGATGAACATATTTTAATTGTCCGGACAGATATAAGAATTCGCCATACATAAATGAACAAACTTATTAATGACCTAAGAAAAACAGAACAGATATTATTTGCAAATATTTGTATTCAAATTTGTAGACTACTTTTAGAAGAAATTTGTAAGTTTATTAACAATGAACCCTCCATATTTGAAGTACAGGCTCCTGAAACTCAGAACTTAAAGTATGAGGTTTTTAGGTCTGTCATTATAATGGTGATTTAGTTAGTAACCTCTAGTACGTCTGGCCACCGTGACTGAATATTTTGTGATTTCACTCAGTTCTCCCAGGAAACTGCTGGAACATACTGTAGATAAGACAGGGTACTTTGTTGCCCCCTCATTCCTGTTTTATTATTAATAATTACGCAATAGAAGGCACGTTAAATAAATTAGGGAGGAAAAAGTTCCCTGATTTCTGATTTAATGCTTTAAATTGCATATGAAGAGATGTACGAAGGTCTACATATGCTGCCATCATTAAGCAATACAAGCACGATTAACACGAAAAGCAAATTCCTTCATGCGCAAAGTAACTTGACAACAACTGCAGTTGAAGTGTAAGGAGTTCTGCTATAAGAAATTATTTATGTCCAAACCGTTTGATACTATCAGGAATTAAACAGACGAATACTCCAGAATATCTACTAAGTTAAATGTTACATTTTGTCCATCTGAATGTGCATGTGTAAGGCTCAAATCTGTAAGATTATTTAAATTGAATATGAAAATTACGGCGCCCCATTTTTCTTGCACCTAGTTTGTACATAGGGTAGCGCTTAGCGCTTGTGTGAGTGTACAAAGCAGCGAAAAGAAAAGCTGAACTCCTGAAATAACAATAAATGCGTTAAAGTGGAGAATATCTTTGTGTTTTTGAAAATGTTTTATTTTGGATTATATCGTGATGTAAATGGCAACTGCGACAGCATACAAGCACGTAAGTACTGAAGAAGAGAAAAATAATGAATTTTAATAAATCATGAAGGATTGTTAATAAACGCAGTATCCTAATTCGATAAAATGTTTTGAAGTGTAGGCCTTCTTAATATGGGATGAAGTGAACTTCAGTACGTTTTTTCTGTAAATGGAATTTTAACATTTCACCTACATTGTACGCTACAGATAATTCGCTTTCTTGAGCAGTATCTTCTTCTGTTAGCAAAGAGATTACTTGTTATTAGTCTGGAGTGGGTAATCAGTTTGCAGAAGAACAATATCACCAGCCTAGGTAAGCCTTGTAGACCACACAGTCTTATGGATGTGAAAATGTGTACTTTGGCTAGATTTGGAGAGTCCCTCGGTCTTTCTGGCACTACTTGGTAGATTTACCTCTTTACCTGAGGACAGCAAGGGTCTCGGTTTCCAGAATGTTCTATTTACTTTCCACTTGTAAAATATGAAGCTTTTGAGAAATCGACAAATTTTAGTTGTAAATGTTACTTAACTTCTTTAGAATGACGTAGTTTGTGAAATTTTGTCTTCCATTTATAAACATGAAGAGAACTAGGAATGTTTAATATTCACATAAGCGTTCAAACTCAGTAGATGAACATATGGCATAAACGTGTTTTCTCTTCAACGTTACTCCATCTTTACGACAAACAGTATGTACAGTGTATTTACGAAAGGGCAGATTTTGAATAGGTTTCGTTGCCGTAGGTCTCTCAGAGTGTTTTGAAGCCTGATAAGACCCGTGGGCCTTTTTATTTGTATATATTCAACTGAAAGTCATATTACATATGTTTCACGTAAAAACTGTGTGTGTTGGTATGTATTTTACATTTTATTCTCTTCGTTGTAACATAAACCGTTGTGTGAAAAGTGATAAATGTCGAGTGGCATAAGAACAAAAATAAAATGTGCCAATAAAATTATAGCATAGCGCCGTAATGCAAAATTTAATCATATTATATTCAGAGTTTCTAAGAGAAATCGGCAAACAAACAAACAAAAAGAAATGACGACGAGTTTATTCATGCTTTCTTCTTCATGAAGAGAATGCACAAAAATTAATACTTGAATTATTGTTGGATATAATTTTCCTAGCATAACTGAAGTACGTTTTCCAATATAGAGCTTTTAATGTTGTGGGAATTTTGAAAAACACTATGTTATTAAAAATAACAATAACAATCGGTGTTAAATTACGTACAGTGATTGGGACTTACTTTGCTCTGTAGTCGTTCCTTCTGCAAGGTGATCCTGACGAATACTGTGCGAAGGTACCGGACCTACCCTTCTTTATATATGCATAAGCGTACTCGTTTTGAACTTTAAAGTGACGGTTTTACCTCCCCCTCTCCCTCCCGGCAGGTAGTCTTACAAGAGAAAACATGCAGTGGTTCCGACGGCTGGCGTTTTGCGAGGATTTTCATGTGTCTGCCTCTTTTAATCCCTGCAAAATTGTAAACCGTTTCCGACATAAATCGAATGGAAGTTTTCTACTGGTTTCCAATTTATTGCACATAAGATTATCACTTTCTGATGGTTGCATAATTAACATTATTTATCTCTTTTTTGGCTGTTTTGTGTCTGTTACCTTTGCACCTTATGCATTCGTGACCAGAATCAGAAGTTTTGAAAGTATTATGATTTTCTGACCATATTTTCTTGTAGCTCCTTCTAATTTATCTATACTTTTTATTTGAGAATAACAGGCAAACTCTTAATGACTTGACTACTTTAAAAATAACATAGACAATAATAAATAATGAAGTCACGTTATAATTAGAATTTGTTACCTAGAGTGTTGACCTGTAAGTAGGTGTATAAGGAGTGTTTATTTCTGTAAGATAAAAATGAAGGAATATAATTTCAAGATTCAGCTGCTTTCATGTATCTCACTTGATACACAGAAATAAGTGAATACATAAACTACGCTAAATGGATTATATCAGAAGAGCTACGATGTCTTTCGATTTTAAACAATAAAGTGTTGTTTAATGTTACTCATGTCCATGCATTTGTAAAGATTTCATTAAGTAGTACAAACAAATGCACTACAGGTTAAAGTTTTATATATTTTCACACAAAATCTATCAAAACTATTACATATTTAGATCTTTCTTAAATCGTCTACAGGGAGTTCTTACACAAATTAAGCATATATACAACATAAACAATCAAATAGATTAAAAGTTTTGTCCATAAGATATGTAAATTATATAAATTTATGATGCTGGCTACCATAGAAAATTTGCTGTTCTCCTGATATGAAAAATTTTGAAGTCTTTAATACTACGAATTTCACATCTAATGAACCATCTCTGCGTATAATTCTATAAAGAAATTTATAATATATACATATTGTGTGTACAAAAATTTTAATTTATTAAATTATTTGTCTATGTTTTATATGTGCTTAATTGATGTACAAGTCTCCCTGAAGATGATCTAATAAAAATCGAAACATGTAGCAGTTTTGATGGAGTTTATGTGAAAATATATTATCTTAATAGTACATTTGTTGTTATTACTTAGTGAATAAAGTGTTTATTTCGAATATCATTTGTAATTTTATTTAATATTTTTAAACTTCAATAATATACCATTTTATACGAGTATATTAAAAAACTATTATATTGCTTTGATTTAAGACTAAGATTTGTAATTTAATTTAATGTAAAATAAATTTTTAAATCTCAGACATTGATCTGTATGTTACGAATATCACATTTTTCTTAAATTTGTAAGGTGTCTTGGAGGAGATATTATTTCGTTGAAAACATATACATGTATTATGTGTCCTCCATCTATTACCAGTTTAAGAATGTGTGGAGCTGTAATGCTACTCATTCATATGCCTTTATGGAATGCACAGGGATTACTGAAGCTTTACTTTTCTATCATCATATCGTCTACGTGTTTTGATGATAACGGATTATTGCTGTGAAACAGGCAGCCAAGGGTGGCGTGCTATCTTGTGCGTTGTTTGAATTAAACTTTTTTTTTTTTGCAACGTTGGTTATGCGGTGAGTATAACTTTATAAATTTATGTAATAGGTTATAATTATAAGTTCCTAAAATGCTTTTATTTAGAGTAAATATTTACTTTGTAATGTATGAAAATGTTATTGGAATTCAAGTATCTAGGCATGAGGCTTCTAGAGAAATTTGTATACATATATATCCGTCTGACACATTTCCGATAAAATCTAGGTTAATGCAGTGAGAGTTTCTATGGAAACTGTCCTATTTTATTTTGTTCTGCAAACTGTGGAACTTCCAAGAAATAAGAAAGGGTTGGAACTGTATTCCCTAAAGTACGTACTCATTTATGCTGCTAATAATAGTTACCTGAGGAGGAATTAAATATCTTAAAGTACAGCAGAGGCATTCTTATACAGAACAACAATGGGACATTTCTATATGTAAGCTTAGGTAATAATAATAATAATAATAATAATAATAATAATAATGCCATTCAAAATATGTAAAAATAAAAGAAATACTCATACATTGGTAACTGTCAATGTGTTTGATGGGGAAGCCAGAAGAACAAGACGCTTTTTATTCAGTTCCTTAATTGTTGTCGTCATTTCTACAATCCAAACGTTTAAAAGTTAGTCACACGAATCAGATTCTCTAAAGGTTTGCATATGTGTGAAACGAGAGATTTTGCTCGGAGTTAAAACCTAAATAACGAGTCTCCATTAGTAAGAACGAGGTCAGGAGTTGGCTTCGTAAAGGACACGTAGGTCCACATGGTCAGTTTAGGATACTGCATAGTGTGCAACTTCGATTATTTACACGTCTTCTACTATTATAAGGATAGTGAAGTCCAAGACACTACAATGGGTTGAGAATACAGCTCAGGCGGGGAGAATGGAATGTGGATAGAATTTTAGAAACTGAGATTTTGGAGACCGAAATGGAGAGTGATGTATAATGTGCAGGTTCAGATAATTGCTTGTAATACATGTTTTCGGTAAATATTATTTCAATAATCATACGACCCTTCCTAGTATAGGATACATTGACATTTTGGGGAGATTTAAACAGCAAAGTTCAAGTGGAGACCATTCTGTTTTGCGAAATGTTGGTTAAAAAGAGGTTTCAATTTTGGCATGATTTCTATTATTTCTGGCATTGCAAATATAAATTATTATGTGTCTGTAATGCAGGGATAAATATATATCAAACTATAAATTTCTTTTCAAATTAATAAGCAGAATATTTACATCTTCGAAGAGGTTTTCGTATATCCTTCTTCTAAGTTACACAGTACAATTGCACGTGTACATATTTGCAGATAAATAGTTTGTATTTATATTAGAGTGTATAAAGTTTTAATTACGATTCACAGCTTTGTATCTTTTTATAGCGTGTAACCCCCTTATACACTGAGCCTGTATTGTCTGAGTTTGTATATTTAGTGAACCATCACCCGTTTTGTATATATAGCCTCTCGTATTTTGGGGGAGAATTCTATACAGTTTCTTTTTTTTAACAAAATCCCCAGCGTTTTCTTTTCCTTTATGATTGAACTTCACATAAATCTGTCGCATAGTATTACTGTGTTTTAGGACTTTGTCCATCGTTTGCTACTGAAAGAAGAACACAACGATTCATGCAATCTGTTTACATTTTACTGAATTGTTGTTCAACATATCTCGTTTCTTCCAGTTAACCCAGTGACAATAAGAAAGCATCAAGAAACATTTTTGTGTCAACGCATTATGTGCTAAGCTGTTTTCATACAAGTAGTTTCTGAAGATAAGAATTTTGGGATACGACGCCTTGAAGAACATGGCGCAATGTTCCAGAAGACTGTTTATCACTAACAACAGTTTTGCCATTCGCGGGTTTAAAGTGTATATGGTCTTGCCACTTGTATCAAATTTTATCGACCGCGATAGAGTTATACATGGGTATTTTCGTTTTTATGTATGAAAAAAAAAACGCACAAAACTTTGGCCAAGTTAGCGAGAGATCAACATTTGTTGGATCAGGGCTCTAAAGGCAAGCAGGCGAATGAATTTTTATGGTTTTTACATTGTCGTTGCTGCAACTGTTTTTCGACACATTAGTGCTTGGTTTAGCTTATTCTTAATTGTATTATTTTTGGCGTTTATTTTTTCTTTGTTAAAAGAACAATCATATTATTTAGACAGCTTTGCGTGTTAAAAGAGCCGTACTGCAACAAACAGTGAACATCTCACATGGTGTCGGTATTAGCAAATTCGGTGGTTTTATGAGAGCAAATCGCGTTTTCGTTGAGGATTTGCTGTAAGATAAATAACCAAAGATTTATCAGACAGTTTTGTGACAAGTTAGTTTTAATAGCTGGACATTTCTAAAGCAGGTTGAAGCAAAATATCGTTGCTGGCACGGTTAAACTTGCGGGAAAAATCTGTTTTGTTAAGGTTTTTAGTGTTGAAGAAGTGGGTATTTTATTGGAGAAAATATTGCTTTATAACGAAATCTATCTAAAATACAAATGGGGAACTAAATGCAGTCAGGATGACAGACTTCGAAATTCGGTGTTCAGAGCGCTCAGCCTGCATAATGCCCTGTGACTGTGCAAGCGAGAAGCAGTTCCGGAGTATTATGTCTAGTGAGAATAGTCAAATTCCAATGCAACGAGTCGTTGGTAAGTCAACTACAGTTGGCGTGTGGGCGTAATTTAGGCGATACTTGTGCGTACGGATTTAGTAGGGGTTGGAAATGTGTTTACTGCCGGATACTGTAAATTTTCCAAGAAAAGTGGAAATTTCTTCGAAATATTTGTCCCTGTTTCTGAGTTTTTTTTCGGTGTCTATCAAAATAGGACGTACGTAATATAAAGACATATTCGGCCTAATTTTGGTACCAGGCTGTATATATATTTTACTATATGAAATCTCAAGGATACTAATTTGTAAAGACGATAATGATTATAGTTTAAGCATTTTTTTTCTGGAGATGGACACTGCCTTGATAACATTTTAGTCGAACTCTATGCAATTTTTATACAAAAACAAAACCTATTGTAAATTTGGTCCATAATCTGTTACTTTATGCATTGTACTGTCTGTACCGTTTCAACTTCGTAACAGATTATTCTTATAGCCTCCAAAAGTGACATTAAGGCCAAGGAGGAAAGCAAAATAGAAAGGATTACACCTAAAAGCACGGGCACTTCAATATGGACGCCAGAGGCTTTCAGAATGCGGAAACTCTTACAATTGCGCAAAATTGTTGAGTGGAAGGGGAAGTGTCCTTCGATTCCTACCCTTGCCGATGTCTGCTCGTCCTGTGATGTATTATGGTACCTCCCCTAACAAGGCATCTGATTTTTCGCCCACATATTGAAGTTAAACCTGTTATCGAGTGAATCTGAAACTCTCCCACATTATACGAACGTTTTCCGACAGTGCCAGCGAGGTTAATGGACTCTTCGAACCACAAAGTAAATGGAATTTCAGATTCTCCTTTTTTAATAAACGTGTTTAAAGGAGATGATGTGTTTAGTTTCTTTCACGGGTTCTGGTTTATAGGTCTGATGATGGCTCGTAAAATGGGCCAAAACTAGTTACCTTAGAAATATGGCTGTGTTGTGCATACATTTTTGAAAGCGGATATGTCACCTAAATTACATAATTTTATGCCAAATTTCGTGAAAAGCTCAGAATTGGTTATAAAATCCAAAACCACTACTGGTGTTTATTGTAAATCATCATATACCATCATATCTTATTTTGTTCTTGTTTTATGATTTATGCTTTTTTCGCACAACGCGTAGAAAATGAACCCATAATTGGAAATGGAATCAGTACGACCTTCCGCTCCCAGTTTCAACACCAAAAGTGTGAGACTGATTCTGACTATGTTCTGCATTTGAAGTCTTCATGAGAATTTGTCAGAAACTGGTTTTTACGCGTATCATTTGAGTCTAACCCATGTCTGAGTTTTGACGACTCAGTGTGTGTACTCCTGGATTAAGACGTCAAGTTCCGGCGCTTCCGCAGTACGTTCCACCAGACCTCGTGGTGACCTAAGTCAGATGGCAACAATATTAAATGTAAGCAGTATTTTCTGAAGCTTAGATTACGAAAAATTTAAAAGCAGTCCCTGTACAGGCCATGATGGCAGTGAAAGTATAGATTTTAAAAAATTAATTTGCCCTAGATTGGGTCGGGTAGCTTTGTCGATATAGCGACTGCCTAAGGGCTGGACGGTCCGGGGATCGAATCCCGGTGGGGACGAGATTTTTCGCACCTGTCCAGACCGGACCTGAGGCCCACCCAGCCTCCTGTACAATGGGCACCGGGTCTTTCCAGGGGGTAAAGTGCGGCCGGGGCATGACGCTGACCCATCACCCCTTCTAGTGCGGAGGTCAAAAATAGAGTAGAATTATACCTCTATTCTCCCTAAGGGCCTTTGTGGCCAATGAAAGGGTGAAACTTACCTAATTTACCCTAGAACTGGCCATGAAGGCCCAGAAGGAGAATAGAGTTATAACTGTCCACCTTCTTTAACCTCGGCGCTAGAAGAGTCGGGTGGAGATTCAAAGTATAGCTCCACTAACTGTTACGTTATGGCTATAAGCAGGTAAGTGGTCGGTTCCAAGCAACAAAGGCGTTACGTCTGGGAGAAGATTTTTTGGTATTCATTGGATTGGAGGATGGATGGGCTGTCGAGTTAGTAAGGATGCTTTGGGAATACGAAAAATCTCTTGCACTTTCAGGGAAAGGAAAAAAGTTTCGTCTTTCATCATTTCCGTACCTAGGCACAATACCAACTACGTGTTCCCATTTCGTATATGAAACACACAAAATTTTATAATTTGTTATTAATACTGAAAATAACGCATATTTTATTGTATATGATACGTAAATTGATATATCCATCTCACACAGTTTTGCGACTTCTTTTAAAAGCGTAATATTGAAAGAAAAGTGCAGTTACCATTCAGCATTGTAGAGCTATCTGTAGTGTGATTAGTTTTGTAGTAGTGGTAGCCTACTTCTTATCAAATATCAGATCCGCGTGTGCAAATAAATTCAAACATACTGCAATGACGTGTAATATATCACACAGAATTTATTACAATAAATAAATGTAGCGTCTGAAGACTGGAACAACGTCTCCCTTTTCAAGAATTTCAACTTATATTTAATAAAGTATCATTCCTTAAATAATCTGTCAATTGAGCGGAATATAGCACGTTAACTAAATGAATTTTTTTTACAGCGTTATAAATTCGTATCAGCTATTATGAATAATCCACTTGGGCGATATTTTGGAAGAAAGTCACCAGCTCACACAAAGTAATAAATAAGTAAATAAATATTGCTATGGACAACGATTCGGTAGAATCGTTGTTAACGTCTGGCTTGTGTTGATTTTACGTGATGTTTTACATGATGGATAAATCAAGGATCAATCTCCGACTTAGTTCTTTCTATTAAATTGATTTTTCTTAGCACGTTTATTTATCATATTCTAATTTCCTTCTCTATTGTAATAAGCACTCAAAATCAGTATTGCACTCCACCAAATATCACCGTTCTGTATGCACTGTTTTGCTTACCTTGTTGGGTTGTTCTTGTCTCTCGATGTGATGTACATGTCTGATTTCTGTAACCAGCACCACAACACAAAAGGGGAAACAAGTGAACAGTCCATTTGTAGAATTAATTAAATCATAAAATCCTTCTAAACCCATTTTCTGTTATCATTGCAATCTTTCTTACCTCATATTTTTTATTTGACGTAAGTGTGGTAATTCGGATTTTAAATTGAGTTTGTGTCCCGTAGAGGTAAAATGAACGGTAGCACAGTTCCTATTTAACATCTGCACTCTCTATATAAATACACAAATCTGAACTTGCTGTCAACATAAAGTACACAGCAGAGTAACACGGTTATATGAGTCAGTGACACTGAATTTAAAATAGAAGTGGACTGATATATCTACTACTGTTGGAGTGACACTATTTTTACTGCGGTCTGTGAACTTTAGACCAGCGGCGGTGCAGGAATCGTCTGGAGTCTTACAACATGTTATTGACATGTCTATGAGAAGACATCAACAACAATTCGTGTATAAATGCTTCATATATATGGGAACCTAGTATTTTAATGAATTTTCAAACTTATGACTGCAAACTTGAAATCCACGGATCACATATAATTTACTAGCGAACTACTGTAAATACCTGACACTGGGTGATCCTTGAGCAGTCGGTAATTTTTCAGCCGATTATACATTGCCCTGCCGTCCTGCAACCGAATGTGCATATTTGTCTGTGTGTGTACAGAAGCCCATTCGATACCATTAACAAGCTAGTGCATACTTGTATACCCTGTATTATGTATGTATAGGTTTCTCAAGTACACTATGTCCTTGAGGATTTTGCTACTCAATTTCCGTGTGCTTTTCGAATTTACCCCCACTCCAGTACGTCTCGACCAACGCATAGTCTTGGTTTAAGCACCCGTTAGGTATCAGGCCAAACTAATATTTATGAAGTGCCGGTGCCGGTGGCCGCGCGATCTAAGGCGTAGGTCTGCGGCCGCCCGCCTGTTGAGATTGCGGGTTCGAGTCCCACCTGGAGCATGGACGTTTGTCTGTTGTCAAGTAGAGGTTTCTGTAACGAACTAATCACTCGTCCAGAAAACTCCTACCGACTGTGAAGCGTCGTTGTGTGTGATCTAGAAACCTCGTGAATGAGGAGGCCCTGGCCCACTGGGGGGCTGTCGTGCCAAAAACAAGCAAATAATATTTATGAAGTGCGTATTTTGTAAAATTCGCCTGTGTTATTTGACTGTTTTAGTTGCAGCTGATTAGATAAAAATCGTTTATTTAAGGTTATTCTACGAAACGAGGCGTAATATCTTTTAAGTTTAATGCTCGCATGTTAAATTTTTTAAATTAAATAATTAAAATTTTGTGAATATACTGGGTATACACAAAAGAATGGTGCCGTTTCAAAAGCAAACAAGAAATTTATTTCTCACCTTACACGAGCACAACATACACCATCAGCAGCGGCAACTGTCCAAGTTTCTCATGCGTTAATCACAATCCTTCAACGTGTGCACCCTGGGTCACACGACACACATCCACACGGTAATCAAATTCATCCCAGACTCGGTGTAGCATGTCCGCTGTAATGGTCTGCATTGCATGCGTTATCCGATCACGAAGTTCCATGAGGGACGTGGGCAATGGTTGTATGTAAACTCTGTCTTTAACGAACCCCCAAATAAAGAAATCGCATGGTGTTAGATCCGGCGAACGGGGTGGCCAAGGGAGAATGTGATTGTCTCCTTTTGCAGCACGTCCGATCCAGCGCTGTTGAAGAACACGATTGAGAAGCACTCGTACATTCCTGTGAAAATGGGGGGAGCACCGTCCAGTTGTAGAATGTAATCGTCATAATTGGTGTTCAGTTGGGGTAACAACTAGTTTTCCAACATGTCTAGAAATGAGTCGCCAGTCACAGTTGCTTCAGTGAAGAAAAATGGGCCGCGCAATTTCTCGCGGGACACCGCACAGATAATGTTGATTTTTGGAGAGTCACGCTGGTGCTCAATCTGTGCATGTGGTTGCTCTGTTCCCCAGATACGGACAGTGTGTCCGTTCACCTCGCCACTGATATGGAATGTGGGTTCATCGCAGAAGATGAGTCTTTCTACGAAATCATTTTCCTCCATTTTCAACTGCATCTCCTCGCAAAAGTCACGCCTTTTCACTTTGTCTGCTGGTGTA
>JGI20166J26741_11555807_pt1 | contig 12111 bp, 1 predicted proteins | sample TergutCu122P5_FD_26741 | JGI IMG/M metagenome (IMG submission 26741) | reverse complement strand
CTAAAAGTCTCTAAAGTACTCTAAAAGACTCTAAAGCCTTCTAAAAGTTAATAAAGTCCTCTAAAAGTCTCTAAATTCTCTAAAAGACTCTAAAGACTTCAAAAATCCACGAAAGTCCTCTAATTGCCTCTAAAGATTTCTAAAGGTATCTAAATTCATCTGAAAGTCTCTAAATCCTCTAAAATTCTCTAAAAGCCTCTAAATTCTCTAAAAGTCTCTAAAGCCTTCTAAAAGACTCTAAAGTCCTCTAAAAGACTCTAAATTCCCTAAAAGTCTCTAAAGCCTTCTAAATGTCTCTAAAGTCCACTAAAAGCCTCTAAATTCTTCTAAAAGTCTCTAAAGTTCTATAAAAGTCTCTAAATCCTTCTAAAAGTCTCTAAAGTCCTCTAAAAGTCTCTAAATTCTCTAAAAGTCTCTAAAGCCTTCTGAAACCCACTAAAGTCCTCTAAATATCTCTAAAGACTTCTAAAGGTATCTAAATTCCTCTAAAAGTCTCTAAATCCTCTAAAAGACCCTCAAAGTCTTTAAAAGTCAATAAAATCTCTAAAACACTTTTAAGCCTTTTAAAGTCCCTAATGTCCTCTAAAAGTCTCAAAAATTCTCTAAAAGACTCTAAGGCTTCTAAAAGTCTGTAAAGTCCTCCAAATTTCTCTAAATTTTCTAAAAGTCTCAAAAACCTTCTAAAAGTCGAAAAATTCCTCAAAGTCTTGAAAGCCTTCTAAAAGTCTCTAATGTCCTCGAAAAGTCTCTAAATTCTCTAAATGTCTCTAAACCCTTCTAAAAGTCTCTAAAGTCCTCTAAAAGTCTCTAAAGCCTTCTAAAAGTCTCTAAAGTCCTCTAGAAGTCTCTAAAGGCTCTAAAAGTTTCTAAATCCTCTAAAAGTCTCTAAAGTCCTCTAAAAGTCTCTAAAAGTCTCAAAATTCTCAAAAATCTCTAAAGTCCTTTTAAAGTCTCTAAAAGTCTCTAAATCCTCTAAAAGTCTCTAAAGTCCTCTAAAAGCCTCTAAAAGTCTCTAAAAGTCTCTAAATTCTCTAAAAGTCTCTAAAGCCTTCTAAAAGCCTCTAAAGTCCTTTAAAAGACTCTAAAAATCTACAAATTCTCTAAAAGACTCTAAAGCCTTCTAAAAGTCTCTAAAACCCTCTAAAAGTCTCTAAAGGCTTCTAAAAGCCTCTAAACCCTCTAAAAGTTTCTAAAGTCTTCTAAAAGCCTCTAAAGTCCTCTATAAGTCTCTAAATTCTCTGAAAGTCTCTAAAGCCTTCTCAAAGCTTCTAAAGACATCTAAAAGACGCTAAAGTCCTCTAAAATACTCTAAATTATCTAAAAGACTCTAAAGCCTTCTAAAAGTCTCTAAATTCATCTAAAAGACTCTAAATTATCTAAAAGTCTCTAAAGTCCTCAAAAAGTCTCTATAGTCCTCCAAAAGTCTTTAAATCCTTTAAAAATCTCTAAAGCTTTCTAAAAGTCTCTAAAGTCTTCTAAAAGTCTCTAAGTTCTCTAAAAGTCTCTAAAGCATTCTAAAAGACTCTAAAGTCCTCTAAAAGTCTCTAAAGTCTTCTAAAAGTCAGTAAGGTATTCTAAAAGTCTCTAAAAGACTCTAAATTCTCTAAAAGTCTCTAAAGCATTCTGTAAGTCTCTATTGTCCTCTAAAAGTCTCTAAAAGTCTATAAAAGTCTCTAAATTATCTAAAAGTTTCAAAAGACTTCAAAAAGTCTCTAAAGTCCTCTAAAAGTCTCAAAAGTCTCTAAAACTTCTGAATTCTCTAAAAGTCGATAAAGCCTTCTAAAAGTATCTAAAGACATCTAAAAGTCTCTAAAAGTCTCTAAATTCTCTAAAAGCCTCTAAAGCCTTCTAAAAGTCTCTAAAGCCCTCTAAAAGTATCTAAATTCTCTAAAAGTCTCTAAAGCCTTCTAAAAGTCTCTAAAGTCCTCTAAAATCTCTAAATTCTCTAAAAGTCTCTAAAGCCTTCTAAAACTCACTGAATTCCTCTAAATATCTCTAAGGAGTTCTAAAGGTATCTAAATTCCTCTAAAAGCCTTAAATCCTATAAAAGTCTCTAAAAGTCTCTAAAAGACTCTAAATTCTCTAAAAGTCTCTAGAAGCCTCTAAAAGTCTCTAAATTCTCTAAAAGTCTCTAAAGCTTTCTAAAAGACCCTAAAGTCCTCTAAAAGACTCTAAATTCCCTAAAAGTCTCTAAAGCCTTCTAAAAGTCTCTAAAGTTCTCTAAAAGTCTCTAAATTTTTCTAAAGGTCTTTAAAGTCCTATAAAAGCCTCTAAAGCCTTTTAAAGACTCTAAAGCCCTCTAAAAGTCTCTAAAGCCTTCTAAAAGCCTCTAAATTCTCTAAAAGACACTAAAAGCCTTCTAAAATTCTCTAAATTCACTAAAAGTCTCTAAAGCTTTCTAAAAGCCTCTAAAGTCCTCTAAAAGTCTCTAAAGCCTTCAAAAAGTCTCTAAAGATCTCTAATAGTCTCCAAATTTTTTAAAAGTCTCCAAAGCCTTCTAAAAGCCTCTAAAGACCTCTAAAAGTCTCTAAATTCTCTAAAAGACTCTAAAGAATTCTAAAAGCCTCTAAAGTCCTCTAAAAGTTTCTACATTCTCTAAAGGTCTCTAAAGGTCTTTAAAAGTCTCAAAGTTCTCTAAAAGTCTCTAAAGCCTTCTAAAAGTCTCTAAAGTCCTCTAAAAGACTCTATTTTCTCAAAAACTTTCTAAAGACTTCTAAAAGTCTGTAAAGTCCTCTAAAAGTCTCTAAATTTTCTAAAAGATTTTAAAGCCTTCTAAAACAATCTAAAGTTTTCTAAAAGTCGCTAAAGCCTTCTAAAAGTCTCTAATGTCATCTAAAAGTCTCTAAATTCTCTAAGAGTCTCTAAAGCCTTCTAAAAGTCTCTAAAGACCTCTAAAAGTCTCTAAAGCCTTCTAAAAGCCTCTAAAGACTTTTAAAAGTCTCTAAAGCCTTCTAAAAGTCTCTAAAGTCCTCTAAAAGCCTCTAATGATCCCTAAAAGTCTCTAAAGACTTCTAAAAGTCTCTAAAGCCTCTAAAAGTCTCTAAATATTCTAAAAGTCTCCAAAGCCTTCTAAAAGTATCTAAAGTCCTCCAAATTTTCTAAAGCCTTCTAAAAGTCTCTAAAGTTCTCTAAAAGTCTCTAAAGCCTTCTAGAAGTCTCTAAAGACCTCTAAAAGTCTTTAAAATTTTCTAAAATTCTCCAAAGACCTCTAAAATCTCTTAATTCTCTAAAAATATCTAAAGCCTTCTAAAATTCTCTAAAGTCTTCTAAAAGTCTCTAAATATTCTAAAAGCCTCTAAAAGCCTTCTAAAAGTCTCTAAATTCTCTAAAAGACTCTAAAGTTTTCTAAAAGTCCCTAAAGCCTTCTAAAAGTCTCTAAAGCTTTCTAAAAGTCTCTAAAGTCCTCTAAAATTATCTAAAGCCTTCTAAAAGTCTCTAAATTCCTCTAAAAGGCACCAAATACTCTAAAAGTTTCTAAAGCCTTCTAAAAGTCTCTAAGGCTTTCTAAAAGTCTCTAAAGTCCTCTAAAAGCCTCTAAAGTTTTCTAAAAGTCTCTAAATTCCTCTAAAAGGCACTAAATTCTCTAAAAGTCTCTAAAGCCTTCTAAAAGTCTCTAAAGTACTCTAAAAGTCTCTAAATTCTCTAAAAGCCTCCAAATTCTCTAAAAGACTCTAAAGCCTCCTAAATGCCTCTATAGTCCTATAAAAGTCAATAAAGCCTTCTGAAAGTCTGTAAAGGTCTCTAAAAGTCTCTAAATTCTCTAATAGTCGCTAAAGCCTTCTAAAAGCCTCTAAAGTCCTCTAAAAGCCTCTAAATTTTTCTAAAAGTCTCTAAAGCCTTCTAAAAGCCTCTAAAGCCCTCTAAAAGACTCTAAATTCTCTAAAAGTTTCTAAAATTCCCTAAACGTCTCTAAATTCACTAAAAGTTTCTAAAGCCTTCTAAAAGTCTCTAAAGCCCTCTAAAAGTCTCTAAATTTTCTAAAAGTCTCTAAAGAATTCTCAAAGACTCTAAAGTCCTCAAAAAGACTCCAAACTCTCTAAAAGTCTCTGAAAGACTCTAAAAGTCTCCAAAATCTCTAAAAGGCTCTAAAAGTCTCTAAAAGACTTTAAATTCTGTAAAAGTCTCTAAAACCTTCTAAAAGACTCTAAAGTCCTCTAAAAGTCTCTAAATTCCCTAAAAGTCTCTAAAGACTTCTTAAAGTCTCTAAAGCCCTCTAAATGTCTCTAAATTATTCTAAAAGTCTCTAAAGTCCTATAAAAGTCTCTAAAGCCTTCTAGAATTCTCTAGAGTCCTCTAAATGCCTCTAAAGCCTTCCAAATGTCTCCAAATTCCTCTAAAAGTCTCTAAATTCTCTAAAAGTCTCTAAAGCGTTCTAAAAGACTCTAAAGCCTTCTAAAAATCTGTAAATTCTCTAAAAGTCTCTAAAAGCCTTTAAAAGCCTCTAAATTATCTGAAAGTCTCTAAAGCCTTCTAAAAGTCTCTAACGTCCTCTAAAAGTCTCTAAATTCTCTAAAAGTCTCTAAAGCCTTCTAAAACTCTCTAAAGTCCTCTAAAAGTCTCTAAATACTCTAAAAGTCACTAAAGCCTATTAAAAGCCTCTAAAGTCCTCTAAAAGGGTCTAAAGTCTTCTAAAAGCCTCTAAAGTCCTCTAAAAGTCCCTAAAGACTCCTAAAATACCTAAATTTCTCCAAAGGCAATAAATTCTCTAAAAGTCTATAAAGCCTTCTAAAAGTCTCTAATGCCTTCTAAAAGTCTCTAAAGTCCTCTAAAAGTCTCTAAAGCCTTCAAAAATCTCTAAATTCCTCTAAAAGGCTCTAAATTCTCTAAAAGTCTCTAAAGCCTTCTAAAAGTCTCTCAAGTCCACTAAAAGTCTCTAAATACTCTAAAAGCCTCTAAATTCTCTAAAAGCCTCTAAAGCCTTCTAAAAGCCTCTAAAGTGTTCTAAAAGTCTCTAAAGACTTCTAAAAGTCTCTAAAGATCTCTAAAAGTCTCTAAATTTTCTGAAAGTCTCTAAAACCTTCTAAAAGTCTCTAAAGTCCTCTAAAAGCCTCTAAATTTTTCTAAAAGACTCTAAAGTCTTCTAAAAGTCTCTAAGTCCTCTAAAAGTCTCTAAATTATCTAAATGTTCCTAAAATTCTCTAAAAGTCTCTAAATTCACTAAAAGTTTCTAAAGCCTTTTAAAGTCTCTAAATCCCTCTAAAAGTCTCTAAATTTTCTAAAAGTCTCTTAAACTTCTAAAAGTCTCTAAAGAACTCTAAAAGTCTCTAAATTCTCTAAAACTCTCTAAATTCTCTAAAAGTCTCTGAAAGACTCTAAAAGTATCTAAATTCTCTAAAAGTCTCTAAATCCCTCTAAAAGTCTCTAAATTTTCTAAAAGTCATTTAAACTTCTAAAAGTCTCTAAAGAACTCTAAAAGTTTCCAAATTCCCTAAAAGCCTCTAAAGCCTTCAAAAGTCTCTAAATTCCTCTAAAAGTCTCTAAATTCTTCTATAAAACTCTAAAGTCCTATAAGAGCCTCTAAAGCCTTCTAAAATTGTCTAAAGTCCTCTAAAATCTCTAAAGCCTTCTAAAAGTCTCTAAAGTCCTCTAAAAATATCTAAATTCTTAAAGTCTCTATTGCCTTCTAAAAGCCTCTAAAGTCCTCTAAAAGACTCTAAATCCCCTAAAAATCTCTAAAATCCTTCTAAAAGTCTCTAAATCCTCTAAAAGTCTCTAAAGCCTTTTAAAGCCTCTAAAATCCTCTAAAAGCCTCTAAAGCGTCCTAAAAGTCTCTAAAGATCTCTAAAAGTCTCTATATTCTCTAAAAGTCTCTAAAGCCTTCTAAAAGACTCTAAAATCCTCTAAAAGTCTCTAGAATCTCTAAAAGCCTCAAAAGCCTTCTAAAAGCCTCTAAATTCCCAAAAAGTCTCTAAATTCTCTAAAAGTCTCTGAAAGCCTTTAAAAGACTCTAAATTATCTAAAAGTCTCTAAGGCTTTCTAAAAGTCTCTAAATTCCTCCAAACGTCTCTAAATTATCTAAAAGTCTCTATAGCCTTCCAGAAGTCTCTAAAGTCCTATAAAGTCTCTAAATTTTCTAAAATCTCTAAAGCCTTCTTAAAGCCTCTAAAGTCCTCTAAAATTCTCTAAAGCCTTCTAAAAGTCTCTAATGTCCTCTGAAAGTCTCTAAATTTTCTAAGAGTCTCTAAAGCCTTCTAAAAGTCTCTAAAGTCTTCTAAAAGTCTCTAAAGCCTTCTAAAAGTCTCTAAAGACCTCTAAAAGTCTCTAGAATTCTCTAAAAGATCTAAATCCTCTAAATGTATCTAAATGTCTTTAAAAGCCTCTAAATTATCTAAAAGTCTCTAAAGATTACTAGAAGTCTCTAAAGTCCTCTAAAAGTCTCTAAATTCTCTAAAAATCTTAAGCCTTCTAAAAGTCTCTAAATTCCTCTAAAAGGCTCTAAATTCTCTAAAAGTCTCTAAGGCCTTCTAAAAGTATCTAAAGTCCTCTAAAAGTCTCTAAATTCTCTAAAAGTCTCCAAACTCTCTAAAAGTCTCTAAAGCCTTCTAAAAGCCTCTAAAGTCCTCTAAATGACTCTAACGACTTCTAAAAGTCTCTAAAGATCTCTAAAAGTCTCTAAATTCTCTAAAAGTCTCTAAAGCCTTCCAAAAGTCTCTAAAGTACTCTAAAAGTCTCTAAATTTTTCTAAAAGTCTCTAAAGCTTTCTAAAATTCTCTAAAGTCCTCTAAAAGTCTCTAAATCCTCTAAAAGATTCTAAAATTCACTAAAAGCCTCTAAATTCACTAAAAGGTTCTAAAGCCTTCTAAAAGTCTCCAAAGACCTCTAAAAGTCTCTAAATTTTCGAAAAGTCTCTAAAGACTTCTAAAAGTCTCTAATGTCCTCTAAAAGAATCTAAATTCTCTAAAAGTCTCTACATTCTCTAAAAGTCTCTGAAAGACTCTAAAAGTCTCTAAATTCTCTAAATGACTCTAAATTTTCTAAAAGTCTCTAAAGCCTTCTAAAAGACTCTAAAGTCCTCTAAAAGTCTCTAAATTCCCAAAAAGTCTCTAAAGCCATCTAAAAGCCTCTAAAAACTTCTAAATGTCTCTAAATTCTTCTAAAAGTCTCTGAAGTCCTATATAAGCCTCTAAAGCCTTCTAAAATTCTCTAAAGCCCTCTAAAAGTTTCTAAAGCCTTCTAAAAGTCTCTATAGTTCTCTAAAAGGCTCTAAAGCCTTCTAAAAGTCTCTAAAGTCCTCTAAAGGCTCTAAATTCTCTAAAAGTCTCTAAAGCCTTCTAAAAGCCTCTAAAGTCCTCTAAAAGTCTCTAAAGCTTTCTAAAAGTCTCTAAAGATCTCTAAAAGTCTCTAAATTCTCTAAAAGTCTCTAAAGCCTTCTAAAAGCCTCTAATGTCCTCTAAAAGTCTCTAAATTTTCTAAAAGTCTCTAAGCCTTCTAAAAGCCTCTAAAGTCCTCTAAAATTCTCTAAATTCTCTAAAAGCTTCTAGAAGTCTTTAAAAGCCACAAAAATATCTAAAAGTCTCTAAAGCTTTCTAAAAGTCTCTAAAGACCTATAAAGTCTCAGAATTCTCTAAAAGTCTCTAAAGATTTCTAAAAGCCTCTAAAGTCCTCTAAAAGGATCTAAATCCTCTAAAAGTCTCTAAAGACTTCTAAAAGTCTCTAAAGTCTTCCAAAAGTCTCAGAATTCTCTAAAACTCTCTAAAGCTTTCTAAAAGCCTCTAAAGCTTTTTAAGAGTCTCTAAAGTCCTCTAAAAGTCTCTAAATTCTCTAAAAGTCTCTAAAGCCTTCTAAAAATCCCTAAACTCCTATAAAATTCTGTAAATTTTCTAAAATCTCTAAAACATTCTAAAAGTCTCTAAAGTCCTCTAAAAGTCTCTAAAGCCTTCTAAACGTCTCTAATGTCCTCTAAAACTCTCTAAATTCTCTAAGAGTCTCTAAAGCCTTCTAAAAGTCTCTAAAGTCCTCTAAAAGTCTCTAAAGCCTTCTAAAAATCTCTAACGTCCTCTAAAAGTCTCTAAATGTCTCTAAAAGTCTCTAAATTCTCTAAAAGTCTCTAAAGTCATCTAAAAGATTACAAAAGTCTCTAAAAGCCTCTAAATTCTCTAAAATCTCTAAAGCCTTCTAAAACCCTCTAAAGTACTATAAAAGTCTCTAAAAGTCTCCAAAAGTCTCTAAATACTCTAAAAGTCTCCAAAGCTTTCTAAAAGCCTCTAAAGTCCTCTAAAATTCTCTAAAGCCTTCTAAAAGTCTCCAAAGTCCTCTAAACGTCTCTAAAGTCTTCTAAAAGTCTCTAAAGCCCTCTAAAAGCCTCTAAATCCTCTAAAAGTCTCTAAAGCCTTCTAAAAGACTCTAAAGTCCTCTAAAAGTCTCTAAAGCCTTCTATAATTCTCTAAAGCCCTCTAAAAGACTCTAAATCCTCTAAAAGTCTCTAAAGACTTCTAAAGGTCTCTAAAGTCTTCTAAAAGTCTCTAAATTCTCTAAAAGTTTCTAAAGCCTTCTAAAAGTCTCTAAAGTCCTCTAAAAGTTTCTAAATTTTCTAAAAGCCTCTAAAGCCTTCTAAATTTCTCTAAAGTCCTCTAAAATCTATAAATTCTCTAAAAGTCTCTAAAGCCTTCCAAAAGCCTCTAAATACCTCTAAAATTCTCTAAATTCTCTAAAAGACTCGAATGCCCTCTAAAAGCCTCTAAAGCCCTCTAAAAGCCTCTAAATAATCTAAAAGTCTCTAAAGCCTTCTAAAAGTCTCTAAAGTCCTCTAAAAGACTCTAAATTCTCTAGAAGTCTCTAAAGCCTTCTAAAAGCCTCTAAATTCCTCTAAAAGTCTCTAATCCTCGAAAAGTCTGTAAAGACATCTAAAAGTCTCTAAAGTCCTCTAAAAGTCCCTAAATTCTCTTAAAGTCTCTAAAGCCTTCTAAAAGTCTCCAAAGCCCTCTAAAAGCCTCTAAATACTCTAAAAGTCTCTAAAGCCTTCTAAAAGTCTCTAAAGTCCTCTAGAAGACTCTAAATTCTCTAGAAGTCTCTAAAGCCTTCTAAAAGCCTCTAAATTCCTCTAAAAGTCTCTAAATCCTCTAAAAGTCTCTAAAGACATCTAAAAGTCTCTAAAGTCCTCCAAAAGTCTCTAAATTCTCTAAAAGTCTCTAAAGCCATCTAAAAGCCTCTAAAGTCCTCTAAAAGTCTCTAAAGTCTTCTAAAAGTCTCTAAAGTACCCTAAAAGTCTCTAAAACCTCTAAAAGTCTCTAGAGCCTTCTAAGAGTCTCTAAAGATTTCTAAAAGTCTCTAAAGCCTTCTAATAGTATCTAAAGTCCTCTAAAAGTGCCTAAAATCTCTAAAAGCCTCTAAAGCCTTCTAAAAGTCTCTAAAGTCCTCTAAAAGTCTCTAAATTTTCTAAAAGTCTCTAAAAGACTCTAAATTCTCTAAAAGTCTCTAAAGCCTTCTAAAAGTCTCTAAAGCCCTCTAAAATTCTCTAAAAGACTCTAAAAGTCTCTAAAACCTCTAAAGGTCTCTAATGCCTTCTAAAAGTCTCTACAGGCCTCTAAAAGTCTCTAAATTCTCTAAAAGACTCTAAAAGTCTCTAAAAGTCTCTAAATACTCTAAAAGCCTCTAAAGGTCTCTAAGAGTCTCTAAATTATCTAAAAGTCTCTAAAGATCTCTAAAAGTCTCTAAAGCCTTCCAAAAGGCTCTAAATTCCTCTAAAAGTCTCTAAAGACTTCTAAAAGTCTCTATAGTCCTCTAAAAGTCTCTATTTTCTCTAAAAGTCTCTAAAGCCTTCTAAAAGTCTCTAAAGTCCTCTGAAAGCCTCCAAAAGTCTCTAAAAACCTCTAAATACTCTAAAGGCCTCTAAAGCCTTCTAAAAGTCTCTAAAGTCCTATAAAAGCCCCTAAGGATCTCTAAAAGTCTCTAAAGCCTTCTAAAAGTCTCAAAAGATCTCTAAAAGTCTCTAAAGTCCTCTAAAAGTCTCTAAATTCTCTAAAAGTCTCTAAAAGACTCTAAATTCTCCAAATATTTCTAAAGCATTCTAAAAGTCTATAAAGTCCTCTAAAAGTCTCTAAAGCTTTCTGAAAGTCCCTAAAGATCTCTAAAAGTCTCTAAAGCCTTCTAAAAGCCTCTAAAGATTTCTATAAGTCTCTAAAGCCTATTAAAAGACTCCAAATTATCTAAAAGTCTCTAAAGCCTTCTAAAAGTCCTCTAAAGCCTCTAAAGTTTTCTAAAAATCTCTAAAGTCCTCTAAGAGTCTCTAAAGCCTTCTAAACGTCTCTAAAGTCCTCTAAAAGTCTCTAATTTCTCTAAAGGTCTCTAAAAGTCTCTAAAAGATTCTAAATTCTCTAAAAGCCTCTAAAAATCTCTAAAAGTCTCTAAATTCCCTAAAAGCCTATAAAAACCTTCTAAAAGTCTCTAAAAGACTCTAAATTCTCTTAAAAAGCCTCTAAAAGTCTCTAAGCACTCTAAATTTTCTAAAAGTCTCTAAAATCTCTAAAAGACTCTAAAGCCTTCTAAAAATCTCTAAAGTCCTCTAAAGTCTCTAAAGCCTTCTAAAAGTCTCTAAATTCCTCTAAAAGTCTCGAAAATCTCTAAAAGTCTCTCAATACTCTAAAAGACTCTAAAGCCTTCTAAAAGTCTATAAAGTCCTCTAAAAGTCTCTAAAGCCTTCTAAAACTCTAAAGATCTCTAAAATACTCTAAAGTCTCCTAAAAGTCTCTAAAGATTTCTATAAGTCTCAAAAGCCTTCTAAAAGGCTCTAAATTCTCTAAAAGACTCTAAAGCCTTCTAAAAGTCTCTGAAGCCCTCTAAAAGTCTCTAAAGCCTTCTAAAAGTCTCTAAAGATCTCTAAGATTCTCTAAATCCTCTAAAAGTCTCTAAAGCCTTCTAACAGTCTCTAAAGCCCTCTAAATGTCTCTAAATTCTCTAAAAGTCTCTAAAGCCTTCTAAAAGCCTCTAAAGTCCTCTAAAAATCTCTAAATTCTCTAAAAGTCTCTAAAATTTACTAAATTCTCAAAACGTCTCTAAAGCCTTCTTAACGTCTCTAAAGACCTCTAAAAGTCTCTGAATTCTCTAAAAGTCTCTAAAAGTCTCTAAAAGACTCTAAATCCTCTAAAAGTCTCTAAATACTCTAAAAGTCTCTAAAACCTTCTAAAAGACTCTAAAGTCCTCTAAAGGTCTCTAAATTCTCTAAAAGTCTCTAAAGCCTTCGAAAAGTCTCTAAAGTACTCTAAAAGTTTCTAAAGCCTTCTAAAAGAATCTAAAGATCTCTAAAAGTCTCTAAAGCCTTATAAAATCTATAAAGATCTCTAAAAGTCTCCAAAGCCTTCTGAAAGACTCAAAATTCTCTAAAAGTTTCTAGAGCCTTCTAAAATTCAATAAAGTCCTCTAAAAGACTCTAAAGCCCTCTAAAAGACTCTTAAGCCCTCTAAAAGTCTCAAAATTATCTAAGAGCCTCTAAAGCCTTCTAAAAGTCTCTAATGCCTTCTAAAAGTCTCTAACGATCTCTAAAAGACTCTAAAGCTTTCTAAAAGACTCTATAGATCTCTAAAAGTCTCTAAAGCTTTCTAAAAGACTCTAAAGTTCTCTAAAAGTCTCTATAGTCCTCTAAAAGTCTCTAAATTCTCTAAAAGTCTCGAAAAGCCTCAAAAAGTCTATAAATCCTCTAAAAGTCTCTAAACCCTTCTAAACGACTCTAAAGTCCTTTAAAGTCTCTGAAATCCTCTAAAAGTCTCTAAGTATTCTAAAAGATTCTAAAGCCTTCTAAAAGAATCTAAAATCCTCTAAAAGTCTCTAAATTCTCTAAAAGTCTCTAAAAGTCTCTAAATTTTCTAAAAGCCTCTGAAGCCTTCTAAAAGTCTCTAAAGATCTCTAAAACTCTCTAAAGCCTTCTAAAAGTCTCTAAAGAGCTCTAAAAGCCTCTAAAGCCTTCTAAAAGTCTCTAAAATCCTCTAAAAGTCTCTAAAGTCCTCTAAAAGTCTCTAAAGCCTTCTAAAAGTCTCTAAAGTCCTCTAAAAGTCTCTAAAATCACTAAAAGTCTCTAGAAGTCTCTAAAAGATTCTAAATGCCCCAAAAGTCTCTAAAGCCTTCTAAAAGTCTCTAAAGATCTCTAAAAGAATCTAAAGCCTTCTAGAAGCGTCTAAA
>JGI20166J26741_11555696_pt1 | contig 12113 bp, 5 predicted proteins | sample TergutCu122P5_FD_26741 | JGI IMG/M metagenome (IMG submission 26741) | reverse complement strand
ATACATTTGCTTAATTTGAAATTAAAACATTAATTAAACTGCATTAACTTTCCCAGGCGTGAGGCTAGCTAGCTAGCCTCATGCCTGGGAAAGTTAATGAGTTTAATTAATGTTTTGATTTCAAATTAAGCAAATGTATTGTCGTCTTCTGTTAATATATATGCGGTGTGACTGATTGTAATGAATGGAGGACAAAGAAACGGCACAAATGCGCAAATATGGGGAAAGTAAAACGACTCGAATTATGATGGCAACTGTATTGCATGTCACTTCCGGTTTGGGACTAAGAAAATTTCAGGCCGATGGATTTTTGTTGACACGAGTGTACCTTTGCTATGTGGACCGCAAATCTTAACGAGTTTAGGTTCATCATGTGGCAAAAACGACCTACTTCTTAAAGAACTGTTGCAAGAGAGGGTGCACAGACATTTTATTTAAGGATACTGTCAGTGGCTAAGCTTAAATAATGTCGGCAGTAGGTGAATAAAATAAGAACATTGCGCACTGCTGAAACAGTACTGACAGGGGGGAAATCCAAAGTACTTTAAGGGAAGCCTTTTCCAGTGCCAATCCTGTCCACCAAAATTCTACAAGAACTGGCCTGGGATTCAACCCCGGCCTCTACAGTGCTAAAAGCATATCCTGTCAATGGAAACCATTATGTCAACAAAACCAAATCACTGGTCTTACCCTGACACTTTTTACTGCAGTAGTGCTTAGGTTCTGGGAATGCTTCTTCCACACATCTTTTGCATCTCTTATAAGTACCGCATGACGGTTCAGGTTCGTTGCAGTTGGCGCATGTTCTTCGTCCATCTGTTGCATAAAACACTTGTATCAACATTAATTTTCAGATTGATTATCATATAGTTTGTACATATCATGCTTTCTTATCCTGATACACTACAAATGATCTTTATCTTCTAAAGAGGCCTGGCTAGTTAAAAAACTGTTTTAAATTTTGTAGCAATACTGTACATTTATATAGGCATATACTCAAGTCTGCTCCATTATTAGCTGGGCTGACACAGTATGTTTAATAGCATACGAGACATTATTTAACTGGCTGAAATGCGAGTAACGATTTTCTTACTGGCACATTGTGAAATAATGTTATGATACTAGCCAATTACATCATGGATATCAGCTTCATTATATGAATGTCTTCACATGACACCAAGATGAAGGTGCCATACTAGCTTCTTTACATTAGTTTGTTGTACAAAGTTACAAACCACTGGTAAACTGCAAAATACAATTCAATGAACTTGTGCATCTGTTAAAAGTAATTGCAAGTGAATCTTTGGCTTCTAAATGCAATTTATAGTAACGAACATATATCCAGCATGGATAATATTGTACTGTTGACGTACAGCAAACACAGAACCCCTGTGTGTGCAGCAGTAGACCGTATATTGTCATTTGTATCGCCTAAAACATGTCCCTGTGCATGCCTGAAAAGTGTATGGATGGACTGGAAGTACAGTGGCATGTATTCTTAGCCTCAGCATTAGGTCAGTGAGTGGTCAGCTTCACACATTGGCTGCTTTACCCCTGGGGAAAGTTCCTGCAGAACCCCTAAGCCTGTATTTATATTTTAGAAAAGATAAAAATCTCCTCTGTCACCTCAAGCCCTCAAGCCACTACTTTTCATATGCATTACCACTTCACTTACCATCAACTACAAACCCCCTTAATACATTCTGCAAGACAATCCCACTTCTGCCAATATCACTGGGTGGGGTGGGGGGAGAAAAATAAAGAAGAAGAAAAAAAAGAAAGAGATAGCAACCACTGATAGCTGGTTTTTTAAGTTCAGGAAATGATAAGAAATAAGAATCTCACATGTGGTTAATTAAATTATAAGAGTAAAGGTAACAGCAAATTAGTGTATTATAAATGACTATAACCCACCTCAGCTCATTACTTATCTCAAGGAATCTAGGTATTTCTGAGTTGCAAAAGTGTAATTTCATAAATAACTGGTCATGATAAAATATTTTCTTGTATTATTTCACCAACTCTTTAAGGTTACAGCTGTTTATGTGTGTGGATGCGACGAAACTTTATGTACTTTCCCTTGGTGTAACTTCAACACAACTTATCACATCCTGGGTACAAAGCAGACTAATCATTTGCATTAGGTTTTCAAAACACATACAGTTTCAAATACATCCCCCTTTAAATTTCCGTGCTGTTCCCAACTTGCTAACTGTTAAATTTCAGTACTCTGTAACAGGTCCAAAAGTCAAAATTTTGAGTATGTTATCTCTATTAGCTGCTACTTACTTAACGTTGTTTCCCATGTCGTCCTCATATGAACCCCTCCACCCGTCCTACTGGTTTTTCTTAACGTGCAAGTGAGACTACCATGGTATCCTCCACAGCAAGATTTAAGATGTCCAAAAGATGTCAAGGTGTACAATTTTGACTATTACAGAAAAGTTCCCTATACCATTAATTCTGACACTGTAAAATGGCCAACCTGCTAACTCACTATACAGAGCCATCATAATTGCCTTTCCACCCTAAACTAAATCATTAATTTTGAACAAATCTGTCCTATCTGCCAAATGTATAATGTTGACACCTAGTAAGGAATTAAACCACATATAATGGTTACATGACTGGTAAAGGAAAACTGTACAATAATCACTGAAGTGTGTGCACGCATGCACGCGCACACACACACACACACACACACACACACACAATCTGGGGAAGTATGGGCTCTCAAAAGGGATATTCTTTCCAGCTTGGTGACAAGCTGTTCAATAATCAGAATATGTAAATTAAAAACTTACAGTTTTATGATTTCAAAAAAGGGTGAGGGACATCTTGAACATGTGTGGGGACACCCACATGACTGCACACCTCCTTCCTCTCTCTGCCTCTCATCTCAGCAAGGCTCCCTCTGCCTAACTCCAGCCTCTGCTCCGCGCTAGCAAAAATGGCCCTTTCCAGGTGCGCCAGCAACCCAGAGTTATTCAACAAGCCACACCTACCGAATCTGTCAGCTAACCAATGGCAGAGCCGGCTGGCCAACAAAAATCTGTATAGAAAGAGGCCACTTTCCCAAGCTGGTTATCAATCGACACTCACAACGAGAAGAAAAACATCGAGACAAGATCAGCCAGCTCGGAAGACTCAAGCAAGAAGGAAAAGCCGGACTCGACACATCTAGAGAGGGATTCCGGCTCGGCAACCAAGCGGCAGTCGCCGCCTCGCATCAGAAGGAGTAACTGTCGTCGGTACAGCAAGGGAGTAAATTTGTCTGCAACTATGAAGGAGTAATATTGTCGCGATGATCCAAAGGGGGTAACATCATTTGACACCTTAACATTTCTACAACACCCAGGAGCGGGCTAGTACTCGCCGCTAAGCCGCCAGCAAGCCATCTGCCTACCATGCATCGCCACCTGCCCTGCTTCTACGCCGCGCAACACACTGCGCACTGCAGCCTGAAACCTGTCTGCCGAGTATCCCACCACCAACTACACGGTGCTGCCATCTGCTCCAGCCCACATCGCGCAGACGCACTGCACACACACATTCCAGTCATTGTCCCGAGCAGAACACAGAGAGCGAGGCCATAGTATTCCGACAACTAACAACAACTTGCAAGATAACACACTGTACGACTTAAGACATCAATAAATATTGTATATGTGTTTTACTGTGATTGTTTTTACAAGCAATCCCACACAGGTATCAGTGAGGACTTTGCCCCAAGGAGTAAGCACATTAGAAATATGTGACACCTTATAGGTTGCAATAATAATGTGTTATAGTTAAGTGGGAAAGTTAAACGTATGGCATAAGAGAAACCGACAGAATTAAAATCTGCTCTTTTGTTTCTACACCAAATTTTGTCAAAATGCTCATATTTTAATTATCTGTAAAGATAATGCAATGCAACCAACAGCATTATGAAGACTCACCCAGACAGCAGCCTTTTCTAGAGTGTAGTTTACAGTGCATGCTAAGTTACAGAACTTATATGCAGTGTAGCTAGGCAATGAACAGATTATATGTAACAGGGAGTCAGTCCCACCTCTACAGAGGCATGAAACTGGCAATACTGCAAGCTTTCTTTCTAAAAAGAAATGGTGTAATGTGCTTCACTGTAATAAGCAGAGAACAGTACAGAGAGATTACTGTTATCATGGCCTGTCATTTCAACACTTCATTCAAAGTCAGTATGTCAATGAGTATCAGGACATGTACATACCAGATACTGTGTATGCTTGTGAAGACATACTGTGTTGTGCTGCCTCATCACTGGCTTTCTGAATGGCAACCATCTGAGTGGTCAACATGTTACCTTCTTTGTCACTAACACTACTGTAGTCACCACCACCACCACCACCACCTTCATCATCACTCTGAATGGGTTCTAAGACAGTGAAACCATAGTCCTGTGTCTGTAAGGGATAATCCCTGGACAACATACTTGTTTTGAAAGCTGCAGCTACCTGGATAAGAGACACAACAGAAAATACAAACCTTGTTAACAAAGACACAATGATTTCCAGATGGTTATGGGGGAGTGTAGATATCATTAGAATTACAAGGTTTGGACACAATGAAAGAATTGAGAGCTAAAAATTCCTAAACATGAACAAACTGGAGATAATAAAAAAATAACAATTGAGATAAATTTTGTAGTGCTGAATGTTATAAAACAGAACAGTTTATGACATTTTGTCTATTTTCAAAGTTGTAAATGAATAAACTAACATTTAAAAAAAAAAATCAAAGTACTTCTTAAAATTTCTGAAAACACAAAATTTTCCAGTACTCTTTTATACAAATATAAATAGTGGACAGCTGTTGCATGCATCTACAACAGTGTTTCCCAACCTTCCTAATACCATGGAGCCCTTAAAATGTCTCACTAATTCTGTGTACTCCCTCCCCAAATTATCTCAAATTTTCTCAACTCAAAGACCCCCAGGCCAGGCCTACCAAACTTTGAAACATGGTACAGAATAAACTGAAATCTAACTCAACATCTTGGTCCATAACATATGTTATATGCCCTCATCACTCTGTAAAATTTTCAATGCAAGAAATGCAAGGATGTAAAATACTCCTTGTACCTAATTCTGCAGGGTCACTTGTATTATGCACAAATAAATAAATAAATAAAAACTTCATAATTATCGAAACGTGAGCAGGCAACATCATTGATTTCTGTGGGCCATGAGTTTTGACAGCCCTGCTTTAGGCACAACTAGCAGTAGCATATAAACCTGGAACATACCAAATAAGAAAAATACATCAACTGTAAAGGTAAAGCTGTGTCTGTGCTTGCCATTAAGGAATATGGGAGGGTAGAGCTCTAGTGCCCAGCAATCCAGACTTTGGCAATGAATGAGGTGAGTAGTCGGCTGCTTTGTCCCACGAAAGCACCCTAAGGACCCCTTATGTAGGAGCTATGTGTGGCCCAGAACCGGTCTGGACACTTTGGAGGACAGAAAAGTCTTCTGTCCCTGCCAGGATTCGAACCATGATTCCTGTGTCATCCAGTCCATAACTCAGTCACTATGCTCGCTATGGCTCCACTTGACACCGTCAAATCTTTTACTATGTCCATGCAAAAATTTGTTACAAAACATTAACTTCCCTAGCACTAATGACAAACTTCGATCAGAGAAAAACGTGAAGACAAAATAACTTTGTTCTGCCGACTATAACCCAGTCAACTTGTGGACCACTGGTTGGGAAACACTGACCTAAGAGGCATTACAGATAACTATGCCAGATAACAACGCATAATCTTGTGAAATTTTAGGCTTTCACAGTGGAGGAGCCAAGGCCCCTGTTCGTCTGGCATATGGCACCTTATCACTGGTGGTGAGGGGACCAATAAACATTCCCCGTTGGACATTCAGCCCTTGAATATGAGACCACTATACTGTCTTGAAACCTAAGACACTTATCGCCCATCGCTGCAGTACCATATCGCAGAAGAATGCAGTCATGTCACGTCACGTTACACCTACACTTAAAAGTCAATGTCAACACAGCAACATGAATTTTGCATACAGGCCCAAACAGATAAATGAGAAATCCTGCATACTGTTGCAAACAATAAAATTGACCTTGGACTAACTGTGGGAATACTGACAATTATGCCACTCTTCATACTCACTAAAATTTCAAAGTATCACAGATGGGTATTCAGGCTTTGTCTGCATACAGAGGGGCTTGTTTTAAATTGCCCCATAGAGCACCCTATATTTGGACCATTTCACTTGACAGGAGAGGAATCATCACTGTTACACTTTGCCATAAGCAGGGGTCCACACACTTCAGTTTGATATATTACAGTAAATATCAGGTACTTACCACACTGAAAGATGATGTTGGGAATGGTTTGTGATGTTAATTGTTGCATCATCTTGCTGGGAAGAGGCATATGTTCCCTTGTAACTGGGCAGGTGTTCAAAAATGCCATTAGAATGTGTTACATATAGGCGTGAATTTATGATCCAAAAAAAGAATGGACCCAATAACTTAGATGAACTTAAAACACACCATACACCAACCTTAGCATCATGTAATGGCATTTCATTCCCTACCCTGGGATTTTATGAAGGGAGATATACATTGTTGTGAGCCTCAATGCATCCATTGGATGAAAGCAGAATTCACTACTGAACAGTACCAGTGTAGGGTGGATTTCTCCAAAAACATACACCCCCTGCAGGTACCAAGTGCACAAATTTCAGTTTTGTTTCACATTCTGCATCACAGAGTTTGCAAACCAGAGTTGTTGTACATGCACTTAGAGCAGCTGTACTGCATTTTGTGGCAATGATGCAGACATGCCCATCTGCTATGCTAGTCATGCAAATAACATCTTTGGGGGTGACTTCAATCCATCTTTAATTGTACACAGTTTTTCCTTACGTGTTGTCTGCATGTTCCCTTCCTGTCTACTATAGAACCTGTTGCTTAAACCCTTCCCACTTACTTGTGCATCAGAACTGTGCTCTTCTGGATTATTACACAGCAAGTAGTGTTAATTTCTTCCCGACGTTTCGGGAAAACCTATCTTTCCCATCTTCAAGGGTCAAGAATCCAAAAAGTATCCCTTCCTCTTTGGATTCTTGACCCTTGAAGATGGGACCAACAGGTTTTTCTGAAACTTCAGGAAGAAATTACCACTACTCGCATAATAATCCAGAAGAGCGCAATTCTCACCCATGTTGCAGCAGAAGCCTGAAATCATGTATACTTGTACATCGTTTTCCTGTGTCGAACAGGTGCAGCCAAAAACCTTTATCAATTTATGGCAACACTTCTTGTAGCATTTAGTGAATTACTAAGAAATGTGCACAGCAACTGCAGACAATGACAGAGACCTCACAAACTATCTGCTAAGCAATGTGGGAATAGTATGGTGCACAGGTTTGATCTGCAATACAGCAAAAAGTGCCCTGGGTCATTTTCAATAATGGCTCTATACAAAGCCTCATGATCTAAGATGTATGAAGGGCAGCAAAAACCTTTCCTACTTTAATGCCAATCCCATTTTCTGGGTTTATCACATTTTCATAAACAAGTCACACAACTATGAGTCATGGAGTTATATCTATAAAAATGTACCTTATAATGAAGTCATTGCAATACAATCATTACCCATGGTATAGAAGATTTCTAAATATGGTAGTTTCTAAAGTCCACATTATGTAAAACCTCCATGTTACAGACCACAAGTTTATCTTTCCTTATACAGAAATGGTGGTAGGCAATCAACCATAAACCTCGTATATACCTCAGCATCATTCCACCAAGCAATCGAAGTCTCAAAGCCAACAAGTTGCGGGAGTTCATCACCAAACTTCGTCTTCAGATAATTTTCAAACAAGTGAACTCTCTGATGTTTTGAATGATGGTACCATTGTGCAGGCGCCTCCCAGGGTATATCAGTAACAGAGCTGACTTGCTTGGCTTTTCGCCAGTGTTTGTGGATTTCTACCAAACCTCCAGCAAACCGCGTCCACAAGCTGAATGTCACAAATTTCTGCAACATGTGAGAGGCAGAATTAATATAAGTTCACATTATGAATTGGCACTCAGACTATTTCCATGTTCTCACTGAACAAAATACTGTGTATGTAAATATCTAATATCTGCAGCTCAAACAGCATCCTTAAGTAACTTCATTGTCAGACAATAAGATATTCTCACAGCATGAATGCATTTTACAACCATGTACACTCGCTTTGAAGGAGGATGCATGGCAGCCTACGTCGTGGTGGTGGTGTGCATAGAATTTCTGGCTTCACCGTGAACAGCACAGTGTTCATGCATGGGAGCAAGCATGCGCGCACACACACACACACATAGTGGAATTTTCATGATTTTCTTGTAAACATTATAGATTTATTTCAACCTCAGGTCAGCAGCAGTTTTTGTTTAATTTTTATTTTTTTTAATGGCTTTATCTAACTAGACACCATTTTGTGAACATCTGTCCTATTATGAGAGAACCCGTACTTGCGGGAGTGGGGCAACATGGTGCAATGGTGCGTTGTTTACACAGAATTTCTGGTGACCAAATAATAAGCTGCGGATTGCAAGCTGGGTACTGTGGCCTCCTCTTATGCCAGGTCTCAACTTGAACTAAAACCTTCCTGCACCTTCTTTAAATATGGATACAAGCTTCATATTAACTGCAATGTGTTAAAATGACTATCTGTGGACCCATGCCACGGCAATTAGGAATGGAAATGACGATGTCCTGCAGGTCAGGCAAGATATATATCCACCTGCACCAAATCAGTCTGTATCTCTCTTCCCTCTCTTTGCACATGTGCACCTACATGGATACATGGATTCCATGCAAACACACAGAGATTATCCATAAATATCTAGTAATGACATCAGACATCCTTTCATTAAGTAAAATAATGAACAGCATACTGAAGTAGTGAACAGCAAATATCTCCCCACAACCATGCACACTCTCCATGAACAACAGAATAAACTGCCACAATCACTGAAGAGTAATACTTACCTTTGGCAAGTCTTCAGCCTTTCCAAAAATTCTGTTCAGTGCAGGTTTTAGCCAAACGAGATTCCAAGCCACTTGTGCTGAAAATAATAATGTGAGTCAGGTCTGATGCTTGATGATGGAATAAATGTTTTACACATAATATTACACTCACTCTACTTACCAGGTATGCCAATTTCAGACACGCAGTAATTGTACTTGTAAAATAATCTTATGTCTTCAATACGTTCTGAAATTTTATGACATCTGTAAAATAAAAATTAAATTTTTAGTGGTGCTGGACTGCACATAACCATCACAGTACACGAGGTATTCCTGTGAAGTTCCATAACATTTCCCAGTATGTTCACTGATCTGGTAAACACATACAGAGAAAAACATATGAATTCACACTAGCTTACAAGTATTAAGTACTCTGTAAGAAACTGGTTTCTTATGATGAAAGGACAACACTCCACCCCCTACCACTCTGCTGAGTACAAACTCCTTATGTGATATATGCACAGACAACCCATCACTTGTCCCTATCCTAAGCCATATCAATCCAGTCCATGCCTTCCCAACCACTCTTTTTAAGACTCATTCTAATATTATGATCCTACCTACACCTAGGTCTTCTTAGTGGTGTCTTCTCCTCAAGTTTCTCCACCAAAATCCTGTATGCCCTTCTACTCTCCCCCATACATGCAACATGCACCACCCATCGTACTGTACTTGATCTGATCACCTGGACAATATTTGGTGAGAAGCACAATCATGAAGCCTCTCACTGTGTGATCTCCTCCAGTTGCCTGTTTTGTCATACCTCTTTGGCTCAAATATCTTCCTCACCACCATGTTCTCAAACACCCTTATCCTTTTTAATTTTATGTAGTAGATAAACCCACTGATAACATATACTGCATCACATATTAATTATCTACATGTTTCAGACCCAGGGTACCTTCACAAGCAACATATAGGTGATTAATAATATATGATAAAGGATAATTTACTAGTGTGCATTTTTTGGTCTAATTCGTTAATTCAATATTCCTTTATTTCATGGATATGGAACATATTATTAAACTCTTAGGCTACGTTTCTCCCTCCCTGTGAGGGACCAAGTTCCGCAGCCACATAAAACAACATGCAATATTATAGTTCTGTATATATGGTATCATATTTCTGGGAAAAAATGGGAAGACAAAATATTCTGGACTGAAATGTCACAGGCATTCCCACAGTTCAGTCTGTTCTTTATTTCCCCATACATCCAATTTTGGTTTGTTCCAGCTGTTCCCAAATATCTGACATATGCCACACTTTCACAGGATTTATTTCCTGTCCTGATGCTAAGATTCTGCCCTGTCCTGTATTCTGTTCATGTGATATGAGCATATACTTAGTTTTCTATACATTTACTTTGAGATAGTCTCCTTACCAGCAAAGAACATAGCTTCTGCGTTTTTCTTGGTATGTGTGTATGTTGTAACCCAGCAAATTATCATTAACCTGGCAAATTATCATTATCAGCACAGGCCCAAAGCTGATCTGTACCATTCAATTTCAAACCCTCCTGGTTTGCTTGAACCTTCATAATGACATGGGCCTACAATTAGAGATTTTTTTTTTACTCTTAAGTTCTGTTCAGTGAAATATAACCATGATACCAGATAACTCATCCAACAGCAGTCAACAGCTACTTATTCTCAGCTTAACAACAAAATTTTCATTACCACCTTCATAAAAAGCTCACCACGGGACCCCATCGGAGCCTCTCTGAATCATATTCATCTTCTTCACTAATAACCACTGTAGTATTACCCCTCCATCTGTGCATATGTTGATGCACTGACCTTTCTTGAACATCAAGCTCAGTCATCAATTCTAGCATGTTAATGAATGCTTCTTCGCAAAAAATAGCTCTCCAATCACTCCTTGGTACAAACCCTATCTTGTACAAGTAAGATCTAAGACTGATGATGTACCGAAGCCAGAATCCAATGGTCTGTAACAGATACCAGCATTCCTTTCAATAAACCATTCCCACCAATGAGACATACAGGATTGTTTTAAAATTTTAATAACAATCTTCATGAATATCCAACAACGTGAAACCTTTATGTGCATAATGTACATGCATGGAAAAACTGGAAGGAAGTCAACATGAGTAACAACCATACAGTATGCAAGTTTAAAACATTCTCCCACTTCTTAATAAAGCATTATATGTTTATCTTAATTACAAATCTGGATGTAGCTTCAGATTTTGTGAATGTATATATAAGTAACTAATACATGCAACACATAATGTATAGGTAATTAACATGGAAACACACAAACATAAGTTACTCTAAAAGAATGACATCACACTTGGATCACTGTGTACTTCATTGATATCAGTGTCATCATCACCACTCTTGGCACAACCTAAATTAATCACAAAATTAGCCCAAGGAATTTGAGTGGCTGCATTCTTCACCCAATGATACTGTTCATACTGTCAACAATGACAATCAGACAACCTTCTTGCATAGTACTCGATACCTTCACGTACCAGACATTTCCTGTTGCCCCTTATTTGGCCCCAAGTTAACATAATAGGATTTGAAAAGCTTCACACACAAGGTTAAGGCAAAGGACAATGTACTACAAACATCATGTCAATTCCACATGTTCTCCTCTGGTCCAATTTTTTCTATTAGTGTAAAAAGTGTATAATGTACCTTATTTTCATCATGTGGTTTTCCAAGGTTTTGTAAATATTGTAGTATGACTTTTGTCAGATGACTTGTTTGGGTGGGGGCAGGGCATTTATCAACCATCATCCATGGTAGGGCACACTGTCCACGATGACTGCAAATGGAGTTACCCCACTGCTAGTACATTTCCTTATTAAACTACTTTACAAATTTACATGCATTATGTCTCTGTCTCCTGCCTTGTAGACCCAATACATAACCACCACCTACCCTAACAACAAGCCCATCCAATGTGCTTACTGCATTCATATAATTTTTGCGATGTCTCTGCTCTTCCAGCACTTAGAACAGGACTCAAGCAAAGTCACTGGCTTGGCTGTGCATTTCTCCTCCTCTCCCCC
>JGI20166J26741_11555585_pt1 | contig 12114 bp, 4 predicted proteins | sample TergutCu122P5_FD_26741 | JGI IMG/M metagenome (IMG submission 26741) | reverse complement strand
GTCTCTGGTGAATTTCTGCAGCAGGGATTTCCTCTTTAACCAGAAATTCAATGACAGCACGCTGGCGAAACGACATATCGTTGTCGGCCATTTTGTTAGGCGTGATACTGGTCACGTGATGCAAGCTATTGACGTCACAAGACACTCAAGGATAACACAACAGCTGGTTACATCTACCACCTTACTCTCCTTCGTCTGCTGTTCCCAGTTCGCATAAAAAAAATTGTTGCTCATGACTTTCGGTACGACCCTCGTATTTTGCATTTAACTAGATTGTGAGCATGCAGACCTGGTTTCAAGACTGGGCATTTCTGTTATCTGGGCAGATTTTTGTTCTAATGTAATTTTCATTACATTTTTCTCATCTTCCTTCATGGCAGTATTCATACAAATACACAAAATGACTTGTAAGTAACTGCCTGACTGACTCAACAGCTAACCTACTAGCCTGTCAACAAATGACCAAACAACAACTGTCATTGCCACTTCTTCGTTTTCTTGCTGTTATCACATAGGTTGTAAAGTATGAGATATGTTCAAGGCCATTGTGTGTATTATATGGTTGGTCCTTTTCAAATATACTCGTAGATATTGAATTTCTGGAAAACTTATGAAAGCATGGAAAAAAATGAGTTCAAGGAGCTGAGCAGAAACTTTGCGTAAATATTTTGATGATAAATGATGTTTACTTCAGCTAACACAGAAGTATGTTAAAAATTGTATCTATTGAAAGCTTGGTTCCTGTACTATTGAGCACCACAGAAGAATGCCAGAGAAGATGCTGTTGGAGAAACAAATGTTGGATAAATGAGAACACTTGATGTTGCTGGCTGGTTCAAGACTACCTATTGGATAGTCTATTGCCAGTGTGAAACCTGTATGAGCTGACTGTGATTGCAGGGAGTAATAAATGCCTCACTAAAACTTTGTTGCACAAATCTGTGATTGGCAGAAACCTCTGCACATTCTCATAACATATTTGTAAACATTTTTTTCAGGAATTTTTTAATTTTATTGATATTCAGTATTTTAAATATCCAAGTACATTTGTATAGTAGCTGTTGCATTTGAATGCACTGTGTATTCTAAGTTTGGTTTGTAAGGAGATGATTTGTGTTTGCATTATTTAGGTATCTTCAGCAACACTTCTTCCTGACAGTAAAAGGCTTGTACTTGTGGGTGGTGAAATTACTGTCTTTTCATATGGGTCAACAGTGAGTGATACATGGATGCTAGAAAAACCATTGCAAAAGCTGAAAACTATTAAGGCTGTAGAACATGCCAGGTGAGAATATGATGTTTAGAGGGCAAAATCTAACTGCTCCTAGCTTGATAGAATTCATCCTGTTGTGTTCTAAGGAAATTCAAAACAACATAAAACAGTCACTTAACACAGCCATGTTTTATTACATAGTTGGTTGTTTCAGTCTAGAGATCAACCATCTTCAGGCTAGATATAGTCACTAACAGAAATGTAAAGAAATGCTATGAATAATTATCATGTTTTTGTTTTTGTGGGATCCCACAAGTTTTAACAATTATTTACAATAACAGTTGTAAAGTTAGTATTTGGTCGATAGTAGCTAGATCGTAATTGTAAATTTGTGGTATTACAGTTTTTAAAAACAAATGGGCAAATAGGTATTATATCTATAAAGATTAAAATAGTCTTAGGCATTGGTTACAAATGTCAGTCAGTAGATATTTCTTACATGCCACTCTGAGTTTTGGGGAGTATTGTAGCAGAGTGTTATTTTTTCTTAGTTATTTTCACTTGTGTTTGTCTGGTTTGCTGGTTTTCCTTTATTCTTGCTCTTTTGAAATACAATATTAAGAGGTAGAATAAATATTTGGTTATTAAAATGTAAAATAAATATTTGGATGGAAGGTTTTTTCAGTGTTGTATATACAGTCTTGGTAGGCACACTGTTTTGTTATGCCAAACAACACAAGGAATAAAAAATGTTAACTCAATAACTTCGTAATTACCATCAACTATCAACCAAATAAAAATTTTTACAATTCATATTGTAAAAATTGTTAAAACTTGTGGGATCCCACAGAAACATAGATAATGAAGGATTATTCATTGCACTTTTGACCTGTTTTTTAGTGACTGTATCAAGCCTGATGATGGTCACTCTCTAGGCTGAAACATGTAGGTAGCTATTGAATAAAACACAGTTGTGTTGGACTGACCATTTTATGTTTTGTGTCTTACCCTTCCTGCTACCCGCACTCAACTCCAATGCAGCAACTCCGTTGGCAACATATGTAGACATCTTCATAATTTTCTTATAAGATTCCCATCAGGTAGTACATTAATACAAATATTTCATGTTCTAATCATGCTGTCTCAATAAACATCCGGCAGAAATTATACACCAGATGTGGCCATAATGCAGCTTGTGAATGTCACTGTCACAGCTTATGCAAATTGTGTGTAAACAATAATATTCAGGTAGTTTGCATGCACTTGAGGCTGGCTGGTTGGTGTTATAAAAGATATTCCAAGGAAAGTGGACTTGTAAGTTACTTAATTTAACCTATTATAGTTGGATGAACACAAATGAGGAGCCATGAAATTTGAAAAAAACATTTTTTTGTTTGGTTAATTTAATGGATGGCTCTTATCTAAGTTGCCTTATAAATAGCAGCTCTCAAAATTAATTCATCTGGCTACTCCTGTTATACACCAAAAAATACATTTTAGATTTTTTTTGGCTGAACATTTGATGCGCCCTGCTCTGGTATCAGAGGAACGTAAGTGGTATGAACGGGGTTTTTGTTCATCAATAAATGCCAGTTAACAAGGAATCTATCTTTAATTTTTGCCACTATTATCTACACGAATCTTGAATTCTGGTAGTAAAGTCACAATAATTGCTGCCACACCTTGATGTAACACTGTATGTTATGCCTGAACTAGCAACTTTAATTGATGTTGATAATTGTTGTTCACTTTAATTATAACTACTAGCCTGTGTAGTTCACATATACAAGTTTATGAATATAAAACTCCTTGTGTACATGTCTCTCCCTGTGAGAGTCCAGATGCACTAACCTGTTGGTAATTTCACTGCCTTTTGCAGTTCAAGATAATAACCCTTTGTTATAATTTACAATAGATACACGCACTGATGCATCCTATTCACAGTCTCCCTCTGAGCTCTGATGATAGAATGTTACAAAAAGACACTATAATGTCACTTTAATGCCCTTTGCAGTAATAGCTATATGACCCTTTTTTATATTCACACTCTTGGCACTGTACGTAAGTAACGTCTGCTGTTGCAGAGCACACCGTTATGAACCATTGCAGTTAGAGATACACTGCTTACTGACGCGATGCTCACTTGCCCACATATGTGTGACCTACCTTGTGATGATTGCGTCAGCTGCCCACCCTAGAGTCTCTCAGCCCCTTGGAAGTGACACAACATGATGCAACATAACAACATAGAGTAAAATAGTACACAATGTCATAAAAAATTTTGTTCCTGCATGTACAACATTTGACTCAATTTTATAATATGCTAAAATTTTTAACCTGTGGTTTGTTAAGGTCTCTGAAAATTCTTTTAAAAATAACTGCACCCCATTGTTATATTAAAAATGACAGTCTGTAATTGTGAAGAATTGGTATGTGAATTTCTGTACAGTGGAGGTATATTATTGAATATCACCTATTTTCTTTTGAATTTCAGCTTACTTGTTTGTCTTACTGAAGATGGGAAGTTGCTTGTCATGTGCTCACAAACATTTCTTTCTCTGTCACTGTGGGATGAAATTCCTCTTGAGGACTTTATTCTGCTAGAGGGTATTTCTGCTGAGAAAGAAACTAGCATTCTTCTTCTCACCCAGCCCACTAGGTCAGGAGAATGTGATCTGCGACTAGCATCATTTCCAGGTACCACTAGAAAACTCTTCAATATTTAAGGACCATCAGTTATTTAATGGTCCTTGAATAAATGATATTAAGTTTGGGAAGGTCATGTAACTTAAAGTAGTACACAGAATTACCAGTGGTGTTACTTTACATTTATTAGGCTGGCTTAAGAGTGGAAGTAATGAAATGAGAACTAGCATAATTCATCTATATCAAATTTCAACAAAATTTGTGGAAGATATGTGGACTATGTGGAAAAGTCAGAGTATGGTCTTTTGCAGACTGGCCTTTGTTTCAAGTTATGAAAGTAATAAATAAAAAAAAAGGTAAATTCTTGTGCGTGCAGTGACAGCATGTGTGCAGTGCGGAGGTGTAGATCCAGTCATTCTTGACCTCGGAACTAGATGTAGGTGAGCAGTCAGCTGTATGCTCTGGGCACTTTGCCACTGGGGAAGGATCTTCTGGGTCAGTCCCAGAGTCCATCTAGATATTTTGGAGAGAAGAAAAGTTTCTTGCCCCTGAAGGAAATTGAATAACAATTCCCTGATCAGCCTTCCTGGAGCATGGCTGAAACCTGGAAGCTCCCATCAACTTAGTGGAATCCTCCCATATTGATTTTCAACAGAATCTCTGAAATAGCTTATGGGATATGTGTAAAAGTCTGTTTATGGGCTAAAATGTAGGATTTTCACTTCTCAGATTTCAACCCATATATAATCAACACATAGTATAATTACACTGGAAGTTTCTATCTGTGATGCTGAATGTATTAAGGTAATTGAAAGTCACATCCCTTAAATGGACCTTACAGAATTCACGTACACTTGCAAAACAGTACCTTGTAATTGATAGTTGGCATAGCTCAGTATATTGACTTAGGTTATGGGCTGGATGATAGAATCTGTTTGATTCTTGACAGAAGCAGAGACGTTTGCCTGCACTCTCCCATCCCAGACCGGTCCTGGGCCCAACCAACCTCTTATCTAGTGCGTACTGGTGGTTCCTTCTCCAGGGGAAGATTGACATTGGGTTCAAGCCCTTATGGTCCCGATGCACCTAGGGCTTATAGACGTACCCTTTGTGCCCCATAATCTGATATCAACTCAAGAGAGCCCTCTTCCTTTACCAAAGTTCCAGACGGCCCCCAGACTTAAAATCTTAATGGCCTCTGGGTCCAAGAAAGGAACCCAGATATACTTTTCTTGTCTCTCAAAAGTCCCGGCAAACAAACCCCCTTAAGGTTCCACAACAGGGCCCCTTTAAAGAGAGAGGTCCGCCTGCAGGGCATTTTGCATGTCTTTCAAAAACCACATCTTTCGGTTTCCCCAGTAAAGGAGCCCTCCCTCAAGGTCCCTTAATGGAATCCCCAGCAGGGAGATACTCCACCACTAAAGCCCTCCCTCATTCATCCATCAAAGTCCCCAGTATACATGCCCCCCACATACCAGGTTCCCCTCAGCTGGAAAGGGGCCCCCACGGAGAGAGATGCCCGCATCTGGAGACTTTTAACATATCTTCCAGGGTTCCCATTGAAGGAGCTTTCCTCAGGCCCACCCCCACAGAGCCTCTTCCGAGAGAGTGACGCTTTATCTACAGAGACCCCTTCATACATCTTTCAAAGTCCCCAGTAGATAAGCCCTCCCCAGGGTCCCCAGCAAGGGGGCCCTCCCTCCAGGTTTCCTTCACAGAGCTCCCACAGAGAGAGACACTCCACCCCTAGAGCCCTTCTCAACTATATCTCAAAGTCCCCAGTAGAGGGGCCCACACCAGGTTGCCCAACTGAGCCCCCATGAGAAGAGATGCCCATACCCAGAGCCTTCCTTTCATGTCTTTCAGGGCCCCCAGCAAAGGATCCCCCCCCCCTCCAGGTTTCCCTAAAAGAGCTTCCATAGAGAGGTATGCCCAATTACCAGAGCCCCCTTTCAACTAACTCTCAGAGTTCTCGGTGAACAGACCCCCATGACACTGGGGAGTGATGTCTGTCCCCTGAGCCCTCTGCCCTCCGCCTCCGGATCCCCAGGAAGGAGCCCCCCTAACAGAGCTTCCGCAAAGAGAGATGCTCCCTTTCCAGAGCCCTCCAACCATCTCTAACATTCCCAGTTAATGGACTTCCCAGGTTCCCCAATGGGCCCCTACATAGAGAGACACCCGTCTCCAGAGCTGTCTTCTGCACCTTTCCCTCAAAGTCCCCGGTAAATGAGCCCCCCTCCCCCCCATGTTCTCCAACAGGGTCCCCATGGAGAGAGAAGCCTCATCTCCAGAGATAATGGTTTATTCATTCATTTATATCTGTCAGAGTCCCCAGTAAGGAGCCCTCCAACAAAAAAAACGGGGAAAATGTTTGGTCACGTCCACGTAGCCCCAAGTGGACGGAAGGCCTACATACAATGGGGTGCAGCCTGGTTCCCCAAGGTGATCGTTTACACCACTGCAATCTGTACCCCAGTGCCATGCAGCCTTCAGCACTATACCTTCCACCTTGGCTAGGCTAGACCAGAGCCCCGTTAGTCAGCATGTGTCTTAAAAACCCCCATCAGGGTGTACCCTCCACTACTGTTACCGCCTCCCACGTGACCCAGGGTAGAGTATCTCCAGGAGAAAAGTGGATGGGGCATGAAGATGACCACTTGCCTCTATCTAGTTCTGAGGTCAGAAGTGTGTGTGGAACTATACATGCACTCTCCTGTATGTCTAAGATGTGTGTAATTAAGCAAAGGCTTTTTGGCAGTGTCTGGTGTTTGTTTCTTTACATGTGTCTTAACAATGTCCTCAAATCAATTACTGTTTTTGAATTGTATATCATGTTTCTAAAGTAAGTAAATTAAGGTTGTCTGCAAGCACATTATTTTCTCAGAAGTTAAGTTCTTTTCTTTTGGTACAGGATTGGAAACCAAGTTCCAATTTTGTGTATCTTCAGTGACATTTCTTATGCCATTGATGTCAACTGCACAAGAACTGTTGTTCTTGGAAGGATTTGGAACTTCACACTCTCAGTTCATACTTTCTGTTCATGTCAGATGCATAGTGGAGAGTGCACCAGAAGACAGGTTAGTTTCATTAGTCGAAACTCTGTAATGATTTAAACAGCAAAGCCTCCTCCTTGTTGTGAGGAATGAGACCCTGAAAGGCTACACCAGCAGTAGCATAGCTATAGGTACGATCCCTCCTGCCATATGTAGGAAGTGATTTCCAGACAAGAAGGAATATCTAGATTTTCATGTTTGATGTTCTGTGGGTATGCTGGTAATCTCCCCACTTTAAAACTTTTGAATTCTTGTATTCAAGACTTTGTAGAGAAGTTGAAAATTTGGTGACAGACATAGACTGAAGGGAATCAATGTGTTAAACTTAAATAGGCTTGAATGTGTGTACCATGAAGGGGGGAGAGGAGGAGGAAAGGGCATAATGCAAAGCTTGTGTAGTTGAAGTTCCAACATTTGGGTTTTACATCCAGAAAACAATGATGTTACAAATAAGAGTTTCTATAAATGTTGTCCTGGATTGGCATTATTGTTTATTCTCTTAACAGAATGAAATCCATAATGTTATTGTGTGTGTGTATGTCGCTTGAGGAGTTATTGATTGTTAAAGAACACTACACATAGTGCACATTGCCATGTAAAGGATTAACAAGAATATAATTGTTACATGAACTATTCTTAAATCCCCGTAATTTATCAATCACTTTTATTAGCCGACTAATGCACTCAATTATATAAAACTTAGAGGTTAAAATATACGTTGTATATATTTTAAAAGACAATTAAAAGTCACTCCAACATGTTTCGGATCATGTGTGATCTATCATTAGGGAGTACTGAGCTGTGCTTGACTGAAATTACTCGTGGTGGCTCACAGTCAAGCACAGCTTAGAACTCCCTGATGATGGATCGCACGCAACCCGAAAGATGTTGGAGTGATTTTTAATTGTCTTTTAAAATTTATACAAAGTAGATTTTAACTTCTAAATTTTATATAATTGAGTGCATTAGTCATCTAATAAAAGTGATTGACCATAAGAATGCACAGTGATAACCTGAAATTAAAACCCCATAATTTATGTAACGCTCTGTATAAGTTTTTGATTAAAAATGTCACTTTTTAAAACACTTTCCTAATGTGACAAACTGGAAAAGATCCAGTTTCTTCTCCTTTTTATATATCTTTACTAAAATTTATGACATGACTATTTTGTTGTGGCTCATCTTATTTTCTTAAGTTCATATTTCCTTTCCATTATAGATTCTACAGATTGTTACAGCGGCGCAAATTTGATGATGCAGAGGCATTTGCACATCAGTTTCAGCTTGACGTTGAGCTGGTACATAAAGAACGTGTAAAACATTACATGGAATTGCTTCAGCCATGGTCTTCACGTTGTGATACTTCAGAAGATGTGCTCCATTTCAGTAATTTACTTTGCTTGCTGAACAAAATTGAAGATCTTGAATTTGTTTGTGAAGCATGCATAAAAACACTTACTACTGATCTGACCAAAATGCAGGCACTACTGGATTATGCAAGTGATAGACTGAAGAAAGCTAATGTGAGGGTACGTAATCTTTGAGTTTTATTTCCAGTGTTTTTCAGTTTAGCTGTAATTTCAGTAATAAGAAAGCCAGAAATGTTATATTGTAGATTTAATCCCACGTTTGAATCGAAAGAACTGTAATGCCTCCTCAGTTCGTACATCATGCTTAATCATGAATATAATTAAGCTATCAACGCCTGTTGACAAGTTTGTGCATACTAATGTGAAATTGTTCTGTGTATATTACTTTTTTATGAACAGTAGTAGGCTTTATGTGTATAGTAGTGGTAGTGGCAGCAGTGGTAGTCATAGTAGCAGTCTCCATCAGTGGTTGTTACACTGTGTTTTTTAAATTCTATCAGGACAGGTGAAATGATATATGAAGTTCAATCATAAAAATGCGTAATGGTGGAGATTCTATCCGCCAGCCTCTTAGGGTAAAGGAACACTTTCTGTTTCTCTTGCCTGCTTATGCGCTAATTTGTACCTCTGCCTATTCATTTGCACTGTCTTTAGTGTTCAGTCTTCCTCCTCCTCACTTTCCATATGCGTACATGTGTGTGTGTTATTTATTGAAGGTTAATTTTACAAAGTGTGACTTGTGAACCACCATGTACAGCTTGTGCTTTGTCAGGATGAAACAAGTCTATTGTAAATCTGGTGGAGGACACATATGGAAGGGCTGTCAAAAGTATGTACTGTATGTACTTTTACTTGGCAATGCATATATTTTGACTTTTCAAGAAAGGGATACAGAGAGGGATGTTATGGAAGAGTAATACCAACACTTGCAACCACTACCAATGCTGCTACTAGTATATTATTCCTGCTGCTATTGGTGCTGTACTGGGCACATCATCAAAAGATTTATGACCTGGATTTTTTCCTGCTTTATAGGATGTAGCTTACTGAAATATGGGTAGAAGGCATGTTTTGTGTATCTGAAAGTGTATTAAAAGACACAGAAGACCTTAAATATTGGTGATACAAAATATAACGACCCTAATATTACGTATCAGAGGTATGATTTTTCTTTTTATTAATGCTTCAGCCATCTTAGACCATATGATTGAAAACTTTGAAGTTTTCCTCATTTCTTTTGGTGCTGCAGCTAAAAGAATGTTGTAACCCCTGGTATTTGGTTGCCTGTGTGTGACTCACAACTTGTGAACTCCTGTACCAGAATCTTTTCCTGTGGTCTGCAGGAAGCATTTTATTTCATATGGCATGAGATACCTTTTGGAATTATTTTGTTTGAAATATTACTATTTACGTAAATATATGCAGTTAATGCCATTATAATCTAGTGTATTTTTTCTATGTCCTCTAGAATTTAAACACAGCACAAATTTCTAATTTGGAGTCTCAAATATGGAGCACATCATTTCGTCTGGACACATTTTTGCTTGCCTGTCAGTCAGAGGCTGAGAATTTACAATGGTATGAATTTTGTGATGCGGATCTTTTGTCTGTGTGCAAACAACATTTACAGTGGGTGAGTTAGATCACATTGTGTATTTAGTTTAGAATAATATAGTGATGTACACTGTGGAGGTCTTTTGCCCTTTCCCCTCAACATTTTATCCCTCCATATAAGGATAAAAGTATGGTGAAAATTTTCCTGTGCATCACATGGAAACATGTGATTGAATGGGGTTAATTGCTCTATGCATCCGTGGCTGTGGCATTAAATGCAGGTGATTAGTCAGTGTCATGACCCAGTCAGTTTGCTGCTAGGGAGAGAGTCACAGGAATTAACATAATTAATTTCCATAATTTATAGCAATCAAACAGGGAGTTTGTTATAATTGTATTTTATTTAGGGCAAACAGTGTGACAAGAGGAAAATTTATCTTGTACGCTGATTGCAAGCAAGAGACACAGTAAGTTGCCAGGTAATACTATTTCAGCTTTTTCTAGTAACAAAATTATTTGTCTGGCTACCAGATCTCCCAAAAGATTTTGATGCCTGAATATAAGGCAAAGTACTGCACTGCACTCAAGGCACAACCCTACTGGAGGACAAAATCTATTCATATGCACAATAGTTTTAAGGTGGTCATGTTGCAAGTGTTGGTCAATGCCCACCACTGAAATCTGTTCCTTTATATTCTAGATGTAGCTTACTGTGCAAGCGTGCTTTCTTAACAGGGTCAGCTAGGCCAGGCTTCACTCATATGGGCCAGACACTGGACCAGTTTCAAGTCTATGCTCTCAGAATCCACTGTGACAAGTCTGCTGAATGCCCTTCCTATTGATGTGGAGGTGTCTAGCTTGGTTTCGTGGTTACATCATTTCATTCCTTCAGTACTTCGTGTAGCACCACAATCAATGAAGCATGTTTTGAGCTGGGCCATAAAGTCAATTAAGTATGTATTTTCCCTTTGAAGTTTCTCTTGGTTATCGTTTATTTTTAAAACACTTCGAGGCAGGTGGAGGTCACTGAATGCATTTTACATTTGAATAAATATTGGGTGTTCCTAAGGGTTATTTGTTCTTTTTTATGACGCTGTTAGTAGTCTTATAATGCAACAGTACCGCTGTCTGCACTGTTCTGTGTTCTTGTACAGACATACCTAAACTCACACACACAGAGTTATATACACACTATATACATACAGTGGTGCTGATAAGTCCTTAGTCCGACCAGGAAGGAAGCAAGTTATGGCGACAGAAGATTTTGATGTTTATATATCCTATTTATAATCATAATTGGAGGAATATTAGTACTATTTATATTTATAACAAGACTAGCATCAAACAAAATACATCGGGAGGTAGGTCGGGCTAAGGACTTATCACCACCCCGGTATATATATATATATATATATATATATATATATATATATATATGTGTGTGTGTGTGTGTGTGTGTGTGTGTGTGTGTGTGTGTGTATATATTTGTATGGTAAATGGTGCCCATAACTTGGGTGTATTTTCAGTTTGACATTGAAAATATTGTTTAGAATTTAGTTGGTCTGGTATTTTGTCTATATGATATAATTTTTATAAGTTGTCAGATGGTTTACTTGATTTTGTAACCGTCAAGATGTCATATTCTATTGGACAAACCAAACAGGCCCTTATCTAGAGCAGTGTTTCTCAGAATGTTCGGCAAACAGGGTCCAAGGGTTCTGCAAGGGAAATGCATTGGCAAAGAAGCTGATTTTTGCAGTTCTTCTGTTTTCATACTAATGTGTATAGTCTAATACATATTGTTGCCTTCGTACTCTTTTAAATAGCACTATCTTTGTTTGTGTAGAAAGAAAATTGTAAGTCACTGGGTAGTCATTTTCAACAGTACTCTAAACACAGAAATGTATATTATTTGATCAGTGAGTAATGAAACATTAAATGTTTATTTGAGCATTCGTTGACAATATGAAAATGCCAAAAGGGTTTCACAGCAGTAAAAGTCTGAGAAACACTTGTCTGGAATTTTTTAATAGGTCGATTAATTACGGCATGTTGTGTTGTGTTTGATTTACTTTACATGTGTGAGATTCTTCAGGTGAAAGAGTATCATATTGACAGATCTATGTGCTATATTTGTTCCTTGTAAAAGGTAAAGCAGTCCCGTTACAGGCCTGGAGCGGCCTAGAGGGTTCCAGGAAGTTAAGTTTCCCAGATTTCATGACAACGGCACAGGATGGTGGTAAGGTTGTCAGCCTTACGCACCGGCCGCCTTTACCCC
>JGI20166J26741_11555473_pt1 | contig 12117 bp, 7 predicted proteins | sample TergutCu122P5_FD_26741 | JGI IMG/M metagenome (IMG submission 26741) | reverse complement strand
TCAGCCGGCTGCGCTATCACTGTGTAGGTGACGGTAAAGGCCTCATCGTAAACAAGACTTGTAACTGTCAGGAGATTGTCGTCTGAAATTGAATATTCTATCACCCTCGAGGGATCCGCGGTTGTAAGCTTCGGCACGCCCCAGTCACCGGTCAAGCCCTCTCTCACGACTACGTCCGCCGCGCTGGTATCGCCATCGTTTGTTACCGTAATCGTATATATGACACTATCGCCAACATTGACTTCCGTCGCCTGGGCTGCATCTATTGTCTTCGTGACGCTAAGGTTGCCCTCTTGCTCCGGCGTCCAGACCGGACTAAGGGTTATATTGCCAGTGACCGCAAACTCTTGGCCAATTTTGTAGGTGTTGCCGTCATTGCCATACCAAGCGGTGAGGACGAAACCTGCTTGGGCTAAATTGCCGCCATTATCTTTGGGACCAAGCGCTGTCGTTAAATAGCCGCTTCTATACTTGTTGCGGTCCTGCGGCGGAGTGCTTGTTGCCGGATCCGCGCCATCGCTCGTGTAGGTGACGGTGTAAAATGGCGACCACTGGGCTACATAGGTTGCGTTACTGGTTACTAGAGCACTTAACGCAGGACTCCAGCCGGTAAAATACCAGCCAGGCTCACAGTCCTCTGTACTGCCTGTAAAGGCAGGCGTTAGTGCGCCGGAAACCAGATCGGAAACTATTTCTGGAGCAAACGTGCCATGGAGACCAGGATCATAGGTTATGGTGTACGTTACAGGTTTTTCTTGCGACCACTGAGCCACATAGGTTGCGTCGCCGGTTACCGTGGCACTTAATTCAGGCTCCCAGCCGGTAAAATGCCAGCCTGGCTCTTTGCTTTCTGTGCTGCCTGTAAATTCTGGCGTTGGAGCGCCGTAAGCCAGATCGGTAAATCTTTTAGCAGTAAATTTACCATAGTCGCCTGGTTCGTAGGTTACGGTGTACGGAGCTGACCACAGGGCAACCATAACCACAGTGGTATATAAGGAGGTGTCAATGGTTATTGGATCACCGGGCTGATACATTTGATCCGTAGTATGATTCATCGTACCGTCACTATTTAATGCAGTACCTAACCAACCAGCAAAAATATACCCGGTCCTGGTCGGGACAGCAGAAAGAAGATTTTCAGTTATACTTCTTCCAACAGATACATTCCATGTCTGTTGCTGAGGGTTGATCATTGTAACGGAACCATCATCCACGCCCGGACGATAACTGATTAAGACGGTGTAATAAGTAACACTGCCGCCGCCAGCAAACTTTCTGCCTTCTACTTTTCCGGCGTCAATATATCCCTCGCCATAATTATAGATAGAATTGCCGGTAATACTAATTATAGAATCTACAATTAGTACGCCGCCTTTATCTATAGTGATGACATTATGACTACCGCCCAGACTACTTTTTATTTCGGTGATAAATTTTGGCTGCGTGCTGTAAAAATAAAGAGTAATCCCCGCTTTGACATGAATGATCGACGGCGTACCATTAACTACCGGCGTATCGTCGACCAAAGGAATATCAGTGGCGCGTACTATTTGACCCGGTAAAGCATTGGCCATCGCATAGTGCAAATCATCATTGGTATTAACGTACCACGTACCAGTGGAATCCGGCTCAGGAGGCGGATTACTTACCGCTGCAAAAGCACTTACCGCTCCCAGCAATCCTGCCACCAGCAAAACGGCCAGCAAAGGGCTGATAAGCATTTTGTTGATATTTTTTTTGATTTTTTCCATAAATAAAATCACCCCTTTAGTTTAATTTCAGATACTAATCACCTCTTAACACGTAATTAAGCATCTAACTGTTGCTTATTTGTTTATTTTTCTCATTTACAAATATTACCTTCAATCAAACTGGCACTCAAACTGGCATTCATCCGCCGGATACCGTTTGCGTCATCTCCAATCCCTCATCGGCGCCACCCCTTCATCTTATTTACCTTGACCGGTCCCGGTTTCATTATGCTAAAGCCGCCGCTGATCCCGGGCAAATCTTTCAACTTGATCACTGCAACAATCAGCATAATACAGTATTCATACCAGGTCCGGCTAATAATCTTTCAAAATCCAAGCGGCTGCTTTCAAAATCACCGTCTTCATGTAAATAACTGTATTTTAGCTAAGGGCAAAATTGCGTAAATATGGGCTTTCTTAAACGCTTGACGATCTGGTTCCCCGCCAACTTCTTTCAAAGCGGTTTCCCGGTTTGAAAGAAGTCCATTAAACGCCAAATGCGCGTGACGGCGGGGATGTTTTTCCCGCGTCACACGCATAAGATTAACAAGAGAATAGCATATCTTTGTCGCATACACAACATCTATTTTGTCAGCACGCCGCGATCGTTGTCATTGTGTTACTGGTCAGACCCTGTGTGTGTTAGTACCAGTAGCCCAGGCCCGTAAAGTTATTAACCGTAAGCGATTTCTCGAAGAGTATGAGCTCACGGTTAATAACTTTACGGGCCGGATCGATGCGAAAGCAGTAACGTGTTACCAGTAACGTCACTGTTGTTACTGTTCACGCGTCACTGTTGTTCCCTTATTCGCCACCCGCGCCGTCACCCTCTTTATAAGCCGGTAAAAGCATGGTCACAGACGTCCCGAACCCGTATTCACTCTCCACCTGAATCCTGCCGCCGTATTTCTTCACAATTTCGTCAGCAATGGCAAGCCCCAATCCGCTTTTGCCATCGCCGGATACGCCCCGTTCCAAAACGAAAGGCAGCAGTTCCGCAGGAATGCCTGCGCCGGTATCGGTAACCGTGATGCAGACAAACTCGTCGCTATCGTTGCCGGCCACTTCAATGTCGCCGCGTTTGCCGTGCTTCAAGGCGTTATTAAGCAGATTCCAGATGACTTGCGTAATCTCGTCCTCCTTACCTAGCGCAGTGAGGTTTTTGTTCAGGTTGAGGCTGATCTTGCGCCCGGCCTGGGCAGCGGTCGGTTCCAATAGCCGGACCAGCTGGCTGGCAATCAGGGTGATGTTGATGGGCCTGGCGTCTTGCGGTTCCTGGGCTTTTCCGGTGGCCTTGAACCGTTCCAGCATATGCCCGGCCAGCTGCCCGAGCCGGACAGCCTCATCAGTGATGACCGCCAGGCCGCGGATGGTCTGTCCATTAATGCTGCCTCTTTGCAGCTGTTCCACCGCCAATTCCGTATAGGAGGCCATCACCGTCAGCGGCGTCCTGATTTCGTGGGAGAAGGTTCGCACCATCTCCTCGCGCATTTTCGCGGTTTCTTCCAGCAACGCGTTTTGAACCGCCAATTTTTGCTCGGCTTTCATCAGGTCAACATATTGCCTGGCTAAGATCAGGCTCTGGGCCATGAGCAAATACATATTGGTTAGCAGCCCGGTCATAAACAGCAGGTGATCGAAAAATGTTTTACTCACCGCCCCCACGACGGTGTAGAGAATCATGGCGGTAAAGTACAGCCACATCATCCGGTTTTCACGGAGTACCCGTGACCGCGCCACCCTGTAAATGCAAAAGAGCATGAAGGGCAGCATAGTGATAAAAACGACGAAGGCCGCCCGGGCGTTATTCAGCGGGATAAGCGAAAAAATCAAAATGCCGGCGACCGCGTAGCCGATAAACCACCGCCCGCATTTGATTGTCCATTCCCGCTCAAAGACATACAGGCTAAATGTGCCGATCAATACGGCGTGGAGGAAGAACAGCACAGTGAAAAAACGCATATCGAAAACACCCATGCCGAAGGAAAACCAGCCCGTGAAATCACTCACGCCGTTTGTGTCAAGGGCGAACCGCAAAAAAATAGTCAGACACAGCAGCGAGAACAGCAAATATATCTTTTCTTTGCGGCGCAGCACGTACAGCGCCAGATGGTAAAAAGCCGCCGCCAGGACAAAACCCAAAGCGAAAGTGTATAGTGACCTGGTCCGGAAAAGCCATTGGTTCATGTTGTTGTGTTCGCCTAACAGAAGCAAATTGTTCATGGGCGGACGCATAAAGTGATAATTGCTGGCCTGGATGAGGATTTCCAACTTTCCGTCAACAGCCTTCACCGGGTCCAGGGACGCTGTAAACTGCGGGACGCCGGCAGTTGGATCGCAGCTTACCGTACCGGCGCCGCGCAAAAACTCACCGTTAAGGTACAGCTTGTAGGCAGTGTAAATCTCCGGCACAAATATATTCAGTTGACGGGTATCGTCCGTGTATACGGTCAGCCGGTAGGTAGCGCAGCCGTTGAGCGGATCGTTCCAGCCTGCGGGGAGGGTCATATTTTGCGCGTCCGCCGGAAATTCTTCCGGCGTGAGCAACCGGTCGGGGACATATTGCCACTGGCCGGTAAGCTGCCAAATTGATTGCTCCAGTTTGCCGGCTGACAAATTAAGAATACCGTTTATCGCGCGGGCCGGGGTCTGTCCCAGGGGCAGGCACATGAAAAACAGCAAAATGGCAAGGATGACAAACATCAGTACAACAGGCAGCAGCAGGGATATATTTTTCATCGACCAATCCCGCTTTCTTTAGCCGGCATATAGATGTACCCTTCACCATACTTATTTTTGATTTCGCCGAGGGATTCGTCAGCCGCCAGCTTGGAGCGTATCCTTTTGATGCAGGTAAAGAGGGTAGCCTCCTCCCCGGCAACCAACGCCAACAGTTCGCTTTTAGTGATCAGTTCCCGTGGCCGCGCCACGAAAAGGGAAAGAATTTCGTATTCAGTCCGGGACATGAAGAGGTTAAAACCCCGGATGGCAATCACGCTGTTTTCCCGCTGCACCATGACGCCGGGGTTAGGGCTTTCCACGCCGCTGTCCATGCCGGCGTAAATCTTGTTGCGGCGCACCAGCGAATAGATGCGGGCAGCGAGTTCTTTCAGGCTGTACGGCTTGGTCATGTAGTCGTCGCCGCCAATCATCAGCCCCTTGACGCGGTAATCGTTTTCGTCCAGGCAGCTCAGAAAAATGATGGGCGTTTTTTCATTGTTTTTCCGGACGACGGAGCAGACGGTGAAGCCGTCCAGATCGGGCAGCATAACATCCAAAACAACGCAGTCGTACTTTTTTGTTTTAAGCAGCGCGATTGCAGTTGCGCCGTCCATCGCCATTTCGACCTGATAGCCCTTCGAAGTCAGATAGTCGCGATTGGCGGCTTGAATTTCCATGTTGTCGTCAATGAGCAAAATTTTGTTCATTGGTCCACCTGCTTTTCTTATGTCGTTAGTTATGTAGTTAAATAGGTTACTGTTCATTTTTAAGCATATATCAACTATTATCGGTTTGAATACCGACAATTTTCATTAAGGCAATGGCGTTGGTGGAGGTTGAAACCCCTGTTTTGAGGCGGTAATCGAAGGAGATTTCCCGGCCGGAGATCTGATCGGTAAAATGATAATTCTTGATTTGGGGGATTTCCTGTTCCAGACGGCTTAGCTCCAGGTCATGGGTGGAAACCAGGCCCATGGCGCCCAACCGGTTTAAATTCTTAATCACCGCCTGGGCGCCGATAATCCGGTCTTTGGAATTGGTGCCTTTAAAAATCTCGTCAATTAAGAAGAGGGTTGGTTCCCCGGATTTGGCGGCGTCCAGAATGAGCTTGATTCTTTGCAGTTCGGCGTAAAAGGTAGAAATATTTTTCTCCAAATTATCATTGATATGGATGCTGGTATAAAGATTCATCCGGGAGCAGCTTAACTCTTTGGCGCATACGGCTGCGCCGGCATAAGCCAGGACTAAATTGATGCCCACTGTTCTGAGCAAAGTGCTTTTGCCGGACATATTGGAACCGGTAATCAACAGTATGACGCCCGGTTCAGCCAAGGTAACGTCATTGCTCACCCTGGTCTCCTCTTTAATCAGCGGGTGACCCAGGGCCACAGCCTTGAAGAAGGGTGCGGCGCCTGTGATTGCCGGCATCGTCCAATGGGGATGCTCGTAAGCCAGGCCGGCCAGACTGGCCAGCGCTTCAAATGCGGCAATCACCTCTACCCAGGACCTCAGTAAGCGGCCGGATTCGGCCCGCCACTCTTCCAGTTTAACCAGGGTGCGCAAATCCCACAGCAAGCCGATGTTAATCACCAGATAGATACTGGAATAGCGGAAACTGACCCGGTCAATGATTGCAAAGAGTTTTTTGATCCGCTGGGACGGGGGGCCGCCGCCCTGCAACAGTTGGCTTTGCAATTGCCGCAGTAAGGCCGCATCATATTGCTCTGGTTCGATACAGCCCAACAAAGCCGACCAGCGCCGGATCTCCTCTGCCATGTTCTCCGTCTGGCCAAACATTTGGCCGGCCGGTTTGGAGAACCAAACCATAATCATGATTTGCACCGCCAGGGGTAAAATCCAAAGCCAATTCGGGAGCAGCGGCAGCCAATGAAAAAATCCCGCCACGGCAAGGACCAGGGTCACCGCCGGCAGGAACAGCAGCAAAGAGACGTACTTGTTGGTTAATAACGGCTTTTCCTCCGCCCAGGCCAACAGTTTGGCCAAATTGCCAGGCTTGCCCCTCCCCTCCAGCAATCCGGTGGTTTGAAAATCCTGCCGCCAATCCAGCCGGGGAGCGAGTTCTGTGATCGCCTGCTGCCGTGGGGTAATTTCATCCCCGGCGGCCGGCGCGCTCAGCCAACCGGCCAGTCTCTCCTCGCCAACCAAAGAAGTGGCGGCATTAAGGTACTGAAACAAGGACCCCGGCCCGAAGATGTTTAAATCAGCGGTATACCGGTGTTCCCGATCCATAAACCGCTCCCCGGTGTTGGAAAAGTCTTGCCATTGGCCGTCCAGCCGCTGCATAGCGGCGTCATTAAGTTGGATTAACTGCTCCAGGTATTTAATCCGGGCTTTAATCCGATTGTGTTTAATCAGCATGATCACAAAGCAAAGCAGCAAAAGGCCGGCGCCCCAAAGAAAAACCGCTTGGAGTGAAAGGAAGGCAAAAACCATGGTCAGGCCGGCCGCGGCCAGAAAAACCAGCGGCCGCAGGAGTACCAGCCGGTTGCTTCGTTTCATCACCGCCGCCAGGCTGTCTGCCACGCCGGTTCTTTTTAATCGATAAGTTTCATATACTTGGTTGTCCATCTGTTTCTCCGTCTCATCATCAAGGATAGTTACTATTCTTCTATAAAGAGGTTTCTATAATTCCGTTTAGCATAAATAACACGATGAATAATAACCTGTTTTAATCCTTCGTCAACTACGAAAAAAACAATATAATTCTCCACAAAAAGCGTCCGGAAACCCTGTTTTGCAAGATACGGGTCTTTTGACAGCGGACACCGAAATGGTGCGCAGGAAAGAGCTGAAATGGCGTCATAAAATTTAGCAATCAGATTCGCCGCTGTCATTGGAGCATTAAGCCTGGCTGCAATGTACGCAAAAACATCGCCCAAATCCTCGTCGGCGCTTGGTGTAACTACAACATTGTAGTTATCCATTATTCCGCTCCATACTTCGCTTTGTATTTTTCGAACACATCTCTGACAGACAACAACTTCGCGCCAGTGTCAACCTCTCTCTGGGACTTGGCAAGTTTGTCATAAACTTCAAGACGGGCAAAATTTCTCTCATAAGCCTCAAAACTCATAACCACCAAATCGGCGTAGCCGTTTTTGGTGATAATAACTTCCTTCTCAGCATGGGCCAGTTCAGCTATTTCAGTCGTGTTATTTCTAAGATCGCTCATCGGCCGGATACTCGACATTAAAATCACCTCCATAAATTTGTGGACTTATTATATCACTAATTTATGCTATTTGCCTCAATAGTACTATGAAATTTTTAATTACGACGAACGTAAAATACTAAAAGGAGCTGTTCAAAACGCAGGAAACGTTTAAGGGAATGTCAAAAAGTAATTGCCCAAGCAAAAAAATAGACGATCTGGAAAGGTTAAGCCGGTATGCAAGTAAATGATCCTCCGTTAACTGCCGCAAAAGAGACTTGGCAAAAACAATTTATCATTATCTACGCCGGACAGACATTTTCGCTGTTGGGATCGTCCGCCGTGCTGTTTTCTGTCATTTGGTGGTTAACCATACAGACCGAATCAGCCATAACCCTTACCCTTGCATCCATCGCCGCTTTCATCCCCAATATGTTCATCGGCCCTTTCGCCGGCGTTTGGATCGACCGTTTTAACCGCCGCACCGTTATGATTGCCGCCGACGGGCTTGTGGCCTTTTCCAGCTTGCTTTTAGGCGCTGCATTTCTTCTGACTAAAATGCCGCCCCTTTGGTTCGTCTATCTGATTCTTTTGTTCCGGGGGCTGGGCAACACTTTTCACGCCCCGGCGATGCAAGCCGCTATTCCCACCCTGGTTCCCACCCACATGCTTACCAAAGCGGGCGGTTGGGGCAATATGATCATTTCTTTCTCCAACATGCTGGGACCTGTCTTAGGAGCCACGCTCACAGGTACTTTACCCATTGCCGCGATCATGCTGGTTGATATATGCGGAGCAATATTTGCCATCGTCTGTCTGACCTTTGTCCGCATCCCCGATATTCCACAAATGGGGCAAAAGTCACATCTGTTAGCAGATTTGAAACAAGGCTTTGCCGCCATGCGGGCAAACAAACCGCTTATGGCAATATTCCCGTCAATGATGGTGATGACCATCCTCTATATGCCGTTGGCCGCGCTGTATCCGCTCTTGATCCGGCTGCATTTTAACGGCACGGCATGGCATACCGGCGCGGCTAATTTTGTATTTGCGGGCGGTTTAGTTGCCTCCTCGTTAGTTATTGGTCTCTGGGGCGGCATGAAACGGCGCTTCCTCATGGCGGCTATCGCAATCGGCGTTATGGGCCTGGGTTCGCTGGTCAGCGGCGCGTTGCCCTCTTCCGGCTTTTGGCTGTTTCTGGTCTGCTGTTTTTTCATGGGCAGCTCCGGCACCTTTATGAATGTGCCGGTGATGGCTTATACTCAGGAGACAATCGCGCCGGAAATGATGGGCAAGGTGTTTGCGCTGCTGATGACTTCTATGACTTGGGCTATGCCGGTGGGGCTTCTGGCAGCGGGACCGATTAGTGAACGCATTGGCGTAAATCAATGGTTCTTCTGGACGGGATTCGCATTAATATTTACCGCCTTGCTGTGCCGGTTGATGACCGCCCCTTACGACACTGAAACAATGCAGCCGGCACGGGAATAATTGTCACTGTTTATGGCCATTAAGTGTTTCTAAACCTAAAAAGCATAAAAACACTGGTTTTATTGGGTTCCGGCGGCAATGGCGAATCCTGGTGACCAGGGTGAATTGATTATTGTTAAGATTCGGATCCGCTGTTTCGGAAGATACTGTTGCTGTGTTTGTCAAACTAACCCTCGCGCACCGGTGCACAACACCCCGGAGCAGCACAGTAACTGACAAGTTGGCCGGCAAATTACCCAAAGACAGAGAATTATACCAGAGGCACCATTTATGCCAGGTCTGGCCGCCGTCAAGAGAATATTGGGTTTTGCAGACTTCAACCGGCAAAAAGTCCATTAGCGTTACATTGACCGCTTCATCGGGCCCGCTATTCGAGACGACAATGTTATAGGTTATTCTGCAACAGGGAGAGGCTACATGGGGGCAAGCCGTCTTCGCCACCGAAAGATTAGCCGCATGGCTAATGACAATAATCGTGCTGGTGGAAGAATTATTGCTAATATCGGGATCAGGGGTAGTACTGCTCACCGTAGCCGTATTTATGATGTTACCGCCGGCTGCCGTACTCACCGTGCCCCGGATAAGCAGCGTAAAGGAATCTCCATTGGGCAATAGGGCGAGGTTATAAGTCCCGGTCCAAGGCTGCCAGGTAATGCCGCCGTTAGTTGAGAATTCCGCTCCGGTTAACGCGGCCGGTACGGCATCGGTAACATTGACATTTTGGGCGTCGTTGGGGCCGTTATTGAGCACCGTCACAGTGTAAGTCAACAGATCGCCCGGTCGCACACTGGTTTGCCCGCCGGACTTGGTGATGGCCAAATCGGCGGCAAGTACTGGCGGCGTAATCGGTGTAAGCAAAATAGCACTGTTGTTGCTTAGATTCGGATCAGGGGTAGTGCTGCTGACGACAGCCGTATTGGTAATAGTGCCGCTGGCCGACAAGCTCACGGTGCTCCGGAGCAACAGTGGGAAAGAAGCGCCACTAAGCAGGCTGCCAAGGACATAAGCACCGGTCCAGGGCTGCCAGGTGTTACCGCCGTCAGTTGAAAACTCCGTCCCCGACAATACGGACGGTACGGCGTCGGTGACAGTAACGTTTTGGGCATCGTCGGGGCCGCTATTGGTAACGGTAATCGTATAAGTCAGCGTGCCGCCCGGTTGCACAGTGGTTTGCCCGCTGGACTTGGTGAGCGCCAGATCGGCGGAGACTGCCACCGGTGTAACCGGCGTAAGCAAAATAGCACTGTTGTTGCTTAGATTCGGATCAGGGGTAGTGCTGCTGACGACGGCCGTATTGATAATATTGCCGCTAGCCGACAAGCTCACCGTGCTCCGGAGCAACAGTGGGAAAGAAGCGCCATTAAGCAGGCTGCCAAGGACATAAGCACCGGTCCAGGGCTGCCAGGTGTTACCGCCGTCAATTGAATACTCCACCCCCGATAATACGGACGGTACGGCGTCGGTGACGGTGACGTTTTGGGCATCATCGGGACCGTTATTGTTTACCGTAATAATGTAAGTCAACACGCCGCCCGGCTGCACACTGGTTTGCCCGCTGGACTTAGTGAGCGCCAAATCGGCGGAAGCAGCTACGGGCGTGATCAGCGTAGTCAAAATAGCACTGTTGTTGCTGAGGTCCGGATCAGGAGTAGTACTGCTGGCAACAGCAGTGTTGATAATACTGCCAGTAGCCGTTGCACTCACGGTGCTTCGAAGCAACAGTGGGAAAGAAGCGCCATTAAGCAGGCTGCCAAGGGCATAAGACCCGGTCCAGGGCTGCCAGCTAACCCCTCCGTTCGTTGAAAACTCCGTTCCCGTCAGTACGGCCGGTATTGCGTCGGTGACAGTGACGTTTTGCGCGTCGTTGGGGCCGTTATTGGCAACGGTAATCGTATAAGTCAGCGTGCCGCCCGGTTGTACAGCGGCTTGGTCGCCAGCTTTAGTGATTAGCAAATCGGCGGAGGTTACTATCGGCGTAACCACAGTAGCGCTGTTGTTGCTGAGGTCCGGGTCGGCGGTAGTGCTGCTGACGACGGCTGTATTAGTGATACTGCCGCCGGCCGACGAACTCACTGTGCTCCGGAGCAGCAGCGCCAAAGAAGCGCCGCTGAGCAGGCTGCCAAGGGCATAAGACCCGGTCCAGGGTTGCCAGCTAACCCCTCCGTTCGTTGAAAACTTTGTTCCGGTCAATACGCCCGGTACGGCATCGGTAACAGTAACATCCGCGGCGGCTGCAGGGCCGTTATTGGTTACCGTAATCATATAAGCCAGTATATCGCCCGGCGCCACGCTTGATTGAATCCCGGATTTGACGACCGCCAAATCAGCCGTATCCTCCACCGGCACAACCACAGTGACGCTGTTATTAGTTGTGTCCGGATCGAATGTGGTACTGCTTACCGCGGAACTATTGCTGATATTTCCGGTCGTTCCCGCCGCTACCGTGCCGCGCACGAGAATACTTGCCGTTGTTCCATTGGCCAGCGCGCCATGAACGTATGATCCAGTCCAGGACTGCCAGGTAACGCCATTGTCGACCGAGAAAACCACCCCCGTTAATTGGGCCGGCGCAATATCGGTAATCACCACATCCTCGGCGTCAGAAGGGCCGTTATTCGTCACCGTAACCGTATATGTCAGCGTATTGCCGGGTAGTACGGCAGCGGGAACCACAGAGCCGGGCCGCCCGTTTTCCGCGGGAAAATTAAAAGGTATTCTGTTATAATGGGGCATAAGAAAACCTCCTTTCCATATTTACTTTATTTAGATCAAAGTTTAGATCAAAGGAACTCGCTTATTTAGGTTAAAAATTTGCAAAACCTAACATATGCCTAACATTATAGTATTCCTGAGCAATAGATTAGTGACTTTAGTAACACAATGGTTACTGGTCACACGTTACTGTTCAGCATCAAGCCGGCCCGTAAAGTTATTAACCGTGCGCTCATACTCTTCGAGAAATCGCTTACGGTTAATAACTTT
>JGI20166J26741_11555362_pt1 | contig 12119 bp, 14 predicted proteins | sample TergutCu122P5_FD_26741 | JGI IMG/M metagenome (IMG submission 26741) | reverse complement strand
TACACTGAAGGACAGTAAAACTTCGAAACATGTATCTATTTTGTATCAGTTGTAAATAAATAGTTGCCACTATTAAAGTTCCAACCCTCGTATTTACATCGCAAGTCTTTGTAGTGATCTTCTGGCTGACTGCAATAAACATTAACATCTCCAAGTTTTTCTGTTGTTAGCAACAACCGATGTCTAATTTTTTTTTATCACAAACATTATCTGTTTCATGAAAATGGTTATTAATCATATAATTATTGTCTCACATGGTACTGGTAAATCTGGGTATTCTTCTAAAAACTCAGTTTGGATGTTCTCACATGATTTTCAACAGAATTACTGTGCGACTATAAACACATTCACACCGGGAATATTTCTTGATGACTTAATAAAAAAAAACTGTAATTTAACAACCATTATTCTGCATTTGGAAGTATATGGTGTTGACACATGTAAGGTCTTGTACCAACTGCACAGGGTTACTAACATGTGAAATTAGCCAGTACATTGCGAGCTGCATGACTTTTGAATCAACCTGTACAAGTGCATACAGAAGCAAAATTATCTCATACTCCACCACATCAGATGATACAGTGACAGTTACCCATTACAGGTCTCACACCTTACCCAGTGTACATGAAACTTACGTTACCTCATCACATTTACGCATACTAGGCTCATTAATTATAATCATTTCCAGCAAACACAGTGCAATCTAACAGTTTCTGGACCAAATTTATGTCCCAAACAACAATATCTACTAATCAATAATGTCCATTTCAAAGTAACCTTCTTTGGCCCTCATACAGTGATCCCAGCAATCACAACACTGTTCCAAGCATTTTGTGAAGTACACTGATTGGAATTTGGCCAGTACATCCTGCAATTTTGCTGCAGTCATGGCAATATTAGTGGTTTCTGGGTTGTACCTATAAACCCATGTATTGTCACCTGTGATTATCTGTGACAGGCATTCTGGGTCTCATTAAAATGTCTCTCGATGGACCGGACAAGAGATGATATGATTTGCCTTCTGCTTCTTGCTCATCAGACAGGGCACAAATTTAGGAACGTTTCTTCTCTTTTGAAGGAAGAATGACTTCATTTACTAATCAGTGGATGTCTTGAGTGTTTGGTACTTTCACCAGAGGTCAAACCACTTTTAAACTTGGTAGGAGGAGAAGGAGGGGGGATTGTGTTGTTCCCAGTGTCTACTCTCCAAATGCTACTTCAAACATTTTGAAAATTTCTGTAGCATTTTCCCCCATGCTATTCCTTTAAGAAAAGCCAAAATCACAAGCAGAACAACACACACTTGTATGTAACAAGACATTACCCAACAATCACACGTGCTGCAGACTGCCTCAGTCTAAGCAGAATATAACTCAGCAGACTACTCCATCTACACATAACACAAGAAGTTTGTGCTAGCAGCAGTGTTATCTTGCAGTTAGAATGAAAACTGTCTGATTGCATGATGTATTATCTTCCGTTACAATAAGAATGTGGAAAGGGTTAATCAATTTTATGAACACCAGTTGTGGGGTATTACATTTTCTGCTGCAAGGCAGCTGAAAGAGATGCTTGTGCTCTTGCATCTGATGGGATGACATAACGCAGGAAAGTGGCATGATTCAAATATGACATATGTGGCAAGAAGTTGGAGGGAGCAGTTGATGTGAAGTTGCAGTTGGTGCTGCATGGGTTATGGGCTTCAGTGGAGAGCATGACAACAGTTGTACTTATATACACGTTCCACATTTTACAGTCCATTAATGATATTAGTGATTATCACACATTTTTCAGTGCACTCCAGGCCACATTTCAAGTTAAACAAGAAAGCGGTGATCAGTTTCGCAGGTATAAAGTATGTAACTGTGCAGCAATTTTGCATAGCATGGTGCGTGGTCTGGCTATCTTAAGGGTACTCTGTACAAGGCTTGCGAACGCAACATCTTGAATGGGAGATAATCACAGGGATTATCAATTATTCTGGGGAAAACAAAGTGCCATGCACTGTTGACCTCTTTATCGTGTGAAAGATTGCTGTGCACATGAACAGGATTCTACTCAAGCAGTACATCACTTTTATGGGCATATCATGAAGGCACTGCTGATCAGGTCAGCCTTGACAAGGCAGGTTATACAATTAATCTAGTACACTTTCCTTCATATTCATGTTCCCATCAGTATGGATCCAAGGGCGATTCACGTTCTTATAAAGAGGCCAGGAGTTGTCAACAGGTCTTTGACAAGAATCCAACATTTCGGGGCTCAGTTTGATAGGTCAGGAGACAAACAAGATCAAGGTGCATTTTGATTCTTTTGCAGAGATCTGGAATAAGTCTGATGGATTTCTGTCTTTGCTGAAGGTGAATGATGACAGCCATGATCATGAGGTTGATCAGGCAGAGTCTGAAGGGACTTACTACAACCTTAAGCCAGACATAGAGAAGTTGTAGGCATTATGGGATACAGGGTCCAATGCAGTAGCACTTAAATGTACAAGCATTGTCTAGTTCGGACAATATATCATGCAGTGATAATAACCAGCCACTCACAGGGTTTGCTTTGAAACTGCCATCAATATCTTGGTCTACATCTGATGGAAAATAAGGTAATCTTTTAAAATATATTTAAGGTTATGGTAGACAATTGCACAGAAGTAACGTCAACTGAAAAATTCAATTTGCTGGCACTGAGGGGTCAAGCACTTCAGGTGGTTCAAGGACTTCTTATCACACCTGAGAATTACTCAAGAGTTTGGAATGTGTTGGTGGAAAGTTATGAAAACAAGGAGCTGATTTCAGCTACTTATGTCAGGCAATTACTGGGTTTGAAGTCAATCAGTACAGAAAATGTGGGAGAAATAATGAAAGTTTGTAAACACATTTTGTAGCAATTTAAATGCACTGAAGGTATTAAATGTAGAACAGCCTTTAGAAGACATCATGTTGTCCCAACTGGTTGTAGAACATCTGGACCAGACATGTCAACACAGGCAGATGAAGAGTTCCCATCACACAAGAATTAATTACATTAACGGAGTAGAAATGTCAGGTTTTGGGAACATTAAAACCTTCCTCCAACACTGTTAATGTTAAAGAGACAAAGGGTGTGAAACAACAGTGAAGGTCACCACAGGATACTAACACTGTTGTGGCCATGACGGAGAGCAAGTGTATCCTGTGTTTCAAGTCACATCATTTATATAAATGTATAGTGTTTTTAAGTAAAGATGTTCCACAGAGAAGACCCTGGGTTCACACACACAAGGTTTGCTATGTCTCTGGCTGGGTCATACAGCTAGAACATGTTGATTGGGACACTGTCAAAAATGTAGGAAGAAGCATCATACCATGATACATCAAAAGCATGATGCGACTATCCACATGACACAGTCAGGCACAGACAAGTCCACTTCCATCAGATGTCACTCCTATACAGGCTCCTTAAAGCATTTTGATACAGAGGTGATGTCGATGGCCAATGTAAATGTACAAGATGTCACGTGTTGTTTATACAAATGCAGATGTTTACTAGACAGTGCATCATGGGTTAGTTTCATAACAGATGCCATGGTAAATATACTAAGAGTGAGGAGAACAAAGAATTACATGCCTTTAAAGGGAATCAACAATGTGGTTTCAGATGCTAGATATAATGTCAACATACAGCTTTGTTCTAGGTATAGCAAGTTTCAGGCAGAGTAATGTGCTTTATCTTACATGAGATTACAGCAAATGTGCCAGCACAGTATGATGAACATGATACATGAAATGTCTCCTGATCTATTCTATGCAGATCCAGGGTTTGTTCATCCATAAAATGTGCATATGTTATTGGAGCAGAACTGTTCTTTCAGCTACTTCGTCCATGTAGATACACTGGCAATGGGAGAGTTCCCACACTTCAAGAAACTAAACTGGGCTGGATTTTGGCAGGACACATACCCTGTACGGCAACTGGGGCAGCCATTCAGAGGAGCAGTGACATCAAGTTTAATATTGGAAGAAAACATTTGATGCATAGCTTTAACATTTCTGGGCAGTTGAAGAGTTTCACACTGTTCCCAAAATTACACAGAAGCTGGAATGTCAGAGTCATTTCCAATCAACCAGTACCTGAGATGACTCTGGGAGATCTGTCATACAGTTACCATGGAAGTGAGGTCATGAGGGACTTAGCACATAATATGATCAAGCATCACAAGAACAAGCTAAATGTTATATATGTATATCATCACAAACACAACTATATTCTTTGTAGTATGTTTACTATTACTAAGGCACAACTACATGTTTCGGCCATCTTCAGGTTGTACATGAGGAACTTATCAATAAGCTATACCAACGTGTGTAGGAAGTTTACAGTTTGTGGGATGGGGTGGGTGCGAGATCTCATTTTGAGTTGGAGAAAAGGGTGTGGACTGGGGCTGTTTAGGGAATTGTGTTAAAATAACATCCACAGCTATGTCTATAAGCATCTATTTTGATCTTCCGGGACTCATTAGTCCATCAGTTATTCCATACAAGAAATTCTTGCAGGTATTGTGGCTTCACAAAATTAGCTGGGACAATATATTGCCAACTGATTGTTGGAAGAATGGCAGCAACTCTACAAGCAACATGACAGTGTTGGAAAGTTTGAAATCAATCATTTGGTATCGCTAAAGGGAGCAACCAACATATAAGTTCATGGGTTCACAGACGCTTCAGAAAGGGCATATGCATCATGTGTTTAACTGCAGTCTGTTGAGCACTGGGGGGAGGTCAAGATTCATTTATTGTGTTCACATTCTAGGGTTGCGCAAGTGAAAAATGTAACTCTACCCAGGTTAAAACTATGTGCTGTGGTGGTGTTGGTAGAATTGACAAGATTTTACCAGCGCTGAAGGTGGAGATAAACAGTATCTATATCTGGACTGAGTCTACTATAATCTTGTCATGGATTTCTTCACTTGCTTCGAGATGGAATACATTTGTGGCCAAAAGAGTGGCATGTATTCAAGAGGCTACCAATATGAGCGATTGGAAGCATGTGCCCACTTTGGGCAATGCTGCTGATCTAATTTCATGAGCAAAACAACAGGAGAAGTTGGTGAATCGGTGGTGGAAGGGACCACAACTGCTGCAGGAAATGACTAAGGATGTTCCTGGTGAATGCAGGATGAGGTCATTAGTATCACCTACATGTGTACTCACAAATGGGTATGTCACGAGATTTCTATCATTTGCTAAGCTTGTCAGAGTGACTGCTTATGTGCAAAGTTTTTGTCACAATGCTCATTATCCCATAAAGAAGAAAAGAGGCCACTTTAAGGCATAAGACTTAAAAACAGATCAATGTATTAGGGAAAAAACGGGAACAAAGAACACAGTAGAGGAAATAAAACAGTACCAGAAAAAGGGGCTACAACACGTACACAGGATGGACATAAATAGAATACCAAAACAAGCAATACGATATAGACCAAAAGGACGAAGGAACACAGGACGACCAAAGAAGAGATGGAAGGACCAACTTCATTTTGAGGATCAAGGAATAGGAAACACGCCTAACCTTTCAGGAACACGATGATGATGATGACTTAAAAACAGCATTGTATGCCTGCACGTATATATATATATATGTGTGTGTGTATATATATATATATATATATATATATACACACACACACACACACTTCGCCCAACATTGCTGCCACTGTTGGAAACATTTTGCGAACTCCTCTTTCGGGATGTCTAATAGTGTCTTCGTCGAATTTAATTTGATGTCCTCCGCTGCCTCAAATCGGTGTCCTTTCAGAACTTTCTTAAGCCTGGGGGATAGGAAAAAGTCACACAGTGCAAGATCTGGTGAGTATGGTGGCTGCTGCAACAGAGTGTTGCCGTGTTTGGCCAAAAACTGCCGCACAAGATGTGAAGTGTGTGCGGGCGCACTGTCGTGGTGCAGGATCCAGTTGCCATCCCATTTTTCTGGTCGTTTTCGGCGAACTGATTAATGCAAATGATGCAGTCATCTGCTATCTCTTGTACTGTCAATCTCCTGTTATTGTGAATGATTGTTCTAACTTTAGCAATCATTTCCTCGTTTCTTGATGTTGACGGTTGTCCCAAGCAGGGGTCGCTTGCAACGGAGGTTCTACCCTCTTTAAATTGGCGGAACCAGTCAAACACTTGTGTACGACCCATTGCATCTTCACCGTATGTTTGTTGCAATAATTGATACGTTTCCATTGCGGTTTTTCCGATTTTAAAATAAAACTTGATGCAAATGCGTTGTTTGGTACTTTCACACATCATAAAAATCGCTATGACATAAACGCGCGTTACTTCCGTGACCTACTACAGCCAACTGAGCAAACACAGCCACTTGCAACTTGTGTCATGAGTTGCTAAGACATGTACGAACATGTCAAGACTGGTTGCAAACACCCAGTGAACAACCACTACAATTCCAATCCGGATACTTTTTGAACAAACCTCGTATATATATATATATGGTTCAGCACTGTTTATCATGGGGAGATAGCAGACCTCAAATCATGATGATATGTAAAGAAATGCAGTGAATTACACAGCCTCTGTCCAGTCTTAGACAAGCATGAAATGCTTCAGGTGGGTGGAAGGCTCAAGAATTCCTCATTGCCATGTGAGAATCAGCATCAAATCATCCTACCTTCAACACAGCACTTGACAGAATTTATAGTAAGGGCAGACCATAAGAGACTACTGCATGTGGGACCTCAGTATTTGCTTGCCTCACTTCGACTAGAATACTGGATTTCTAGAGGAAGATAAGTACAACAGTCAATACTAGACGAACATTCACCATGCTTCAAACAACGGGCAGTTGCATCTCAGCAGCTAATGGGTCAGCTTCTGACACCATGAGTACAACCGGAAAGGCCTTTTTTGAATTGTGGTGTGGATTATGTATGACCATTTTATGTCAAATAAGGATCCCCCAAAGAGCAAAATTCAAGTGAAATGCTATGTCGCCATTTTCATTTGCAGCTGTCAAGGCAGTTCATCTTAAATGGTCAGCAATTTAATGTCAGATGCCTTTATTGCTGCCCTTCAAAGGTTCATTGCACAAAGGGACAAGTATTAAAATTTGTGTTCTGACAGTGGGACAGTACTTGTTGGAGCTCATCATGAACTTTGAGAAAGGAAGCTTGCTGCATCGGAAGGACATCAGTAAAAAATTCTGGAATTTGCAAATTCAGAAGCATTTACATGGCTTTTTATTCCCCCACACTTAGGGAGGCTGGCATGTGCTCTATGAAATATTGCTTAAGAGATTGTTAGGGGTCACAGCACTTATTTTCAAAGACCTAAGCACTCTTCTTACTCAAGCCAAGGTATGTCTGAATTTTTGTCCCCTGACAGCTTTGTCCAATAATCAAAATGACCTCACTTGTCATAGTCCAGGGCATTTCCTGATAGGTGCACCTCTTACATGTTTTCCTGAGCCTAACCTGTCTGCTCTGTTCTGTCAGCCATCTGTCTAGGTGGCAGCACTTGTAACAGATCCAACAACTTTTTTTGGGAGAGGTTATCCACACACTATCTTAACAATATGCAGCAGACAGGCAAATGGGCCTCCACTTAGCCGGATCTTCATCCAGGTAAGGTTGTCTTGGCCTAGGACAGCAATCAACCACCACATGACTGCAAAATGGCAGTGGTGGAGGAAGTACATCCTGGACATGATGGTCTGGTGTGAGTTGCAACAATGAAGACAATGGCAGGAAGCACAGGACATCCCATTCACAAGCTAGTGATTCTCCCCACAGAAAGCTAGATCCCAAGGGTTATACCTTTTGAGTGTAACTCAGCAAGAGGAGTATACTGAGTATTACATTTTGTGCTGTGAGGTCAATGAAAGAGACATTTTTATTCTTGCATCTAATGGGATGAAAGCATCCTGATGTGACATGTGGTAAGAGGGTGGAGGGAGTAAGTAGTATGATAGGAGGCCAGTGGCAGTTGGTGTTGCATGGGTCACGGGCTTGAGTAGAGAGCAAGACAACAGTTGTACTTTTATCTGCATTACACATTTTACAGTCCATTAATAATATTAGCGATTATAATACACCAGTACTTCCAAACCCCATGTTACTACAACCAAAAACATTTATGATACTCAACAAAACTGTATCTCAGAACAAAAAATTTCTATATATGTTGTAGATATCTGAAGGAGTTTTTGATTCAGTGATTATCATCATCTTCATCTTCATCATCAACATCATCTTCTTCTTCTTCATCATATTCATAATCATCATCATCACCATCAGCATTCCACCAATGATCATCATCATCATCATCAACATCTAAATTGGGTACTCCATAAAACAAAAGATTATAACACTTAGAAGCAGGGTTGCTGAAATGTTTGTAAGGAGCCTGAGGATTAAGGCACTCCTCACACAGCCAACAGAAGAAAGTATTGCACTTTCCGCAAACCATTTTGTTGCAGCCATCTGATTTCTAAAGGAGAAAAAAACAAAATTACCATAAAAATTGGTACCAGAATGAGCTTGTAATTTAAGGAAATGGCCTGGCAACAGGCATGTTACAAATATATGAAAAATCACTAGTAGACAATTGACTGAAACAAATACATTTTGTATAGAGTTAAGAGAGCCCCATATGACATAAATACGAAGGTTGGAATTTTAATTTTGGCAACGCTGCAGTAACTTTTGGTACAGCACACCTACAGAGTTTGTATTTTCACAGACCCTCGATGTACTCCCCAACGTTATGTAGAACATGTTCCCAGCGATGAGGGAGTCGCATGATGCCTTTGGCAGCCCCTGTTTTGTTGATGGTCCAGACGGAGCGGCCTACAGCGTCAATAATGTCTGGTATAGTCTTGAAGCGCCTGCCGCATAGCGGTTCCTTCACTTTGGGTATCAAATCAAAATTGCAGGGGCTGATGTCTGGTGAATACGAGGGATGGTACAGCACCTCCCATTGCCATCTCGCCAGTACCTGGTTCACTATGTCAGTGACATGCGGCCGAGCATTGTTGTGCAGAATAATTGGTGTGTTTTCACCGAGAATGTGTGGTCTCTTCTTCCGCAACGCACGGCACAGATGGTGCTCCAAGAAATCGGCGTAGTACTGGCCTGTGACTGTCCTATGCTGGGGCACAGCATGTGTGAGGATGATGCCGGCACTGTCATAGGCGAAAATGGCCATAACCTTAGCATTGTTGGGATTCTGCCGCACTTTGGTTTTGCGGGGTGACCCGTAAAGGCTCCACTCATTAGGACTGCCATTTCATTTCTGGCTCGTAAGCTTGCGCCCACGCCTCATCCAGCGCTATGATACAATGCAAGAATGCATCCCCTTTCTTTTTGTAATTTTTCAAATGCATCAGAGCTGACTCGTATTGTTGCCATTTCTGGATTTCAGTCAAACTGTGCGGGACCCAATGAGATGCGATTTTGCGCATGTGCAAGTGTTTTTTGAGAATGTGCAGGACCGTCGTATGGGACAGCCTGGTCTCACAGGCCAACTCCTGAATTGTCCACCGTCTATCTGTCTTCAACAATGTGACCACTGAACTAACCTGGGCTTCTGTTGCGCTGGGTCGTCCGGGCCATGGCTGATCTGTCACATTCTGCCGTCCAGCGCGGAAGGCTTGAACCCACCTTGCAACTGTCCTATACGGTAATGCTGCCCTACCACAAACCTCTACCAGTCCTCAGTAACACTCTCTTGCTGTTTTGCCCCTGCCTGCTTCAATTTTTAACCAAGAACACTGCTCCAGTTTAGTAAACATCCTTCTTAGGCCAAGTCTCTGCACCTGCTGACTATCAACTGGCTACTGCATATGCCCATTTTGTGATGGACAGCTCCCATTATGTATGTAGGTAGGGGAAGGACCCATCCTTCCTGCTGCATTGCCGCATCACTCCAGCAGGGCTTGTATCCAATCTAGCGCGGTGTTGCCAAAATTAAAATTCCAACCCATGTATATAAAACACCAATGATAGTCTACATGTTGGTGTGTGTATCTGAGAGGGCAGGGACTTGGGGGCCTCAAATTTAGTAAGTCTGGCTGCTTTAAACATGGGGTAAACTTTGTTGAAGATGCACAAATTATTCAGTGTGGGTCAGTGTTAAGATATATTTTTTATAATTTATCAACAGAGAAGAATTATTAGTATGAATAGGAAGGGAACAAAAATTTTCAGTTGGTAGACCTCACATGGAAATAATTTGGAATATGAGATGAGATTCCTACAGTGCTGACATTGACGGTTAAGGTTTTCTGGGTTGGTACACTGAGGACAGCATAACTGATTCCCGATGTTACAAGAAAAGTTACTGGCTTCATCTTTGGGGGTTGAGGAGCCCTAGAAGAACGTCAAGGACACATGAACTGCTGAAGATAAAGGATGAATGTTACTGCAAAATGGCAGAAATCAATAACCCTGCTACTCTGCATACCAATCCAGAAGACCTGAATCCTCATCAGTTTGGGAATACAAACACTTTAGCCTAAGATAAAACAGAATCAATTTATATAACAAGTTGCAAGTGTAAAATGAATGAGGAAGAACAGATGCAGATACCATTACTGCATTACGTAACATCTGTGACAAATAAAGATACTAAAAATCCTCTCATGCCACTTCAAGGGAAAGTGAAAAACCTACATTTTTGAGACCAGCTTTTTTCTGATATAACACAACAGTTTTCAAGTAAAACACAAACAATGAATCTGAAATCTACACTTCCTGTTACTTACTGAATATGATCTAGTGTGATGAAAAGGATTCAATAGGGCCCCATAAAGCATCACCATTGAAAATTATGAGTATAATAATGAATAACAATCAAGTAAACAGGGAAGGATGTCAACCCGACTGCTGACCAAGATGAGTTATGCAGTGTCAGTACAATGTGGATACAGATGACCACCTTGGACACCCACAACTCATGTTCATTCTTTCCCTGACCCCAACAAAGTTTGAGTTTACATAAAATTCCTGTGGATTACCTCTATAGCAGCACTACAACTGGGACATTTCTTGCTGTTATTGAAGAGCCAGGTCTCAGACAGTGAGGTATCCACCAAAGCCTGCAACTGTTTCTTGCCATAACGCTGCTCCATTTGCAGTCTTCTTTCTTCACTTGCATTGCAATATTCCTCCACCAGGTGACGTTTCTCATCTGTATTAAATACCACATCTATTCACATCAGGTTACTAATTAGAGGCAAATTTTGAAGCTACTGCTTATGATAATTTAGCTCATAAGCCAGAAAAACTCAGTTTGTATACCAATAATACTACAAGCTGGGCACCTAAGGGATTATGGTTTTCTCCAATGATCAAACTGGGTCTAGGGCACACTTGGCCTTCTAATAAATTGGTAACAGAGGTTCTTTACCCAAGGATAAAGCAGCCAGAGCATGACCATGACCACTCACCTCTGTCTCATGCCTGGAACTTACATCCACTAGCACAGAATACTCCTTCATGGAGTAGTGTTTAATTAAGCATGGCAACAACTTTACGTTTCTTATACATAGTCTTATCATAAGTTCTGTTACAAGGATTTTGTGACCCAGAAGGAAAATGAAACAGAACATCCACTTTTCAAACCAAATAATTTATTAGCAATATTTTCAAGTTTCTATTTATAATAATGTCACTCAAAATGACTGTCCTCTGCCCCGATGCAAGCCTTGAGATGCTCCAGCCATTCTGCTATCATGGCATGCACCGTCTCCAGGGGGATCTCTGCCGCTGCTTTCACGAGGTATCTCTTCAGGCTGTTCAGGTTGTCGTGACGCTTTCGGCAAGCCATTTCCTCCAAAACAGCCCACAGTTTATTGTCCAGGGGGTTGAGGTCTGGACTCCCAAAGGGCCAATCCTCAGCGCTGATAAAGCCCGGAATGTTCCTCCTCAGCCACTCTTGAGTCGTCTTGGCATTGTGGGCAGGAGCTGAGTCCTGCTGGAAGACCCATTTCTGACCACTGAAGACAATCGTGTTAAAAGGTTTCACAACTCCTTGTAGCACATACTCTTGATACATGCAGGCACCAGTTTTCACACCTTTCTCGCAAAAATGAAGAGGTGTCACCCCCTGATGGAATGCCCC
>JGI20166J26741_11555140_pt1 | contig 12123 bp, 9 predicted proteins | sample TergutCu122P5_FD_26741 | JGI IMG/M metagenome (IMG submission 26741) | reverse complement strand
CCCCCCCCATTTTTTTGGAGGTGGGGGTGCATTATAAGAGTTTTCATAGAAAAAAATTAAATCCTGTAACTTTAATTCAGGGTTTTTAAAAGTGCACTAGGAATGTAATTCTGATGCCAAAGGGCTCAGTAGTTCAGGGAGTGCCTACAGCACCAAATTTATAGGAGATAATCTGCCATATTCAAGAGTATGTCCCTTAGGTTATATTACATCAGTACAGCCAAAAACACCTATGTATGAAGTTGAATGGTTTCAGAGATAATGGCAAGAGAAGTTTTAAAGAGTGGTAGTTGTTACACATTTATTGATTACAAAATAAATATGAAAACTTAGGAGAAATTAAGCAGTATTTTGCAGAGAATTATTTCTTCAATAAAGTATCTACAATAATATTGTTTTTGGAATAATAGAATTTCATGTACTCTGTACCTGTGTGTTGTTTGCCTGTAAAGGCTCAATAATTTAATACATATTTTAGTAGAAAAATCAGTGTCTTAAATCTTGATGTATGTTTGTTGCTGTTTGCTAACCACACTGAATGGGTGTAAAATATGCTAAAACATGTTGTATTCATTCCCTTATTGTTCTGAGAGATGAAAATTTACTTAATGTTATTTGAAGGTTCTGAAAATGTATATGAAAGTAAGTTTCTTTAGACTGTAGAACTTTGTTCAGACCTTGTTTTGTTTGAAATCAAATGTAATGACATGGCAAGTGTTTTTTGTGTTTTTCTCTCTGGGCAGGATTTTGGTTTTTCTAGGTGACACGTCCCTTAAATTTTAGTAATCATGAAAGTTATGAGCGTGTATCTTTGTGTTTGCAGGTGCTGTCAGTGTAATCAGTCTGGAGCTGAAACAGCCCAGCTGCTGAGCAAACTGGAATATGAAGAAATTCTGTCAATTCTCAGTTGCAAAGAGTTCAACTGTCTCAACCTTAAAGAATGTCTGAAATTGGGTACCCAACTTACTCTGCAGGTGATTTTCTTGAAGTCTTTTTCTTGAACAAGAAATTTGTATCTGAAGATGACACACAAAATTACATGAATTTCATGTCTCAGTGAATCTAAAAGTATAATCCAGGTGGTAACAGATGAAATAAGTGACAGTGAAAATCTCTTAAGAGATTTTTGAAGAACCACCAAAAATTGGACTTACTGAGCAGGAAAAGCTTTTGAAAAGTTAGGACTGGAAAAGTTATATTTTTATACTTTTTGACAACTTGTTACACATGTATGCTTCATTTGTGTAGCGTGCAGCAGTTTTAACACATTCTCACCTGTATCTGACTCTCCAAAAATTTTGTCATGAACTTTTCTCACAGGAATTCCTTGTTTTTCTGCAGTTGGGATGCAAGGGACATTCTGAACACCATCCCCTCTGTTTATTATGTTCAGTATTTCAGATATTGAGAGTGGCTTGCTTTTAATAGCCATTATTGGTGTATCTATGTTCAAAGAGATGTTTTGTAAAATCAAAGAAAAAACTTATTGATGAAATTAATTCAACTTGAAACTCAATTTATCGAAGCCTTCATTGTACTATTAGCACTGAAATGAAACAGCTGCAAGTTCAAAATTAAAAACCATACTCCTTTATTGTGTACTTTATCTTACACCTTATCGGGATATGTCCACAAATTTTGATGTTTTATGTATATCCATCAAATGTTGTTAAACACAAATCATTGAAAAGTCTTACTAGCAGAACACCAGTTTTTTATAAGTAGTAGTAGCGTCATTGATCATGATTTCAGTAATTCTTGACTCTACAGAATGAAAATTGCACACACATATATATATATATATACAGCATGAAGAGAACACGAATTGTATGAATGTATAAATTTTGGACACAGAATACTTCAAATTGTTGAAATTAAAGTATGCAACACTTGCAGTTGCAGTGGCCTTCAATGTAGGACAGTACAAGTCATTCTGCTGCATTGTGCACAGGAGGTAGTGTAACAGACAAGTAGCAGGCACAATGGCGATGACACTAGTAGTTCTCATAAGGACTTTATGTTGCATACAACTATAAGTTACCAAACACTAGGACTGAAATGCTTGTAGAAAAGTCTGTAATAAACAGGGGGCTTTTTTTTTTATTTGTATTAATTTATTTTCCAGGCATGTTCCATTACATAGCAATACGACATGCTCAGAGATGTCTTCATGTTCACATGAAATCCTATAGGTACGGCATGAAAATCTATTGTCAAACATAGGTAGGTTTAGATTCCTAGCCCTATATAAATTCTCTGCTCCAAAATGCGTTGCTGTTACAGGGTTTCAAAATTAATAGTATTTACAAACTTTAGGAGTAAATGCGTGTACTTGTTTGCCAATACGTGATTAGATATTGGCCATCTCCCGCCCGCCTTTGTAATATTGTTTTTAAGAGATTGTCTTTGCTTGCTTAATAAGGCACATTCCCGTATTAAGTGATCGGTAGTTTGAGGATTCATTTTGTAGGGGCACATCGGGTTTTCAGTTATCTTAAATCTGTGCAGGTATGCCCTCAATTTACTGTGACCTGTTACTGTCATTGATAAATGTAAGCACATTTGCAGTCTTTTGGCTAGTCTGTCTTTTACTATTATAAACTGGAGGGAATTCAGGCACTGTGTTTGCCACATGTTCAGTCTGCCTCAAGTTTAACACCATTATCATCGTTTAATTGTATTATATATGGAACACAACTTGCTGCAAGTTAATTTCGGGTTGGCAACAGCGCATTGCTGCTGGGCCATATGCAGACTTGGTCTTCAACACCATGCTGCTACTTTGGCATTACATGAGGAAAAAAGACTTTTTCCAGACATGTATACTACTAAATAACGTTAATAACAGCATGGCTAGGAGCAAAGTGACCAATGTAGCAACTATGGTGATGGAAGAGCAGGATAGTCCAAGTAGTGGATACTGACTGACTGCAGTCTCTGTGTCACAGAAGAAATATGTGAATTGAGTTGTTCACCCATGCAGTATGTGATTGCATCATTCATCTGTGTGCAACTTGCAGAAATGACCCCAATCTGTATGAAATGGTAGCATCATTGCAACACAGTGTGTTCAGAATGGATTGACAGAATAAAAACTCAAGGGAAATTGTTTAAGATTGTGGTATAAAAATGTATGACATGAGTGAAAAATTTGCTTCTTTATGAATTTTTTCTGCTTCTTAAGTTGGAAATTTTCTCATGCAGGACCATATTAGAAGGAAACATGTACGTGAATCATATGGGAGAATTTTGAGGTTTTATGTTGTGATGTTTTTGGCAGGAAATCTTTTTAGCTGAACACATCTTAGCTGAGTTTCACTGTAATTAAGTTCTTATATTTAGTTTTCAAACACCTTTCATGACACAGGGTTCCATCCAGGGTGTTGGGTATCCATGTCTCAAGATTAAAAGCTAGAAGGTATGTGGTAATTTATTTCATGATTTATGAGGGGTTCCTGATAAGTCCTTAGCCCAACCAGGAAGGAAACAAGCTACAGTGAACAAACTTGGGAATTATTCAACATACTCCCCACGAAGCTCAATACACTTCTTAGCCCATTGCTTTAACTTTTGCAAGCCACTCAAAAAAAATTCAGAAGGTTGTGCTTCCAACCAGGTCTCCGCGACAGCAATGACCTCCGCATTGGACAAAAAATGGCGACCTTTCAATTGCTTTTTCAGTCCAGGGAACAGGTGGTAGTCTGACGGGGCCAGATCCGGAGAATAGGGTGGATGATCAAGACACTGGAAGCCCAGGTATGCCAGTTTCTTCTGGGTTGCAAGTGCCAGGTGAGCCGGGGCATTGTTGTACAAGAACAAGACCCCGTTGATGACCTTCCCTTGGTGTTTTTCCTTCAAAATGTCCTTCATTTGCACCAGCAAAGATGAGTAATACTCCACGTTGATAGTTTGGCCCTGTGGAGGATAATCAGTGAGGAGGATGCCATCTTGATCCCAAAAATTCAAGGCGAGAATTTTTCCAACGGGTTTTAGCACTAGGAATTTTTTGGGGTGGAGCGAGCTGCTATGCCACCGCTCCATTGATTGCTGCTTTGTCTCCAGGTCATAGTGGTATAACCAGGTTTTGTCCATGGTCACAAATCGTGACAGGAAATCATTTGGATTGCGCTGAAAAAATTCCAAAATTTGCTCATACGACTGGCACCATTGACGTTTTTGATCCACATTCAGGCATTTTGGGACCCACTTCGCAGAGAGCTTCCACATGTCCAAATCTTCATGAATGATGGATCCAACCCGCTCACGTGAGATTCCCAGTTGCTCAGCTATTGATTTAGCTGAAATCCAGCGGTCTTCCAAGATTAGCTCGTGAATTTGATCTATAATTTCCAGGGTGTTCACTGTTTTGGGTCATGCAGGACAAGGCACATCACAGGTGGAAAAACCACCACATTTAAATTGGGCCACCCAGTTTTTGACAGTGGCCTACGTTGGTGCATGTTCCCATAATGTTTCTATCAGAATGGCGTGAATTTCCTTCGGCACCTTGCCTTGCAGGAAAAAAACTTGATGACAGCTCGCTTCTCGATGTTGTTGAAATCGCACAATTCACCTGACATGCTTCCTTTCAGCCTCTGTAACAAGAAAAGACTTGCAATTCAGCAAACGAACAGACCCCTCTTTCCATTGACATTATCAATTCCGTCCTACGACATCGGGAAGTATGTCGGGCTAAGGACTTCTCAGCACCCCCTCATATAGCCACGGAATTGAGCTTGCTTGCTTGCTTACTCCATGGAGCAGAGCCCTTCTTGAGCAGGTAACCGATTCCCAGCTAGTCAAGAAATTATCCTGCATTTTATGGAACTGGAAGGTTCATTACTGCATTTACAGGTACCTGCCATCTGTCCCTATCCTGAACCAGATCAATCCAGTCCATGCCCCCCATCCCACATCCTGAAGCTTCATCTTATAATTATCCTCCCATCTATACCTGGGTCTTCCAAATGGTCCCTTTCCCTCAGGTTTCCCCATCAAAACCCTATATCCACCTCTCCTCTCCCCCATACATCCTACATGCTCTGCCCATCTCATTCTTCTCTGTTTGATCACCCAAATTATATTTGGTGAGGAGTACAGATCAGTAAGCTCCTCATTATGTAGTTTTCCCCACTCCCCTGTTACTTAGTCCCTCTTAAGCCCAACTATTCTCCTCAGCATCCTATTCTCAAACACCCTCAGCCTGTGTTCCTCCCTCAGTGTGAGCAACCATGTTTCACACCCATACACAACAATAGGCAAAATTACAGTTCTGTTTATCCCAGTCTCTGTATTTTTAGATAGCAAACTGGGAAGACAAAAGATTCTGCACCAAATGATAGCACACATTACCTGACTTAAATCTGTTCCTAATTTCTTCCTGAATAGAATTTTTAGTTGTTAAGATTGTTCCCAAATATTTGAACTGTTCCACCATTTCAAAGGAACTATTATTGAACTTTATATTGTGACTTCATCCTGCATTCTGATCTTGAGACATTTTCTTGTATTTAACATGTACTTAGTTTTATCAGCATTTACTTCTAGTCCAGTCTTCTTACTAGCAACTACTAAAGTGTCTGTGTTTTTCTTTATAGTATGTATGCTTCTGCCCAATATATATATATATATATATATATATATGTGTGTGTGTGTGTGTGTGTGTGTTTTTGTTTATTTATTTATTTATTTATTTATTAGAGAAGAATTTACCTTGGTTTCTGCTCTGTTCACAGACTAGAGAAATTTAGCAAGAAATCACAATTGATGTAAGGTGGGTAAGTGAAAACACAACAAAATTTTTTTAGGTGTAAGGAGTCAAAAGATAGACAACATGTTTCGGCCCTTTTCTATAAGGCCATCTTCAGGTCAGACATGGTGAACTAAAGATGAAATCACAATGTTACAGAGTACATATGTACATAGTATGCTATAACTAAGAGGTGAGTGTTAAACAAGATCTCATTTGTCTTAGGAAGGCTGTAAGTATACATAAACTCTAGTAGCTGGTCCATGAGTGACCATGGGCCATAAGGCGGACATAGTTATAATTCTTGCACTAGTTATACCCATGTCTTGCAAGTGTAGATCCAATATAAACCTACCTTATAGAGTTCTAATAGCTGGTTAACTTATGAAATAGTATAAAAATTTGTTAAAAGTGTCAGACCTGATGATGGCCTTATAGAAAAGGGCCGAAACATGTTGTCTATCTTTTGACTCCTTACACCTTAATAAAATTTTGTTGTGTTTTGACTTACCCACCTTAAATCAATTGTGGTATTGTGATCGCATACAATGAGGATGAACCACCTAAAGATTAAAGATTACCAAGAAATGTTGGCTCCAATTCAATTCTGATTCCATATTACACAAGCTTTGCTATATTATGTGACAAATTGTGTAAAATATTTCAGGCATATGACAAATGAAGCATACAACCCAATTTTTTATTTGATAGGTCTTTTGATTTTTTCAGATTAAATGTGTTTACTTGCTGTAAGATAAGTTACTGACCCCTTCAGTATTTTTCACTGCACCCTATTTTTTATGACAGGCTTATCAGAACTTACCAGCATCACAGGTTGCCTATAATGATGTAGCAAGCTATGTTGCTGCTGACGAATCATTGTCTTTAGTTGAGTCTCCGTTGTACAGTGCTGCAAGGTTATCAACATTACAGCATGTTGCCAGCATTAGGGCTTTAATGCCAAAACCACATCAGGTAATTTAATTCTTCTTAAGATTTTTAAATAAAGCAGCAAATAAGTTGTAAATTTTTAATGATATTATGAAGATAATTTATTACAGTGGTTCAGTGATTCATGTGGTGTTCTCACAGTTGTGTTGCCGAATATTCAAGTCTGCTGGGATGATGCACCATGAATTAACAACGTTTCAGAGAAATGTACTGCTTTCAGCTTCTGGGTCTTGGCATTTTAGACTCATACTGACTTCATCTTTGGGGTTAAGCAGTCTGTGAGGGCTTAACTTCAAGGATAAAAGAAGTATGGTCATTCATAATGTGGGTATCTGTTTACCAGTTGACATGGCATACAGTTTCCAAAGAGTTGAATTGTCATGGCATGTCTTGACATCTGTGCAGGAAGTAAACTATTTTTTGCTTTGGAAGACTGAGAAGGAGATGGAGTGATAACACGGGGAGATTAACAGGAGGTCTGTTGTAAGAATGGAGAGTGGATGCACCGAGCTCTAGAACACTTCTTATGCTAGGCTTTTGTAAAGGTGGTGTTCTGTTTTCACAAAGTTAAGGTATTATGCCAGCATATGCGCCGACAGCATAGAGTGTCATTTATTTGGCTGAAATTTTGACTTTAGCTGACAGAATGTCAGTTATTTAGGTTGATTTAAAACTAAATCCATGTACTAACTCTTCAACCTGCCAGAATACTGCAGTACTCATCTCCTTAGTCACAAACCTGTGAATACCATCAGACTGTATCCTGAACTAGTTCAGTGGTGGTGTTTTTTTGTACAGTCTATTTCCCCAAGAACCGTTTTGATGCTAGTATTAAAGTGACTGGCTATGTGCAGTACAGCTGAAGAATTGGTGGTTCAATCCCCAGTGGAGTGGAGATTCTTCTCTTATTCCAAAATGTATACACCAGCCCTGGGGATCACCACGCCTGCTGTTCAGTTGGTACTGGGGCCATTTCCATGGGGATAAAGTGGCCAGGGCATGAAGCAGACCACTTACATCCATCTTGTGCCAGGATTAACAGTACATGTAGCTTTACCTCCATTCCTCCATATGTCTTCATGACATGGTGCTTAATGCAACATAAGGACATCTTTACCTTTATTTTTACTTCCTATCCATAACTAGATCCCCAGAAGATTTTTTCCCATTATGTTTTATATGACCAAATTTTTGCACAATATATTGTTTTCCTGATACATGTTACATGCCTGCCTTTCACATATGTATTGGTTTCTCCCTTGGTCTGTCAGCTTGTTGATGTCCTTGTGAAAGACTGTTGATTATGTTCAGTTTCTTGAATTTCAAGTGTTTCAAATTTCTTACCATCACTGGTATAGTTTTTTTGTCTGCTCTGAAAGAGGGCAGTTTTATGTAGTAATACATAGATAAGATAATTTGCTTGCATATCATGCTTTGATCAGTTTGGATATTATAAGGGTTGACCAGCCAACAGTAAGTGGGTGAAGAATACAAATTGTGACCTTCATTGTCATATCACATTTTCTGTTCTGTTACTTTCTGTTTCTGAGGTCCAATTCTTAAGGAGTTTATAACTCATAGCATACAGCATATAATTTAGTGGACCCTCCCTTTGCCCCCTTTTTTTAATCTGTATGGATTTCTTTGATGTTGAAGGGCTCATTAGGCATACTGTGTTATGTGGTTACAATAAAATGCAAAATTATTGTATTCATATATATATATATATAATTCTGAAATTTAAATAGGAAACATTTACAGTGAAAATAATTTTCTGATGTAGCAATAAATCCTTCTAAAAGCCTGGGAAAATAAAGCAGCGGGATCAAAATCAGTTGCTAACAGTCTGTCTCTGTACTTGCTATTAATGTGTTAAAATCGTATGCAGACTTGGTTTATTAATTTTGATTTTCAGGTTTATCAACCCCAGGGACGTGCAGTTAGTATCAGGGAAGCTAAGTATTCATCTCGCTTAGATCAGCTGCTTGTCGATCCCATATTTTTGGGTACTCTGTTTAGAATAGCTCCTGCTGTCACCTGCTACTTGCAGTCACTGCCTCTTCTTGCATATGGTGGAGTGAGGCCTGGTGTACCTCAAGAGGCATGGGATGATATTGGAAAGTTTGGAATCCTTTGTCTTGAGGTAGGAAGTCTTTTCTCATTTCATTATGTTGTATCAAGACTGAATTTATATTTTAAAAATCATATGCAAAAGTGTAGCTGTGGTGAATGTGCCCTGCTATATTACTGTATATTCAGGAATGTTTGTGACTCATTGCATGGTCTCAGTCCTTCCTGATCAGCATATAAAGTCAGTATTTTTGTCTTGTGTTAGTTTTAATGGTGCTTCAGAGTATAGAACAATGCTGGCACATTAATTTTTGCAAGGTCATAAGAACGTTGAATGTTATTTACCTTTTCATCCCAGTGTGTATATGCAGAAGGGCAGTACGTTGAGGGCAACTAGGTTCGGTTTGATGCATATCATTTTTATGACAAATTATGCCAGAGTTTCAGGTACTTTCTTATCCCAAACTTATATTTATATTTACCAAAAATGTGTTGTTAAATGTTGGGTAAACACAATATTTAATTTTTTTAATAATTCTTTTTCTGTCACAGACTTCTGTTCATCTAAAATACAGAAGGGAGTAGTTCTTTCAGTTGTCTCTGTAACAGTTTCTTATCATAACACATTGAAAGCAGGAAGGCAGTCCATAGTGAATAGGAGTGTCAGAAAGTGACATTTGTGACCGCCAGATCTGAAAGTGAAATGTGTTACCAGCAAATCTGAAAGTCACATTTGCAACCACCAGTTTTGTAACATGTGACCATCATATCTGAAAGTGTCATTTGTAATCATCACATCTGAAAGTGTCATTTGTGACCAGCAGATCTCCAGGTTCTTTTATTTTATTTCATGTTAGAGCTCAGTAGGTACATAAAGGTGATGTTTTAGGCATCTTGAAGAAATAGTTTGCATACCAAATGAAAACCACCTCTTGTGGATTAAAGGAAACTTTGACTACTTAGATTTATGGATCATGTTTATCACATACCAGTATCTAAGTAATAAGACTGCATTTCTGAAAAATTATGAAGTAACATAAGATTTCATGTTTATAGCTAGCTCTCTTCTCACAGTCTGCTGTTCTGTTTCAGGCTGTTCATTCACTTCTTCGAGCTAATGTTCTAGGAGCTGTTAAGATTAAACCGTGGTATTTTCATGTTGGCCTGTGCTGTGCTGATGTGGTTCTGCGTGAGCCTAACTTAGGGGGTGTTATTGGTCAAGCTAATCATGCATCATGGGTGGCTTCAGCTGCTGGTGCGCTTAGTGCAATTGTCAAGTTTCTGATTCAGGGAGAGTTATTGCCTGCTCTCACAGTATCAGGTAATACTTTACTTACATTATTTCAAATGAATAAAGAAGATGCCACCCTGCTTTTAGCGACTTATTATACATAGCTTAATCGATGGAACACAGTCTTGCTTGTGAAACTGTCATGCACTTACTCAACTAGTCAAGGAATTCCACTCCTTTTCTATAACCCAAAGTTCATTCCATCATTTACAGTGCTGTATGGACCCTTCCCAGAGCCAGTTGAAGTCAATTCACACACACATACCAAGTGTTTTAAGAACCATTTTAACGTTGTCTGTCATGTGTAAATAAATGTACCTTTTATTTAACTGTCTTGTGTGACTCTGTAATTACAGTTTGTCTTTATACTTGTTTCATTTCTGACACAGGTTATCAGTTACCATAACTTAACGTTTTTGTGATTTTACTTAGTTTCTCCAGGTATAAGCTGAGAAAATATCTCCATTTGTACTTATCACTTCCAAATCTTGACTTCTTTGTCATTTGTTATCATTTAAAGATACGTGTCTTTTGGAGTGTGACACTGTATTGATCAGTAAATGGTTAACTTAGGTTTTAAAGGATCTGGCATGAATTTTCCATCTGTGGTCCTGCTTACCACAACCATCATTGGCTCACTACCCTACTCTCTCAAACACATATATGTATACTCATTTTTCCAGCATAGCTTATTCATCTTGGACTGCTGTAACCTTGCAGATGGAGGCAGTAAGCTCCTCTGAATCATGTAGCTTCAGTGTACATCCATCACAGCCAGTACATCTACATTCCACCCAGTGAATATCACTATCATTTCTACTGGCTCACCATGCCTGTTACCTACACGTATTAGTATATGCTATTTTCCTGCATTGTTACTCTTCTTGGACTATTTAACCATTCAGATAAAGGCACTAAAATTCTTTGAAACATCGGCACTCACCCAACAACAGGGCGTCACAGTGCAGGAGAACTGAATCTTTATGTTGGTAACTACTAATTAACAGTGCCTTTTCCCAAAAAACCTGCATCTTCATCAGCACCACTGTGAGAACTCCAATTTTCACATTTTCCCCATTTCATCCAGGACTTACTGTGTTTTTGTTATTAAAACACCTGAGTATGAGTGAATCAATCATAAGCTCTGTATTTGTGTGGGTTGTCTGGTTTTTAAGAGATCTTAATTCATTCATTGAGAAACATACTGTAAGACGTGTATGTAGTCAGACCTGTTGTTGTCATGAATCATGTCATTCAGTGTCTGTTAGTATTCATACATTGCAGTTTACTCTGTTAAATGAATTGGACTCTAGAAATATGTTCAGTGAAAGATGATGTAGGTGTATAAAGGGACTTTAATGTTGTTATTTACCATTAACAGTAGCACCCAAACAAAAAAAAAATCAGAATTAAAAACATAGTTATTTTATGGAATCATTGTGGTGTTTGGCTGCCAGAAATGGAGATTTTAAACAGGTTATGCATGTATGATTGAGTAGAAGATGAAGAAATACTATAACTTTTTTTTTTAATAAGGAATATAACATTGAATGTAGCTGATTTTGTTGAACCTGAGGTCTTTGACTTCAAACTCCAGTGCCTTAATCACTGATCACCAGTTCCCATGATAAGTCATGATATTCCCTGTGTTGTGTTACGACAGTTGAGCTTCACATTGGATTTCATATGGTGCAGCAGGCATACAAGTATTGTGCACTTGTAAGGCAGAGGATATGATCTGTGCAATGTTGTCATCTTACCATGCTGTATGTACGAGGGTTGCTCAGAAAGTAATGCCCCACATTTTTTTTCTTGGAAACTATTTAATCAGAATGTATGAAACTCATGCACAATATAACTGGATGTGTCCTTTACACGTGCTATTTTTCCACATAATCTCCATCTAAGTCTACGGCCTTACGCCAGCGCGAAGCAAGGGCATGTATGCCTTCCCTGTACCACCTCCTTTCTTGTTCATGTAGCCATGTCCTCACTGCAAGAATCACGCTCTTGTCATCTTCAAACCTTGCCCCACGCAGTGCATCCTTAAGTGGCCCAAAAA
>JGI20166J26741_11555029_pt1 | contig 12123 bp, 5 predicted proteins | sample TergutCu122P5_FD_26741 | JGI IMG/M metagenome (IMG submission 26741) | reverse complement strand
AATTGGACCCACACACTTTGAGGCAACATACTTTCCTCATATTCGGGGTGGAAATGTCTTCTTGGACGGTTTGATCCCAACATTTTCAAGACACAGTGTCCTGACTTTCAGACACTACACTACCTCAAAACAGCAAGATCCTATCACCCTGCGATGCAATGCCACATCCCAAAAGAACATTATCCTCAGATGCAACACTGCAAAAACCTCAAAACCTTCACAGCTTAATCACATCCAATAGCAGACATTGATAAAACAGTGTAGAATCCTCAGGTTCTGTTGCCACATTCGGTTACTTAGTTAAATACAATATAAAGGATTGCAGGCTTAGATAATACCATTTCAGCTTTCACTTTACAGAACTTTATTTACAGTATCTAGTTTTATGAGAAATATTTTTTCACATTGAAAATAGCCACCACATCAAAAATACACATTCCTGGCAACACACATACAAATGTGCAACATGTCATACAGTATGAGACAGTGAGAGTACCACTAAAAAAACAAACAAAATGGCATACATACCAATGACTGGAGAACACACTCTTCTGAAAATCCAGAAAAGAGGTCTTTGTTCAGACCAACTATTTTATCTCCCACTTTAAGTCCTTCAGCTGCTTTAGATCCAAGTTCCAAAATTTCTCCGCTCACTTCATAGCCGGGAATAAAAGGAAGTTTTGGAGCAATTTCATACAACCCATGACATATCATAATATCAGAAGCATTGACACTGCAGCACTTTACCTTAATACGAACCTGAAACAATAATATGAATTACATAGTTCTTCATAAAGTACACAAACTGTAAAATTGCAAGATTTTCCAAAATAAAGTACTACAAGTATTACAGATATTTGAAACACCACATTGAAATGGTCTTTGATGTTAAGACTAGAATACTTTTCACATGGCAACAGAATTACATGTATCCATTGCAGGACAATGCACATTGCAGTAGAGGTCTGCACAGGGCAAGATTTTAGAATTTTACCCAGCCCAGCCTGAGAAGCATGCAGCCTGACCCTAAGTTTACTTTCACATCTATAATTGTTACCCAAACCCAACCGAAGACCAATCTGAATTTATTCTAACCTGAATACAGCCTGATATGTTTATAACCTGCCCTGACTATCCTGTCATGAATATACACTTTTTTTAATGCTTAATTGCCAATAATCCTTGAATAAATTAACAGTGAAACACATCACATGGAAGATTTATAAGGTGTTACTATTTCTGGAAGAGGGTAACTAAGAAAATACCCAGTACAATCAAGTTCTTGAGATATAATTCTGCAGCCCAAATTAACCAAATTGTCTTTAAATAAATTCTCAGCTCACCACATTTAAGGTACTGATATGGTTAACCTCATTTCAACACCATTTATTGCATGCTGTTGTGTAGAAGCAGAATGTAATCTGCATTTTCACTGCTTAAACTGGTTAGATGATGATCTGACAGCACTAACCAAGCTAAGCTAAAATTTCTTGCATTGCTTGCATTGGTGATGGATAAGCAAAGTACATTTTTGGCTGCTCTTGACAAATATCTGAAATGCTCCTCATGGTTTTTTGACCCACATTAACAGGGAACCATTTCTAGACTTTGTTATTTTGATTCTTTTTTACATTTCAAATGCATCTTCAAACAACTGAACCACACTACACACTGATGGTTAAAATTTACTTTTACTTCGAAGTCACTGAAAGTAAGGAGACCAGGCAGGTTCAGAAATAAGGACAATCCATATTGGCTGTCATGCATCAAATGCAACACATATGCTGTAGGTGAAACACAGATCACAGGCATCAGCTGGACTTATCATCTGCACTTCCCTGCCTCCTCTCTGTGGCAATAATCAGGAAATCCCAGTAAACATGCCTGTGCAGACCCTAAATAACTTTCAGTCCAAAAGCAGCATCTCATCTATCCACACTAGTTAATTTTGTGTGCCAAAAGCACAAAAATTAATACAATTCCAGGTTAAGCTTTCTTTAAAAAAAATAAATGGCCTGAGAAAGCCCAAAATATCATATAAAACATTTGAATGCTAACATTTTAAGCACAACATTATCTCTGCTACCAGACCCAGGCAGATTTAAATATGCCACAGACCATGAATTAAACACATGAACAGTACAGAATCATGCTTTGAAACACATCTCTGCAGTTTTATTCTCAACCTGACAGGGAAGATCTACATGAAGAAACTGAAATGCATAATTTTATTGAAATAATTACTGCGTAATTTTATGTTATCATGTCTGGGGAAGACAACACCCAACAAAATACACATTATTTATTTATATATATATATATATATATACATATTATTTTTTATTGTAAATCATATATAATGACGTGTATTTAGTTGTTTTATGAAATGCACAATCCACTATGAAGACATTCTCTCCTCCATCAATATGTTTTTCATGTTCCAGACAATTTGTTAGTTTTTGCTTCCATGCACCCATCCACTTATATACAGTCATGATGCAACATTATTAATTTCTGACATTACATTTCTAATGCAGCCGCAGCAAAACAGAAACTTAAACCTTTACCACCCTTTTAGAACACACTAAACTAACTGTATAAAACACTACTGCAAGAAAAAGGATTGTTATGTTCAGCAAGCATACCAATAATAAAATAAAAAAAGAAAAATTTTATAATGTTCATCCACACAGATGAACTATGAATTCTTCACTAAGATCGTACAGGAAAAACGTACTACATTACACACCAGTGTAAGAAAACTGAAATAAAAAATCTGGTAAAAGGTGACACCACTAGAAGAAAACACCCAAAAACAGCATACAGAATACAGTACTGGAACAATAATCAACAAATGCATTAACCCTTATCCTGCTAACGTGGAGAATATGGTGGGCTCCGAATAACGCTAGCAAAGGGCATATGGGATTTAACTCGGTGTTTAAAGGGTTAAATACAGTGTGCAACAAAAATACAGTACCTGAAAATTTCTCAAAATGCTGGCAAATACTACTAACAACTCAGATACCATATGCAGAATGTCAACATTGTGCCATATAATTTGAAGGAAATGGATATTTTCATTTGCAAATGAAAAAGCATAGTAACTAAATTTATTGAAGAGCTACAGCATGTTTCAAGGTCACCTTGAATGGCTGAAGAAAATGAATATGAACAGAGACTAAATACATTTATAACAATCGGTCTTGGCATGTGAGGAACTTAGAGGTGGTGGTGGTCAGACCTACTCTGTGTACATAAAGTAGCAACAGCAGAATATGTTTTGTTCCATTAATGAGTCTGTAGGACTTGTCTTCAATAGTACTGTCAGCAGCAACTGACCAAAAAAACTAGTGTCAAGAAAGTGTGGACTTTACACAATACTGGTTGTGCAAACTGCAACAACTGTACTTCCCATATCTGTTCTAGCATATTATCACCACACCCAGCAGCTTGTTGGCATTGTACAGGACTGTCATATTCATGTAAGGTTGAACACCTATGCCTGAAACGTACAGAAGCTCACACAATTAAGTAAGCTGTAGGCTTGTACAGTGACTAAGCCATGGGATACACCTGAGGAGTCAGAGTTCAATGCAGTGGAGAAGATGAAGGTCTCTTGCCTCTGCTGTACATTGAACTATGAGGAGTCAGAGTTCAATTCACAGCAGAGGCAAGAGACCTTCCTCTTCTCCACTCAGGTCAGCCCTGGCAGTCACCCAGCCTCACATCCATGAGGTACAGTGGAGTGTGAACCCCCCACTTCTGAGATCAAGAATGCATGTAGTTACACCTCCAATCTCCTATACATCATAAAGGATCAGTGCTTAATTACACATGGCGAAAACTTTACCTTTTACTTTCAGCACACCTATCAGAAAGACGACTTTCAGTGGTTTGTGCTTATTAACAAATAACAAACAGATAACATAACAAATAGTTTGTATCATACACTTATGATGTAATGTTTTATTTAAATATACACAAAATAAAACTTCGAATGCACAACATAACTGCTTTATGTTAAGAACAATGATTACGCTTCTTGGATATGGAAGTTCACGTACATGTGGGTCCTCTGAGACACAAAAGAAGCACGTGTAATCATGCACTTAGACTATAAAATATTGTAACAGTACAGGCAGTTGGAGCCATCAGTAAACTAATCTATGAAGGTACAGAAGATTTGTATGCAGGCAGATCCAATGGAACATAACCCAATCAATTCTACACGATCGGATTTTGTAAGAAGGCATGCAAGTGTACTGTCAGTGAATATCCAAGAACTGCTCAAACCATATACTCAGCACTGCACCCTTATTCACCCCTTCGTCGTGAATGATTAAATTCGGATGCTTGTAACTTGCACATTTAGAGAAATATAACGCAACCCCATACTCACTTCATCCTTCTGCAGCTTTTTTCGTTTGAGTTCGTCTATAATTAACGGCTTTTTCAACTCCTGAAGAACAGCTGCCTTATATTCGCTTTTAAACCTATGTCCTACTTTTGAACTGACTACACAGATGCCTTCCACTTGCTTGCATCTTCTAATGTTATACACTAACGTCGATAAAACACTCTTTCCTATAGCTCCCGCCATCACGTGGGAAAACTACAACCTTCGCGACCACTTCGCGACACATGATCTGTGTTCGCGACTATATACACCACGGATTATCTAGTATACACAATGTAACAATCCGTGACTGCGTTACATCTCGATAGATGTGTGCCAGCGAACATTTCCTCCACACCCACCTCCATGCCCTACATTCACTGTCTACACGCACCACACCCTCCCAGGTCAACAAGTTAGTCATTTCATGTTACGCAGTAGAAAGGAAGTAAGTATCCCAACTGAGTTATGACAGTAGCCGTTGATAATGACATTCACAAATTCATACAATGAGAAACATGTAGCAATGTGTCAATTCTGCCCATGTGGATCAAACCAATGATGACAATATCAACAGGCCTATAACCTATCATGGATGAGAATTTACGTATAATTTCATTGGATCGTATCGACTCTCATAAATTATGAGGTCATCACATCGAGACAAATCGATAATTCTTTATTCTACGTAATTTGAACTTCTTTCCGACAGATGGTAGCATTGCTCCAGTGTTGCGATATTGACCTTCCCGGTCCACTATTATTATTTAGTCCAAAACCATTTAACACTAATTTAAGTACTCGTCTATAAAATATTAAACGTCTCCAGATTTATATATTCCCATCCTAATAAAACTTACGTGACTTAGTGTTGGGAATTCTTTAAATCATGTATTTTTCCCTTAGATTTCGGCCTTTGGAGACAATGTTTTCTGAAATTACATGATACGGAAGTAACGTGCTTTCCACTAGAATGTGGCAAGCTTTGTAATCATTTGTCAGCTGTTTGAGGCACATATGGTATTTGTGACTAAATTAGTTATTTGCCGATACGGATTTTAAAGCTTCATCCGAAAATTGGATAAGTCACAGGTATTTTTATGTTTCGTATGTATTTTAATACTGCATATAACAAAAGTAAAATTGCACACAAGAATGGAAACTATCGTATACGTAGGCAGCGAAGTTTTGTAACCGTACAGCATGAAATTTGCATATAATGCATTATGCCTTTCAGTTCGTTCCGTATGGTGGACGGAGAATTTTGTAAATGACTAATTAAGCGTGTACTGAGTAATTTCGTGGGGATGTACGTACATGTGTCCGGATAATCAAGGAAGAATACCCTCTTGCCTCATCAGCAGTCAGTAGTTACTTGGCACTTCTGAGTCCCACTCTTTGTACCATTCTGCTAAATGAATTTAATTGTCTGATGGTTTTAAAAAGTCAGTAACTGTAATGATTTATTGGTGATATATGAATCGAATGTATCCGGATAATCTTCATCCAGTAGTTACTGCTTACTGCCTTATCCAATGAGAAACGCGAATATTCCCGCGTTTTAGGGTTGTTAAACTTTGCATTTAACAAACAAAGATTCAAATATATATATTCTTTATATTTACACGAATTAATAATTGAATGGTGATTGATAGCTCTATTTCTTTACGTTATTTTATTTTATTTATTTATTTATTGCGTAGATGCGGTGTGTTTTACAACACTTGAAAAATAAATCGGAAGACCGCATTGCAGCAAAGGGAAGGAAATGATTCAAGAAATTAGTTCAGTGAAAAGTAATTCACATCTCTTAAGTCTTAAGGCATCCTAGCAATTAAAATTTATTTGTGAATTGAGGAAATCTGTTAACTTAAAAATAAATTGTTTGATGTCTCCAGACATTTGTTACAGCACTCATGAAGTAGAGCAGTTATTCCTTTAGTTACCACACACGTTATATTGTATGTAATAATGCTTTCACACACAACCCATTGCTCTGAATAACTTTTGTTACTAACAAACTCGGTGTACGTTCATCAATTTACCATTGAGAGTTACTAAGTTACCTATGACACATACAATGAAAGTATGACTTTTACTAAATAAAATTTTTCATAGGAGATTAACTCTCTAATAGGTGTACTGGAAAAGAAAAACACAAACTTTTGTAGGTTTGAGACCAGGCACACCAATTTACATAGGAGCATTTCCCCATGGAAAAGGTCCTGGCCTGAAGTGTTACCAGCTTACCTAAATCTGAATTGCCTGCACATTAAAAGCAAGTATGATATAAAAACACTTATGATTCAGGTTTCAAAACAAAAGAGTAGCCAGTAAATATATGCAGTTCTGTAAATGTAATTTAGCACAACGAAAATTACTTTCATATTTTGTACAGGACCCAGTGTTCATGCCTGTTTCAGTATAATGTATAATTAAAAATGTATGATATTTTGTTCAGACATAAAATGACAGTAATTGAAAGAGCATTTGAATTAATAAATGTTGCATTATCAGCACACAGTGTTAAGTAAATGGTTTGGCACACTTACAAGTAGTAGTAGTAGTAGTAGTAGTAGTAGTAAATTTTGTCCTTACAAACATGTATGTGAAAGTCATTAATAAATTTGTTAGAATGGCAAAATGTTCAACAATTTTTACAGACTGATAATACCAGGTGGACATGTTAACTAAACATCAGAACACATTGCCTTATGGCTATAGTGTATGACACATAAGCCCAATGGATTAGATCTCATGGAGGAAATTTTAATAAACTTTGTTTATACTACCAAAGTTTGTGAGTAAAAAATATGAATAATTTGCTAGCAGAGTCCCGCAGGACAGCTTCTGTAAGTGGTGATGATATACAGCCATTCTGCACCAAGTCAAACCGATGTCAATGAGAAGGCATTTAGTAACCCATCACAAGTGTTCATTTTCATATCCAAAATTAAGGACAGTTTCAAGTGAAACATCTAATAGTAGGCCTACATGTAATTCTCACAAAATTCCAATACCTGAACCATTAAACTTATTTAGTGCCATGCTTGAATAGAGTTTAGTTTAGCATAAAATATTTTAATTTCTTTGGATGGGTTCATGCACCAAGTTTGAAGAGTCTGTGTAGGCTGTGAATGTATAACTGTACAAGCTATAGTCCCATATGCTGATGGTCATCATCCTGCCATCACTTGGCCTTTGAAGTGGCCTCCCCCACCACTGCATTGATGGACACCGGCCATGAAAGTTGAGTAGATCATAAATTGTGTTAGCTACAGAACTACATTAACATTAAATGTGTAATGTTTAGGTTTTCATGGTGATCTGCAAGCACCAGGAAGAGTATGACTATTTCTGCAGCCAGTTTCACAGCACTTAATTTTGGATTATTTTTCATTTGTCTTAGAATCCATCTTTTGTCTTACGCTGTAAAAAGTTTCTTGGCCTGCTCTTCTTCTCTTTACTAGTAAGCCTATTTTTCTTTTTTACCACTCAACAACATGTTGACATTTCTTCAATGTTGTATGAACATCCACAGCCAATATATGAGGTACAAACCCTGTCTTTCACTACATCTGACTAAAGACTAATAGTTGACTTCCCCCCCCTTTTTAGCGATTTTAGAGGTAATCTATATAAACAAACACTAGACTGTATCATTTTAACTGTGAGGTAAGCTGAAGGTTAATCAATATGTTTGCTTATATTGTGGACTGACTGCTTATTATCTGTTCTTTAGTCATGAAAAAGATACATAAATAATGTCTACAGTTCCTTACAGAATATACAGTAGGTTAAACATGTGCTTGTTTAAGAATTTTCACAGAATATGTATTCTCACACTGTAGTGTATCTTTTGACTGTAAGCCACTGTATGTCTGTTCTTGAAGCTAGTAACCATACTTTGTATGAGTATGTACATTTGTCGTCCAGTTTTTAACTTGTTAATGTAAGTATAACATTTGATTGGCACTGAATATGAAAGCTGTTTTCTTTACTGATACAAATAATTCAGTTAGAGTATTACTGGTAACATGAAATAAATATAGATTACTTTTTTCTGCCACATAAAGGTGACTCAGCAACTTGAGTGCACTCGTTTAAACATATTTATTGGCCAGATCTTCATGAGGTTTTTATGTTTCCCAGATGCTTATGGCAGATTTCATCCTTTATCCTTCTCATGCAATTTTAGATCCCCCCCCCCCAAGGATGATTAGTGTTAATATAATTTTGTAAATTAATACAATGATTTCTTATTTGCTGTTTTTACAGGGTTGGCAGATCAACATCTTTTACCCCTGTCTAGTGAGTGAACAGTCTTCAGTCTTCAGGGAAGTAAAAAATACTGTCTTCTAGGATGTGATGCCATGTAATAGGGTAAAAATTTATCACTGTTTCATAGGACCTACTGCCAGCATCTTCAGGGTAGGAAGGTAAGTCTTAAAAAAGTTTGCCTTCTGTCACCTGCTGGCATCAGTCCATTGAATAAAAGTATCTCTTGTCAGAACAACTCAGTAGGTATCTCCCTGCCATGCCTCCTGAGGACAGGAACAAACACAGATCCAGGATTGTTGGGTTCTTGTTTGATCGTAAGGCAACTAGTCACTTGCCCATCATACAACAGTATTTACGTGCCACCCCACGGCCTCTCCCATCATATTTTCTTGGTTCATCATGTTTAATTAACTAATTGTAATAATGGTTATTCAGCTATTATTGTATTTTAAACATACCTGAAACCTGTGGTCACATAAATTTTCCCTGTTATTTCATGCACAATATTTTCATTTTCACCAATGTTATTCATACTTACATACGTACATGTGACTACTTATAATGTGTGGCAAAAGCTTTGCAATCAGTCATGATCCCCCCCCATTGGCATTTTAGTGAGTCACAAAGTCCCAGCCAGTAACTATTAACTATAACAACTTTGCTGGATTTATTTCTTACTCAGTCCATACTGTACTAGACTGCATCTGGTAACCCACGATATGAGGGGCAACCATGTCATTCACATGCCACTCCATGATGTATTCTTAGAGCACACCAAGCATTAATCTTATCCATTTGACTGCATCCATCTGGTTGTGCTATTTTGTGTTATATGCCTGATATACTCCTCCTTCAGCTATTTATTATGCCTCAGAGTGTACTTCCCAGAGAACATAGCAGCACTGGTAACCATGACAATCAGGGCATGACTCACATGCTTTATTATATATGTTGTATTTAAATTCAAGGGACAAATTTCTAGGGCTTGTGGGTGGGTTTGAGGTTTACATCATAAAGTGAGTTCCAGTTATGGGTGTTGCCTCTTTGCTGAGATACAGGTCAATTAAATACTGTTGTCCCTGCAGGGCTTGCAAATGCCCTTTGCTCTGCTGCTGACTGCATTTGTGTATTTAGAAATCCTGTATGTGATTCCATGTGGCTGGTCAGCACCAAGATTCAGGTAGGTGAATTTACCACTCAGGGGTACTGTCTGAATAAGGGAAGAATATGCATACAGTTTGTATGTCTTGTCACAAATAACATGGGACAGCAGGTAAAGCTTTCCTCAGTGGTAGGAATGAAGTTATGAAATGAGACCTAAGACCCCTTACATATTTAACTGAGGAAATTCTAATGGTGCAGAGGTAACACTGACATATCATTCTGACGATAAGACATTGCAACATCAACATGGCAAAATGAAACAGATGTTCGAAGTGACAACCACCAACATCATTGCACAACCCACAGTGATGCACAAGTGACTGTCAAGCCTATGTTTTGTTGTATGTCATTTCATACTGTCCGGTTTCTAGTCTGAATATAATATTTTCACTCTACTGGTGTGCAAGCAGACCGAATGGGACCTATTAAAAAAAAGTTGTCAGTTATTCTTGTGCTTCTGTACTGAAAACGAGCAGGACCCGCATAGGGAATGAAACACTTCCATTGGTAAGCATCTGTTGACACATCCTTTGGTAATTCTGGCAGTGACTGCTCCAAAACTTCATGTAGACAGGTCCAGTCAAGCACATATGAAGTACATAGAGATCACTTATCAAATCATGAATGACATGGCAGACAGTGATGGAAAATCTTTGCTGGTGCCTTTGCTCAACAGTTGCTTGAAAGTTTTCTTCTGTCCAGACATGGTTGTTCTGGCTACTGATAATACTGCCTCGACTACAGGACGCCTCACCTGCATAGAGCACAGCATTGGTGAAACGAGCCACCTCAGAACAGTGCTGGACAAAGCTGTGACTGAGCTCCTGTCACCAGGGCTGGTTCGTAAGCCCATTACCCCAACTTCTTGGCGATGGTATGGGTGCAGCTGCTGCTGCTGCTGCTGATGCACAACTACTGAATGATAGTGTGAGATGAATGCATGGTGTGCCTAACTTTGTGTGTGCTGGTTGAGATTGTGTCAGCAACTATATTGAAGACTGCTACTTCAAACCCCAGAGTGTAGACAGTCCTCCATCTTTCACAAACATGTCTGTTGACATTTAACAAACCAGCCTCTGGTAACCATCATTCTGTGGATGCAAACATACTGTGGTTCGCACATCACAGATTGGGGAAACTTTCTTGCTACAACTGCTGATCCATCCTGCTGTGTCTGTCTCCTGCACTATACTCAAGGAGCCCGTCCATCATTTCATGCCAAGTATGTGTGACCATTGCGTTCCTGAAGTCATTCAGGTACTGATGCAGAAAAATTGACAACAGAAACATGGTTGGGATGCCAGGCCAAGAAGAAACTTCATGTTGAGGAATCAAGTAGTGGAGTTCAGTACAGGCAGACCAGCCACATAGAGCCATGCACAGTAGGCAGTGATAAAGGCGCAAGAATGGTTCCAGAGTATGCAAATTGTGCAAGGACAGCAGTATTTCATCTGCCTGTATCTTGGTTATAAGGTGACGAGACATCTCAAACCTTTATTTTTTAAACAGGTTTACCTTGAACTCACATACAAGCCCTAGAAGTCTGCAGATGGTCTTTAAATACTTATACATTCTCTGTGGGGGGGGGGTTGCACGCAGTGCTGCTGTTGGTTGAGGCACTGCGCTACATGCTGGAAGGTCGCGGGGTTTGATTCCCGATGGTGTCACTGAAATTTTTCATTGACAAAATCCTTCCAGCCGCACTATGGCCCTGGGGTCAACTCAGCCTCTAACAGACATGAGTATCAGGAATATTTCTTGGGGGTAAAAACAGCCGGTGTGTATGACAGATGACCTTACCACCTTCATGTGCTGATTGTCTTGAAATCTGGAAGTCTTACCCTCCTGTAACCCTCAGGGCCTGTCCAGGCCCGTAACGGGATTGCTTTACCTTTATATCCTCTGTAGAGGGAGACAAACAAAAGTCTAGTTCTTCATTTCCATTTCTTTTTACTCTGTGCATTTTTAGGTACCGTTCAGTTCACAGTCTTTTGCCTTCCAGTGCCCTGTTTAGAGAATTTAGGATTAGAATATTCAGAACTATAATCTTGTGCATCTGTTTGGAATGGGTGTGAAACTTTGTGACATGTTTATGGGAGAAACTGAGGGTGTTGGAGAACAGAATACTGAGGAGTATGTGTGTGTGTGGACCTAGATGAGGGGAAATAAGAGGGACCTGGAGGAAACGGTGTATTGAGGGGCTTCAAAGTTTGTATGTTTCATTGTAGGCATAGCTAGGTTTTTTTGATGCCGGGGGCGAAACATCACACTGCCCCCCC
>JGI20166J26741_11554918_pt1 | contig 12125 bp, 7 predicted proteins | sample TergutCu122P5_FD_26741 | JGI IMG/M metagenome (IMG submission 26741) | reverse complement strand
TAATTCAGTGATGTATGTAACTGTTCCATATAATGAAGTTTTGTTCTCTATTCTGTATTTTTTTTACCTGCCCATCGGAGGTTGATTTTGGAATAGCCTATGTATGTTCTATACTTCCACTGCAGTTACTATGGAGGAGAAACAACTTAAAGCCATAACTGAGAAACGTGTTAGGACTGGCAGTAAACAAACTTCCACCTACTGTATAAAAAAATGTAGACAAATATGCCACATCAAGGCAAATTAGGATCCTTACTTTCTTCTTGCAGACGTGCAATATTCTGGATATCACCAACATTCATGAGACGGTTGCTAGATGAAAAGCTGCTATCTGATGCACTGCTACATTGGTCATCATCACCCCCACTATCACAAGACACTGCATGTCCACTGCGATTACTGCTACTGCTGCTTCCATCTTGAATTGTGAATGTACAGTTCAATCCTGATGGTGTTGTGCTTCTGGATTTAGGAGTCAACTGAAATGCTGCATTCGTGTCAACAGGCTTCTGGCGATTTACTGAGCTGAGATCTGATGCCTTATGAAAAGTCGCATTTAAATCTGGCTCTGATAACTTCTGGTAAGTTGTACACATTTCATCAGGATCAGATGCAGTCTTCTGAAATGTACTATGTCTTGGTTCAGATGACAACTGTAAAAAACAAATTACATAAATTGACACTGGCATATCACTGTATAAATCAAACTACACACACGTCCCAAATCCATGGATCCAGCTATTAGTAAATGCTAATTGGGTAATCTATTTTAATTCTCTATTTCTTTAACATTCACACTTATTCACACTTCTTTTGGAATAGCTTGGTTGGTCTATTGACTAGGCTATGGGATTGATTCAAGCACAGGCACAAGACTTCTCTCTTCTCCAAAGCATCTGGATGGACTCTGGGGCCCATCCAGCCTCATATTCAGTGAGTACTGGGGGTTCTTTCTCCATGAGTAAAGCAGTAAGAACATGAAACTGACCAATCAACTTCAACCAACACCAAAGTTAAGAATGCGTGCAGTTACACCTCCACCACTATTCTTGATGTTGTGCTTCATTAAGCATGCCATTTACCTTCACAATTCCAATAATACAGTAATAAATATTTTATACTTCATAGAGCACGATCCTTATTGAGAACCCTGATAATCACTCACCTCAGTGCAGTGTCTGTCATTCCAGTACTACTGACCCCTTACATAGCCTGACATCTCCAAAATTATCTCACCTTAGACCCTTACATACAATTTGTGGCATAATTTATAGTTGGAATATTTGTGAATTGGGAACTGTAAACACTTTCATTAAATCAACATAAACATTTATTACAAAAATAACAATTTTTCTAGCAGTAACAAAAATAAAACTAAAGGGGGAAAAATTTTTGTTCTACTGAGTAGAAACTACTTAACCAGCAGACCTACAAGGGTACATGGGCCCCTGGTTCAGAGACACTGCCTTAATGTGCAGCAACTTGTGCCACTGTGTAAGTTTTAAGTTCTTGGGAAATACACCTCTTTTATGAATGTGTTCACTTCTACGAAGCAAGGCAATGTAGCAGCATGATGGACAAATAAAACTTCTTAAGTCTTCAGGCTTTCGGAGGGGGCGTTGATAAGATGGCAGTCTTATTATGGGCTTCTGCAATGTATGGTGGTTAAATTTTATGACTTCTCAGAGGATTGTACTGCCTCCATCTTCAGGGTGAATGCTCAGATTATTCCACTCCCATCAGCTTCGAAAAATCCTATGTCCTCTTCCCGCCCTCCATAGCTGTGATTGGCCAGACCACCAAAAATCATCCTACATAATCACTTCAGAATCCCGCTAAACTATGCAGTTATGCTCAAGTTGGGGGAAGTACATTCCTCCAGAATGTCATAACATTTAACCAATACATGGTGCAGAAATATGAAAGAAGACCACTTTTAAACTATCAGTGGGCCCACTGACACCATCTAAGCAAAGTCAGAAGATAACTGTTGCAGTATGATACAACATGATACAATGTAGCACCTTTAGCTAGATTCTGTCATTAATAATGAATAAAATTAACACATGAGACACAGGCAGTCAAAAAAGACATATGTCACAAAAGCCTACATCAGGCAGTCTAATGACAGTATTTACATTCTTCACTACAAGTACAGCTTATAAACCACATCTACATATAAAATACTGTCCAGCAGACATTAAAATAAAATGCGACAAAAACAATACAGAATCAAAAGGTAAAGCTGTACCCATGCATGCCATGCAGATGTATGGCAGAGGGGAAGTGCAGCTCCATTTACTCTTAACCAGCACTACTGCAATACTGAAAATATCTGTATAACACAATAATTAAACTGTCTTTAAGAAAGTAACCTTAATATTTGCACAGACATTTCAAACTGTACATATGAGCCAAACAGCCATGACTGTAGTCTCTTAAGTTATGATGCCATGTGGTATGGCAGATGGGTGCCAACATTTCTTTCTTACATTATTTTGTGCATAATCCTGTACTAAAATAAACAGTTTCTGTGCAAAACAGAAGTGCCTTTTTATTGCAAAACATTTGATTAAATTCACCTTACCTTCATATACAGCTGCAGCACTTCATAAATTGAAGACAGAAACTCTGGTCGAAATGTGTATATCGTACAAGGGATAGTATGAAAGTAATACCTCCTATTTTTTTTCTCAGAAACTATAACCACAATTATAATAAAATTTACATACATCATAGGTACATAAACTTAAAAGTTGAGATTATTTTTCCACACAGTGTCCCTCATTATCAACATATTTTACCACCTTTTGCATAAGATACTGTATGCTGGTCACACAAAACTCTTTGCTGAAGTATCAGAGCTCTTCCAACATGCCGTGTTTCAGTTCATTGTCATATGCAAAATAGTGTGCTTGGAGTGCATCCTTCAAGTGACAAAACAGATGGAAGTCAGAGGGTGCTAAACCAGAACTGCAGGGAGAATGAGTGAAAAAAGTTACTCCATTGTTGCAATTGCCTCCCTTGTGTGCAGACTGATGTTCAGTCTGACACTGTCATGCAGGAGGAGGATTCAATTCATCTTCCTGTTTAGTCAAACCCTTCAAATTCATTGTCCGAAGTACTTTACAGTCTGCAAATATTGCTCTGAATTGATTATGGCACCTCTCTCCAATAATTCCACTGACAAGATGCTTTCAATGTCCCAGAAGAAGCTAGCCATGACTTTACCTGCGTAAGTCTGCACCTTGAATTTTTGGCAACTGATGATGCCACTCCATTTATTACCTTGTCATGTGTGGGTCGTAATGATGAAAACATGTTTCATCACCAGTAACTATTTTTTACAGAAAAACATCTACAACTTTCTCAATGCACTGGAGAAATTCTGCACAAATGTATTTTTGGGCTGATTTTGAGTTCGACAGTGAGCATTTTCAGCACCCAACTTGTGCAACCTTTTCTGCTGCCAAGTTCTCTGACGACGGCAATAAATGCCAGTTTCCAATCCATACTGTAGTGCACATTTTACTTGTTGTAAAGAGGCTGTCATCACGTATCAGCACACCAACTCTGTCTTTGGTCTCTGTCGTCACTGCTGTGGCTAGTCAGCCCTTGCAGGACCTGTCACCAATGACCTTTCCACTGCTCTTAAAACAACAGACCCAGCATATAAGTTAACATATATAGCAACCTCAGCATACATGCTTCTCAGACATCTATGATGAGTCTCTATCAGACTGGAGCCTTCCACAGTCAGCAACTCAGTCACCACTTTCTGCCTAGTATGAATGTCCACAATATCCGCCATTTTTTACTGATATGGTGTTGAATGGATGCAACTAGCTGCAGCACCAATCATCCTGGTGGAACTCAACACTGTCCAGCAGGTAAGGCAAGAAACTCTATCTGGCATCACTTTAAAAAAAATGGAGGCATTACTTTCGTACCGACCTTCGTATTGTCAGAAATCCTGAATGCATTGTGAAGAGCCATAATACTAATGCCACTAGCTAGGTATTGTAATGTCAGCTCCCCTTTCATCATCGCTGTAGTGTCCCTAAAACAGTTTCATGTTTGTGTACTTTAGACCCAACCATATGCAGCAGCTCTTCAAACTTAGCAATGGACATCCTTGTGTGATTCCTATATGATGCCTGGCCTCTTTCAGCTAGTTCTTTTAAAAAAGTTGCCAAAGTACCAAGCTCTACCCCTATTTATCAACTTTTCTGTCTGTATAGATTGCTTTTTCCACTTACACTCTGCAAACAACTAACTATAAATCACACAGCTTAAAAATGCAAAAATGCAGCACGCACCAACACAAACAGCAGCTCTTGGGGCCACTTTAATTTCAATTGTCCAGGCACACTTCATTCCTCTTCTGTCCACATGTGATCTACAAGTTGAAGGCACATTCAGTGCAATCCACTAGTTTCTCCACTAAAATGCCCTAATGTGACCCAGCTTTAAAACTTACTTCTGTAACTCAGTCACTGACAATACGATAAATAGCAAAAGAGCCCACTACAATACAAACTATATTCTGGTATAAATGTAGGATGACTTGGTTTCTGGATTTTTCCCAGTCTCCAAAAACACATTTCAGAAACAACATTTTTGCTATTACTCTCAACCGAGTATGTACAGTTTGGGACTCCATTTGGCAGCCTCAGAACCTGGAGAAATGAATGGGAAACAGATCCACAAACTCAGTCTTGAACTATAACTAACTACTCTCTCACCTGAAAGACAGAAACAGATACAACTTCAGAAATGCTGTATTATTTTTGGAACACCAGACAATGACCAAACTCCAGAATCCAAGCAATCCTATGTGCAACATACCACTGTCAGAACCCTACAGAATTAAAGTATATTCAGTTTATGTTCCTTGTCTTTATAATAAGATGATATATTTACAGGAAGCAAATTCATACAAAGGCCAGCAGCAGTTTCAATTCGCACTTCCACAACCTTAGTGTAGACGTTCAAAACCTCCAAAGTTTGACTTTTCACAGCTCTTTGATGCAATGCACACAGAAATCAATATATCAGTTGATATATGCTCTACAAACACTCCATGAAGAAGTGTCCTTCAGAAGCACTCACTCATTCAGCTGTTCAAGAAATTCCCCACTTCTCATGCAATCTGAAAGTGCATTACCACCAAGTCACAAGAGATTAAAATTGGACCTTACCTTGAGCAAGTTCAATCTGGTCCACATTCTCACAGAGTACTTCCTTAAAACCCACTTTAATGGTGCCAACTCATGTCTTAGATCTCCAAAATTTCCTCTTTCTTTTAAGATTTTATGGCTAAAATTTTTAATGTTTTTCTCCAATATCATCCACTTCATTTGATCATCCTTATTAACACATAGTGACGAGCACAAATTATGACATTCCTTACCATACAACTGTCTCTGTCCTTAGCTTCCTCTCATATAGATCCAAACACTCTAATCAGTATTTGTTTTCATACACCATCAACCTATGAAGGCTAATTATAGATGTTTGTAATTTTTTCAAATAAGATTACAGTTTTCTGGAAAGGGACACATTGTACTTTGGTAGACAAACTTGCTGCAAGATGAGTGAGAGTTTAAGTGAGAGGATGGGGCAAGGAACTCAAAAAGCTAGCAGCAATCATATCAAATGTGCTCACAATTAGCAAAAAAACAACTATGAGTATCATTGATAACAGTGCTTGTAAAAGACTGCAAACAAGATCTTTGTTGATTACCTACAGTAGGGGCCATAGCTAAAATATATAGGCAGCATGTCTCTAGTCTCCACACAGGTATAATATGTGGAACCTACCTCCTCCATGCTGGCAACTGTGCACTTTGGGTGATGGCTAGCAGGACTACACAATAATCCTTCAGAGCAGCACTGCATCACCAGCATGAAATAAGGGCTGGGTTTGGACTGCTTGGCACTTGAAGTTGGGACTAAAGAGTTATCCCAACACATTGGTCCCAAAAAACCGAAGACCTCAAATAGGGAAGGGACTCAAAAAGCATTAGCACTGCTGTGTAACATCACCAGGACCACTGCTAAAAACACACTGTCTGATGGTCAACAGTACAGCAGATGGGAAGTAAAAGGGACTGCTCACTTTCATGTTCTGTGATGCAGCTCATTTACTGGGTTCTTATAGCAACATTTCAGAATAACCAGCTGCCTCCAACTTCAGAGTATAAATACCACTCATTTCTTCCAAAATGGTGACATCTATATATGAAACTACACTGTGACACTTCCCAGGGGACTCATCAGCATGCGAACCTCCAATCTTACTATCTGTCTGGCACTATGCTACAACCTCCCAATGTCAGAATGTATCTAAACACTTTTAAGTGCTGTTTGCCCTAAAACATGACTTCACTTTCTTATACAAGCACTTTTATTAACCCTTCAAGCCTGTATTCAAATGGGGCTCAGCCTTTTACCCAGGCACTATTTAAATATGTCTCCTGAATGCAAGAAACGAACCACTCATGTCGAACTGCTAGTAGGGTATGCTATGTATGAATGTATATGTGTACATCAAACCAGCTTGAAGGGTTAAGGAAAACATGCACATTAAGAACTCTTAATATAGTAACATATATTGGCTATCATACATTTAAATGAGACTCTGATGCTATTTTCTGGAACGTTGTGTTGAACTCCAGTGGTTTGTTGGTATGAAAATTGACACTACGAAGCAGTGATTCTGACACTAAGGACCCAAAAGTACTGTCAAGTGTGAGACTGAAGTCATCAATGTCCTCACTGCTTTGAATCTCTGCAGTCCTCCACTCTGATAATTTCCTCAAGTTTTCACACATTGGTGATTCCATCATAGTTTCTAGACGGCTCAACCGTTTTTTTGATCTTGTAAATGTTCGAGTGTCTATGCTATTTTGTCTAAGTCCTGCAAAGATACCAACTCATTAGAATGGCACCACACAGAGATACATTACAAAAAGAATAAAATTCATATATGTAAGTTCTACCTTGTTCTATTTCTTCTAAGTCATGTATAAGCTTCCTTCTCATTAATTGGAATTCACTGTCATTATTATTATCCACATCTTGTCGCAGCCACATTTGTAAATTGTTGGGAACATTGCTCGATACACTGTTTGGCAGAATGTAAAGCCTAAAACAATATGTAACAGATTTAGTGAATGTAAAAGTAATAGTGGTGGTATCATTAAGCCATCATATGTTGAGGATATATGGTTCTTGGCAAATAATTAACAAAACAGGTAGTTACCAACTTGATATACAGCAGGATGCATGTTATGCACATGCACACACATGCAAGCATGCGTGCATGCACACGCACACATACAGTGTCCTTCTCTGGTGGTATGTAGTAACAACATATTAGCATCTTCTTTCTTTACAGAAGAAAAGTAGGTTAAAATGGACATAATATTGTCCATTTTCTTTCATAAGTAACACCACCATAACAAAAATATACGATCTGAACAAATACCACTTACATACTTGAACATGAGAAGTGGCATATTATTGCAAACTGCATGTGCCTTTCAACAAATGCAAAAACATTCAGTTGTGTGGTTACAAAAACGAAAGCCCCTAACACTATCACTTTTGTCAACCAGAAGTTTCTCTGGTTTGGTAACCAGAAACTAAAATGAAAAGGGGCACTGGCAGTATATGGGGTTTTGACAGCTAATATCTATCTCAAAGACAACATTTTCGACATATCAAAGAAGTTCAAAATCGCGTATGACTTCATGTCCCTTACAGAAGCTGGCATATCATAACACATTTCATATTCCTTCACAACAAGACACAACTACCATACAACCGGTGTTTTTCTTGGTTCGATTATAAAGAATCTGTTCAACGTTGTGATCACATTTGGAAGTCACACATACTGCTTCAGTCCAATCATCCAGTATGAAATAAGAATTCAAAAACATTTTTTATACTGGTTGGGCAGAAGGTACACTCAGCTTCCTTCTTGCCCACACGTCTCGGCAACACACGTAATTAACGCAAAGAAGAACACAAGCTATTTAAACTTCTTCTTTTCCTTCTAATTTAGATAACATTACAAGCGTTGGCAAGCTTTCTTTCATCGACAAGACCGTGTCAGTAATTCTTATGAAGTGGCACAGCACAATTACAAAACACTGAACTTGAAAGTTTTATTCTTAACTCCTACTTACCACCTTTCTTCATCCATAAAGTCTTCATTGTTTATGATTATTATATCATGTTCATCCAATGCTTGATACTGAATATCAGCATCCACAATGAAGTTTTCGTTAGAAACACGAGGAAGTATTTTATTTCCTATCAACCCATTCCTACCGTGCTGTGATCTGAGTTGTTCATTTTGAAATTCCAGTTTTCTAACTTTATCCTGCAGCTTCCGTACTTCATCGCGTGTATCTAAAACATCAGTCTTATTTTCCATTGTAATGAATACTTACAATACGATCACACACTATTGCACATTAAGTTTTCTAAAAATATATACACAATCATTCATACACGTCTTCCTCGTCACATTCCTTCACAACATTGGTAACTCACCTATGATCCGTGGCTGCACCAATCACCACGAGGTATTTCTATGAATACAGCGGAAGATGGCACTATTTGGCTACACCGTCGGGGGTCAATGCATTTCATAACCAAATAAAAGAATGAAATATGCCTCAAATACCTTGTGTATGAGCTGTGCTCAGAAATGCACAATTTCACAGCAAAAATTCAGAATCCACCGAGAGGTACATTACAACACAACAGCAACGTGAAATAATCCTGAAACAGAAGAACAGCTGTTTTTTTTTAGGTTGTCGGTAATGTAAATAACCGATACCCCTCTCCAAACTTTTTAATTACTGGCGGAGTTATTTCAAGATCTAACATTATCCAAAATACTTCCTTCTGTCAGAAGAACAAAATCGAGCCCGAAGAAACACACAAACCATTTATGTATGCTGTACGTTTCGGCGCCCGGTGACCCACGCGGCGGGGGTTGTAATGGCCTTACTTGTGCCACTGGGTGTTGGCTTAGTATTAGTGCAATTGTCAAATTCAACTAAAGAAAAACTGTCCTTAGATATGTCCTTTTTTTGTGAACAGTTTCAAATACTGGAAGAAGTTCCTGACCATTGGCTTTTCATCATCATCTAACTTGGAGTTGGGCCACTTGTTGATCTGTTCCGGTCTCACACGTCTAGAAGTCTTTTTTATGGTCTCCCCTAGTTCCTTCTGCCTGTTGATCTATACTTTTTTTGTATTCACGGTAATCTATTCTGTGGTATACCATTCTCACACATGAGGCAATGATGGTCAAGTCACAGAAATACAACCGTTTCATCAGGAATGCTAGAAATGCCTGTCCAGAGGCTAAAGGTAGCAATCCTACCACTGGACTTAACCTGCTCTGAGCTCATAACCAATTCAGGGGAAATTCTAACTATTGGCAAGTCTCACGAGACAAGGCTGGATGGATTATTCCTGAAAGACTAAGGAATGAAAAATGTACTATAATTTAAATTGGCTTTAAAAAAATTTAAATTCCAAATAATTACTGCTAGAGGTGGTGGTACTAGTAGTAATTTCATTCTGTTAATTATGTGCTGACTAAAATTACATACACAGCTTAGCAAATATTATCATTCCCAAATCACCTAAAGTGCTCCAACATTTTTAATAAAATTCTTACGTGCACTTACTGTTTATAACATGCATACTGCATACTTGACCAATGTGATCTTAACTGGAACATCATGTGACTGATGACAACTGTAACTCTCTTCATATTCTGTTACTTAATTTCTCTCAGGTCCTCGGCACAGTCTCAAACACGCTCATACCACATTCCTTCCCCAAGACAAAGTTTCACTCACAAAATAAAAACTGACTGGAAGAAATTTTCATCACTATATTAGGGGAAAGTGTAAACTGCAAAAAGAAAAACTATTAATTGTGTTATTACTGATTGTAACAAACTAAGCAGTATGGCATTTGGGTCACACACATGCACATATTGTCAGGCATTACAATAGTGCAATGTATATCCTGGAATAGCATGGGCACAGAACATAATAGCATTGGTTTTAAACATACATGCAATATGGTGATCTCATTAGCCTACTTCGTTTCCTTTCAAGGAAAAGGAGGCTACGCAAGCCTGCTCTTAACATTAAAACTGGGAAACAATCTTCTTGTTCTTTACAATTTATTAGAACAGCCATTAATTTTTGCACCACTGATCCTTGTATGTAACATACTGCATATACTAAATTTACTGGGAGCATTCCACAGTATGTCTTACACAACTCTCCTATTCCTGTGCAAGGTATGACATTCTCACAGTGGTGACTATGGGATTTGAAGCAGTGTAGACTGGTAGGAATTTACAAACTCTCCCACCCTTAAGATGGAGGATAAATGTTCCTCCAAAACAACAGTAAATTTCTATGTGACTACACCACATCACATCCCAGAAGGTAGTAATCTTCATGTCCTAATTCTATTTTGCCAGATGATTAAGAACAATACTTGTGGATATCATACTTTTATTTATTAAATTCTATTAATGATCATACATGAATATTAATAATGAAATTTGGTCTAAAATAATTTGATAGTTGCAGGACGGATAAATTTATCTCGCAGGACATACAGATCAGAGACCTGTCATATGAATACATCTTAGAGGAGATTTTTGAGATTGAGTATTTTATACAGTGATTCTCTGACACAAGGCAGTAAAGTAATATAAAATGTCCATATGGGATGTCAATGCTCAAAAGTATAAAAGCAGCTTCTTCATGTTTTGTGATATTATCAGCTCTATGAAACACAGATGTCCAGAAAGTGATTCCGAGATTTTAGGAGACTTCATTTTCTTAACAATTGTACACACTGAAGAAACAGAACAAAGAGAAATAAAAGTCTCTATAAACTGTTTCACATACACACATGCATGTGTGGTATGACATATCGAGCGGGTAACTGATTTCAACAAATGCAGTGCTCAGCAGTCATTCATCTACGCTGCCCACCAGCACACAACACCTAATGTGGCACTTCTGGCATAATCCCATAAGAAAATTCAAAGGGCAGTAAACGTCATTACTGAGTTCAAAAAATTGGGCCACACAACTTGCACAAAGAACCTCTCTTTGATTTACTCGTGTAGACTGCTAATTTAATGAGAATGCATTCCATCCTACTGAGAATTTCAAGTTTTTCTTCTTCCATCTGTGGTCAGACAAAAGTTCACCAGCACTGCAAATAAATACTGTGACCTCAGCCAAGCAAAAGATACTGCAAATCTATTATGACACATGCCAAATCACACATTAATTTTCAACACACAAACACACTACTTTTCAACTGACTTAACCTTGATTGAAGTGTTATGTTAATATGTATATGGCTAAAAAACCCCTGTCACTTTCTGTACACTGTGTAAAAGTGCTGCTTCTTCTACACTGGTTAATTAGAAAATTCCTTACCCAGTCTCCTATAGCTGTATGGAATACAATAGCAAGAGTCTAGCTCTAGTTTTGATAATGATTGCTAGACATTTTGTGTAAGAATTGCACTCACCCCTTGTCATGTTCATTACATCAACTGTGTGTATCACCCTTCATTTAATACAGTTCAGTCGTAAGTACAAAGTGACATTAACAGCAGTTCAATTTATCAAACCAACCTTACAGTCATTGCCTGTAAGTTTGGTTTGATAAATTGAATTTTGCATCATGCATGGTACATACAATATTAAAATTAACAGCAGTGATGGCTCTTTAATTTTATAGTTCTATGACAAGACACTAATATCAGTGTTTAAATATCTTATTCAACTGAAACTTCAGATCATTAAAACTTTACATAACTCTTTTTATACTGAGGTTAGAAACAATCCCATGGATGGTGACAATGACAGCACTTGAAGCTTCCCACTCTGCTTCCTGTTGTATTCCCCTCCAGCCCTTGTTGAACCATGTTCATCAGCCCACAGCACTTATTCTAATATCAAATATCAAAAGATATCGGGTGGGTGAGTCAAAACACAACACTTTATTACGGTGTAAGGTGTCACAGGGTAGACGACATGTTTCGGCCCTTTA
>JGI20166J26741_11554807_pt1 | contig 12125 bp, 6 predicted proteins | sample TergutCu122P5_FD_26741 | JGI IMG/M metagenome (IMG submission 26741) | reverse complement strand
ATATTCAGGCTCTTACACCCTCAAACGCGTGGGGTTACAACCCGAACTGATGTCTCTCAAACAATGGGCAAATGCCATTATTCAAGCACGCACAAACGACGGTTACACCAATACGGACACGTGGGTACAATACGGACAAATGGCGTTGGCTAATGAAGGTAAATATTTTGATTTGAGCAATAGCTCAAACCCTTTTACATCTGCATTTACAGATACAAAAGACATTGTTTTTATGGACACTAACTGGTCGAATATTCTTTTTGGCAATGCAGGCTCTACATCCCATAATCTCGCCATTTCAGGCGGCACGGCAAAAAACGCCTATCGCATTTCGTTCGGTTATATGTACAACGGCAGTAACCTGCAGTGGGGAAACAACAATAATAACCGGTATAATATCCGCACAACAAACAAAATTCAGGTAACTCCCTGGTTTAATTTGAATTCAGTCATTGCTTATAATCGCCAGGATCAAGTGTCGCCATCGCAGATAGGATCAGCGCTTACAGGAAGCTATCCGCAACCCGGACTGCCTGCCGCTACAATTGACGGGAAACCCTATTCATGGGGAACATGGCTTTCGCCAATATGGTTTGCCGAAAAAGGTGGCGATAACAATCTGAAAGTTTCGGAAGTAAATATAAGCGAACAACTTACATTCAATTTGATGAAAGGGTTGGATTTAATTTCCAGTCTCGGATATAACACATCATCAACAGGACGCGATACGAAAACTCTTGCGATCACTTCCTACAATTATGCAGGGACAGAAGAAAATACAGGTCCTGCCGTTTCCAACCAAGCAAACTCTTCTTATTCTAAAACAGCTACTCGAAGGGATTTTTATTCACTTTCGTCTTATTTGAATTACGTGAAAAGCTGGAATAACAGTCATAATTTCGGAGCTATGCTCGGAACGCAATATGAATATACGTATTACGATTACTTCGGAGCATCGGTAAAAGACATTCAACCATCGCTGGAAACAATCAACGGTGCAGGAACGGTTACTCTCACCGACAGCCACGGGACAAAATGGCATGAAGCTTTACTGTCGTATTTCTCCCGCTTAAATTATAATTACAGGCAAAAGTACCTCGCCGAAGTGAATATGCGTTATGACGGATCTTCACACTTCCAAAAAGGGCGTTGGGCGTTTTTCTATGGTATCTCAGGCGGTTGGCGCATCTCCGAAGAAACGTTTATGAAAAAAATTTCATGGATTAATGAATTAAAACTTCGCGCTTCATACGGGCAAGTCGGTAATCAGAGCGGAATAGACCGCTACGAAGGGTCTCAATTCTATAATTTCAACTCGCTGAATGGCGTTTTGATTGGTTCGAGCAAAGCTACCACTATTGATACCAACGGAAAGATTGCATCTTCAGACCGTACATGGGAACGCATTGACAATTATAACATTGGATTGGATTTCGGGGTGCTTAATAATCGCCTTACCGGGACATTGGAAGCCTACATGAAGAAAAACAACAACATGCTGATTACGGTAACATATCCCGGAATTTTGGGCGATGGCGCCGGTTCATCAAACAAAGGTAAATTTGAGGGAAAAGGCTACGAAGGACAAATTATGTGGTCTGATAAAATAGGCAAGGTAAGCTATAATATTGGAGGCGTTTATTCGTTCAATACAAACAAAATGATTGATATTGGCGGAACTACTGTGTTGCGTTCAGGTTTTGTTGGACAGCAGCAAAATTATCCTTTAAACAGTATTTTCGGATTGCTGTATACAGGTAAAATACAAAACAACGACCAGCTTCAAAAATATCTGTACCGCTATTCGGTAGGGAACGGAATCGGTATGCCAAACACGCTGCGCCTTGGCGACAACATGTTTGAAGATGTAAACGGAGATGGGGTTCTGGATTACAAAGACTATGTATATCTTGGAACGGATGACCCGAAAGTTTCATTCTCATTTAATGTGGGATTGAAATGGAATCATTTCGATTTCTCGGCTATATTTCAGGGTGTTGCACTACGGACAATTTTCCGCACAGGCAACAATGGCGGAAATGAAAACTGGCGTATCCCGATGCGTTCTACTTATCTGAATACTTCCAATCAGTCCGTTGGCAACGTGTGGAGTCCCGAACAACCCAATGCCTTCTATCCGACTTATACCAACAACTCGAATTTGAACACCTACAATTATCAGGCTTCGTCATGGTCAGTAGAAGACGGTTCTTATCTGCGCCTGAAAAATGTCGTACTCGGCTATACTTTGCCGTCGTCAGTTTTTAAAAAGGTCATAAGTTCCTGTCGTATTTATCTCTCCGGAGCTGATCTGTGGGAAATAACCAATATTAATGACGGTTGGGACCCTGAAGCAAGTCAGAGTGTTTCGGGTGCAGGACGGTTCCCATTTGTGCGGACGTTTACGTGTGGATTAGATGTAACATTTTAATATATAGGAGATTTATAAAATGAAATTAGTCACTAAAATAATTATAACTCTGTCGTTGGTTTTTGCCATGAATGCGTGTCTCAATTTAGACCCGCTCGACCAGCTTGCCGACGGCAACCTTTGGAAATCGGCTAACGATTTCAAATATTTCGCCAATACCTTTTACGGGTGGACACGCGACTTTAATACTTCGGTTTACGATGCGCCTCATTCTGATAAACGTTCAGATTTAATAACCTCTTCGGCAATCAACGCATTCAGTCATGGAAATAATTCCATCCCCCCAAGCGATGCGAACTACACCAGCAATTATGCGCACATTCGCCGTACCAATCTGCTGTTACAAAATGCTGAAAAATATACGGGTAACGAATCTATCGCTCGTTATGTAGCCGAAGCAAAATTTTTCCGCGCTTATTGCTATTTCGACTTGGTGCAACTATATGGTAATGTGATCATTGCAAAAACGCCCATCGATATCACTTCTCCTGAGTTGCAAGCGCCAAGAAATGACCGTAGCGAAGTGATAGACTTCATTATTCAGGATTTGCAGGAAGCTGCTTCCGATCTTCCCGAAGATGTTTCTACCGCCGATTTGGGGCGTTTATCAAAATATGCGGCTTATGCATTTCTCTCTCGTGTAGCGCTTTACGAAGGAACGTGGCAAAAATCCAGAGGCAATGACGCACGTGGCAAAGCATTGTTGGCTGTTGCTGCCGACGCGGCTAAACAAGTAATAAACAGCAAAAAATACGAAGTATTCAAACCCAGCGCCTTGAAGGATATGGCATACAAATATTTGTTTACTTTGGAAAATGTACAATCCAATCCGGCAAATTTAACAAAGAATGACAACAAGGAATATATTTTCTTCCGCCGTCATGACGAAGTATTATCGCCAATCGGACAGAACATCACTACGGAATGTTTGGCAAATGCGCAATGGCTGAATAGAAAGCTTGCCAACATGTACCTTTGCAGCGACGGTCTGCCTGTTGAAAAATCGCCGAAGTTTCAAGGATACGCAACGATGATATCGGAATTTCAGAATCGCGATAACCGCATGAAAAATACAATGCTTGCTAATGGCACGAATTATTGGAATAACAAACCAACTTCATGCCGCATAGACTGGAAAGGAATGGATGGACAGGATGCCACACACGCCTTGACGGCTAATGTGCGTAATGGCACAGGTTATCAGAATCAAAAATGGGCTTGCGAACGCGGCGTAACCGATACGTATGAAGGGTATGATTATCCAATAATCCGCTATGCAGAAGTTCTCTTGAATTACGCTGAAGCTGTCTTTGAAAGAGATGATAAGATTTCTGACGCCGATTTAGACATGTCATTAAATCTTGTCCGTACACGCGTAAATGCCGATATGCCGAAACTCAGCAACGCATTTGCAACAGCAAACGGATTGGATATGCGCACGGAAATCCACAGGGAGCGTACTGTAGAACTGTTTGATGAAGGATTCCGCATAGATGATCTTAAACGTTGGAAAACAGCAGAAACAGAAATGCCGCAGGATATTCTGGGTATTAAATGGACAGGAACGGAATTTCAAACGGCTTGGGGTAATGCAAGTACCATCACAAAAAATGCTGATGGCTGTCTGATTATGGAGAGCGGACGCTCATGGAGTGCAAAGAATTATCTTTATCCTCTGCCTGCAGACCAATTACAACTCAACCCTAACTTGGGGCAAAATGAAGGATGGTAAAAACTAATTAATAAAACACTATATATGAAAACAAATATTTTAAAATATGTTTCGACTGTTATCATTACCTTGGCGCTATTTGCCTGTAATGATAAAAAGAATTTTGGCGATACAGCGACGGAAATATTTGCCATTTCGTCAATTACCATTGCGCCATCCGAATTTGACGCTATTGGCGACACACTTGTCATGCTGATGAATCAAACGGCAAATCTTTCATGTACGATCCAACCTGCCGATGCTACGAATCCAAAAATTGTCTGGAGCATCTCCGACGAATCTGTCGCTTCGATTACGCAAGACGGGAAACTTACTTCCAAAAATAAAATAGGAACAGCCGTTTTGCGTGTTACTCCCGAAATTGGTTTTGGACCCATAGCTGCAACTCCTGCAAAAATAGTGAAGGTGATTGACCATTTTACATTTATCCAGTCAATTACCGTTACTAACCCTCCGACAGATGATATTGCCGTAGGCGAAGATTATCAACTGACAGCTTCTGCAACTCCCGCAAATGCCACTTTTGTGCGGTATAAATGGACGAGCAGCAATACAGCGGTTGCAACAGTTGACGAAAAAGGAGTTATAACCGGCGTGGGTAGCGGCGTTGCAACCATTACTGCTACCGCCGACGATCAGAATCCCGGAACGCCGGCTTCCACGTCCATTCAGATTAGCGTGAAAGAAATTATCCCGATTGAAGATATACAATTGGTTGCCGACAATGAAATTATGCAATTGGGTTACGGCGAGGAGTATCAGATAAAGTTCAATCTTACGCCTGCTGACGCTACCGCTTCGTTAATTCGATGGTCGAGCGACAACCCTGCTTTTATCAGCGTAGATAAAAGCGGAAAACTCACCGTTAAAACATTGGCAGCAGGTACGGCAACGATAAGCGCTTCGTATGGGAGTATTACGAAAACCATTGTGGCATCTATTGCCGAAGGTCGTTTGTGGTATTCGCTGGCGAACACAGTAGCGCCTTGGGCGCCTTCTACGGCTGGCGCTACCGCAGCAGCCGACGGAACAAAAACAGTTATCTCTCTGGCGCTAACTAGCGGAAAATTTCGAGGTGACTTCAATCTGCTTACAAACGGAAGCGGAATAACAATGAACGTAACACCGGCTACATACCGTTATTTGGCTATAAAAGTTACTCCTCCGACAGTGCTTGTAGCAGGTAGTAACTCGGCAGGTTGTATAAAATTGGAGATGTGGGACAATAACCCACGTACAATTGGTCCTACGTTCACCGGTGGGGGGACAAATGCAAATAACAAATACACCATTCTGAATGCAAGCGCTATTTCAACGACAAGCCCCAATATCCTTTACTTTGACCTTCAGGCAGGGTACGATCAGGTGAATCCTACTGATTGGACACGATTTACGCTCTTACAGTTTAAGTTTGTCATTGCCGACTATCCCGCCACTTGCAGCGGTCTATTCGACATCTATTGGGTACGGTCGTTCAAGACAGTAGAAGATTTACAGATATATGTTGCTAATGGAAATTAAAATAAAATAATAATGAAAAATAGAATTTTTAATATAGCAGGTTCAGGGCTTTTAGCCCTGACTGCTTTGCTGTTCTTTGCATGTAACGAAATTCCCAAAGGACACAGCGATATAGACAGTTGGCCCGAAGTGAAGGACTACACTCCAAAATTCCAACACCCCTGCATGCTTCACACCGATGCAGATTTTGAGTTTGTAAAAGGGAAAGTGCAGGCTGGAACCCAACCTTGGTCAAACGCTTACGCCCATCTCGAACAAAGCAAACATGCCGTTACGACATGGGTGGCACAGCCTGTAGTAAAACTCGCCCGTTTGGACGCTACCAACTGGGCAACTATTGATCGCTGGGTTACGACCGGCATTGCATCGGACTGGTATAATGGAATCCATACCAACTATACGAACCTGATGTATGACGCAGCTTCGGCATATCAACTGGCGTTACGGTGGAAAATTACAGGCAACGATGCGTATGCCGTTGCCGGAATAGCGATTCTGAATGCATGGATGAAAAAATGTACCGGCTACATCGTGAATACGGCAGGCGAGTTTATCGATCCAAATGAATATCTTATTGCCATTCAAGTGCATCAATTGGCTAATGCTGCCGAAATTCTCCGCGCTTCGAATAAATGGGCGGCAGCCGATTTTACTTCATTCAAAACATGGATGTCCACCGTTTTTTATCCGCCTGCAAGCAAGTTTCTCAGTTTACACAGCAACAACAAATGTGCACTTCATTACTGGCTCAACTGGGATTTGGCAAATATGACGGCGGTATTGTCTATCGGCATTTTGACCGAAGACAACTATAAAATCAACGAAGCAATTCAATATTTCAAGTATGGAATTGGTTCGGGAAATATTGAGAATGCCGTTCCTTTTACATACAAAGACCCCGACGGTAACGAAACCATCGGTCAATGCCAGGAATCGGGACGCGACCAGGGACATGCCACGCTTTGCGTATCTCTGATGGCTGCATTCTGCCAGATGGCAAAAAACATAGGCGAAGATTTATTTACTTATGACAATAACCGCGCGCTTGCCATGTGTGAATATGTGGGTAAATATAATATCGGTGCGGTGGACAACGGCTCAGGCGAGCGCAGCATGACGCAATTTGTGTATGATGATTCAAGGCTGCCCTTTACAACCTATACAAATTGTGAAGGTGGAAGTTGGGACAAAATAAGCCCTGACTCGCGTGGAACAGTTCGCCCGTCATGGGAACTCGTTAATCGTTTGGCGCAAGATTATGGAGTATCTGATGTTTACACAAAAATGTGGGTGAATAAAATGCGAGAATATGCTCCGCTCAACTTTTCAGACGGTGGACAGGGCGATTACGGAGGCAACAGCGGCGGTTACGACCAGCTTGGATGGGGAACATTGATGTTTGCAAAAGAATAATTGCAGTATAGTATTATTATTGTTAAATCATTTAAAATGTTTGAAAATGAAAAAAAATTACAGAAAATTCTCACGTATGAGAACAGTATTAGTGTCATTTGCAATGGCAACAGTGACAATAAATGGATATGCACAATATCCAAGAACCGTTGCGTTGAATCCTGTGGAAGACATACAGTTTCGGTCGACTGCAACAAATATAAAAGGAAATGCACCGTCATTTGAAATGCATCCGGCTACCACTGTCGGAGATTATGGTTTTGTGGCAGGATTGAAATTTGACCTTACAGGAATTTTAGCAGCGGGCGAAACTATAAGCAGCGCTACGTTACGGCTTACGTGCTCGCAAGCTCTTTCCAACATTGTTATCTACCCGTTTAGCACCGATTGGGGAGAAACGGGAGGCACGACAGATTCTTGGACGGCGAAACAAGCTTATATTACAGCCGCAATAGCAAGCGCTCCGGTAGTTGCCAGTTTTCGTCCGATTAATGTGGGCGGACAAAAGATTTTTGAATTTACAAATTTCACAAGAACTATTGCAGATTATCAAACAACAGTGGATGTAACCGCATATATTCAAAATCAAGTGGCGATTCCGCAAGATGTAATAGCATTATTGTTAGCTCCCGATGCTACTACCGGCACGGCAAATTACAGCATCATTTTTTCTAAAGATGTTTCTGCTAGTACGTATGACATCGTAAGTGGAACAACATCAATGACAAATGGATATAATGATGATGGCACACGTACTTCTACTACAGCAAACGACGTTACCCGTTGGAGCCGTATTGAACAATTATTGCGCCTTAGCGGCAACGCTCCGGTATCCGAACTGTATCCCCTGTTGACGCTTACTATTGTAAACAATGTAAACACCGGTATGGATAAAACCACTGTCAATAAGGAAGTAATCAGCACAACGTGTTACGATCTTACCGGTCGGCAAGTATCAAAAGAAGCTGCTAAAGGAGGTGTTTTATTACAAAAGGTGATTTATAAAGACGGCAGCGTATCCTATCACAAAATAATAGTAACCAGATAACAGATAGCCATTAACTGTCTGTTTTATAATGAGACTCCTTATAACAATGACAGAATGCCATAGGTTATAAGGAGTTTTATTTAACTTTTTGTGCCAATATAAATCGTAAAAATTAAGTTAACTTATAAATTTACACTTAACTTCTTCAACGATAAATAAAGGGATTAAAACCCCGAAATAGTAATAATTATCTGAGCAATAAATATTTACCTTTATTATAAAAATTAATTTTATAAAACTGTCTATCTAATAAATGAAATTATGAAAAATATATATGCTTCCCTTTTTTTCTTGTTTATTGTTTCTATAACAATGGCAGGAAATACTCAATCAGTCAATTTTAAATTTACTGATGCAGGAAACTGGATTACTGTAAATAATAGCACTTATACGGTATCGAATGGACATTTGAATTGCACAATGGCTAATCAAGGCGCGGCGTATAGAGGCGATTTACGTTATAATGCTGACGCTTCTAATATCGCGGGTTCTGCAAATAATAATTTGACATTAATTCCAACACAAGATGTTTATTTGGCCATAAAATTTATTGGGAATAGACCTAATGGGAATATTAAAATGGAAATGCGTCGCGATGATAATGGAACACTTTCGTGGTACAATACACAATGGAACGGTGGAAATGCAGATGGATTCGTTATAACTCAGAAAAATAATTATATTTATTATTTCAAGTTGACCAAAGATGCAGGCTATTCTTCTCTATTGTCTGTAAACATCCGTCAGTTAAATATTATTATTGCAGATGCTAAACAGGAACCATACACTTACAGCATTGACTGGATTGCGACTTTTGCATCTTTAGAAGAATTGGAAGAATATAAAAATTTTCAGGATGACGGCGCTAATGATCTTGATGAATGTTTGGCACAATCAGTCAATTTCAGATTTACTAATGTAGAAAACTGGATTACTGTAAATAATAGCGCTTTTACAGTATCAAATGGAAATTTAAATTGTATGATGGCAAATCAAGGGTCGTCATATAGAGGTGATTTGCGATATAATGCTGATGCTTCTAATGTGGCAGGCTCTGCAAATAACAATATAACACTAATTCCAACAAAAGATATTTATTTAGCGGTAAAATTTATCGGTGACCGCCCTAATGGAAATATTAAAATGGAAATGCGCAGAGACAATACCGGAACACTTTCATGGTACAATACACAATGGAATGGCGGTAGCGCCGATGGAAACATTACAACTTCAAATGGCGATAAAATATACTATTTTCAGTTAACAAAAGATGCAGGTTATTCTTCTTTAGCATCAGTAGATATCCGTCAAATAAACATTATAATCGCAGATGCAAAGGCAGAGCCTTATACTTATTATGTAGATTGGATTGCAACCTTTGCGTCTTTAAGTGATTTGGAATCTTACAAAGATGCAAATGATGATGTGTCTGAAATATCCTCACGTATTTTCACCCATCCAGGTTTATCGCATAAGCAATCGGATTTGGACAGAATGAAAGCAATGGTTAACGCACAAATCGAACCGTATTATTCATCATACAACGATTTAAAAAATAACTCGCTTGCCACATACAATTACGCTGTTAGAGGAAGCGATACTTGCCGTATCATTGTTCAGGACGGCGTTAATTTTACGTCATTTCGCAACGATTCCAAAGCGGCTTACCTGAATGCAATAATATGGGCTATTACAAACGATACGCGTTACGCACAAAAATGTGTTGAAATTTTTAAAGCTTGGACAAATCTCACCTGTTTTCAAGGTGGCGGCACGGAATCACTCAATGCAGGACGGGTTGCATGGCAAATCATTGAAGCTGCTGAAATTATCAAAAACACCTATAGTGGTTGGTCAGCCGTTGATATTCAAAAATTCAAAGATATGCTCGTGTATCCGGGTTATTCTAACATTGCAAAACCGACTTCGGTAAACAACAATAATGGCACTTTTTATTGGCGAGTTTATCAGGGAGATTGCGGAAGGCACGGCAATCAGGACTTGTTTGGCTGGCGTACGGTAATGGCATTGGGGATATTCCTTGATAATGAAATAATGTTCGATCGTGCGTACCGCTATTTCACACATCAAACACATCGTGCAGACGATATTCCTTACGAATCAGGGCCGCCGGCAGGTTCATCTACCCCAACATCTCAAACCGAATGGCTAATCTCATATCCTTCTACCACGCATCAAACAACTGTTCCAGATTATGGATACAATGGGGTGTTGGACTATTATATTCTCGAAACAGGACAAAGTCAGGAAAGTGCACGCGACCAGGACCATGCAGGACTTGGTATCGGAATGGTGGCTTCACTTGCCGAAATAGCATGGAATCAAGGTTATGATATTTATGGAATGTATGATAATCGTATTCTAAAAGGTTACGAATGGGCGATGCGCTATAATGTTTCTTATTTGCAATCGTATTCCGATCAGCTAACTGCGTGGGAACCAACAGTGGCGAGTGGCGAATTTATTCAATTTTTAGATCGTACAAAACGCTGGTATTCGCTTAAAGTTTGTCCTTACGACGAAACGGGCAATACTGCATCAATCAGTCGTGGTGGGTTTTTAACAAAAAAAGAACGCCCGATTTATGAAATGGCAATAGCACATTATGGCATCAGAGCAGGGTTGCCCGCAACCAGTTTTAAATGGACACAACGAGCACTTGATGTTAACGGTTTAGAAACATTGGGATCGGGCGCGGGAGTTTGGCACGACCATTTAGGTTGGGGAGGTTTAACTTTTCACCGTACCGAGTGGATGGCGGGAGACCCTGTACATTTTGAAAACGGAACAAAAACTTACTCTTTGCCACAAATCCCTTGTACAATCAATGCTGTTGATTTTGATGAATTTGCCGGTAATGGGCAAAATCATACATTTTACGATTTATCAAAAGGAAATTCAGGAAATGCACTCCGTACAAATGTAGATGTGGATATAACTGCCGGTGACGGTAATTATGTAATTTTCAATACGCAAAATGGAGAATGGGTTAATTATACGATTGGGATTTCAGCAGAAGGAAGTTATGATTTCTTCACTCGTCATAAAACTACATTGAGCGGCTCAAAATTAAGAATTGTAATTGATAATGGACAAACGATTGAGACTGACTTACCGGTTTCATCTACCTTTGTAGAAACCAAAATCGGCTCAATTCAATTGTCCAAAGGATGTAAGGTGATGCGTGTGTATTTTATTGGAACAGATAATTCTACTGAGTTGAGTAATATTCGTATTGATAACAGTACAAAGAACATTTCTTTGTCATCGAAAGTGACCACAGTAGTTGATAATACAGACCAAGATAATACAATAAAATATCGAGTATTGAATAATATATTGTATGTCTATAATTTAGCAGATAACACAAATGTATCGATTTATTCTGCAAATGGGCAAATGATACACCGAAGCAATGAAAGCGGCAATGCTCAATTCGCATTGCCTCAACAAGGTGTTTATATTGTGAAATTTTCTGATAAAAAAGAGACTCAATCCGAGAAAATAGTAGTAAAATAATAATTGACATCTATCATGAAATTAGAGCTACTTATATTAACCTTTTTTATGTGTATCTTTGCGATGGGGCAGGGTTTAAACATCCACCCCATCCCCAAAGAAATTCTTTATTCACATCACAATGACGATTTTACTGTGCATGTACGTTTGTCCGGCGGCGATTGGTAAGATTTATAACCCCCACACAATACAGAACAGAGAATAGTAACTGAAAATCTTAATGTCTCAAAACTTCTACTATTTGTCCCAAATTATCCATGTCAATTTTAATTGATGCTCTATCTTTGCACAAAAGTTTTTATGTAAATTAAATTATATTATCAATGAATTATGCGTAAATTAAATCTAATCTCTATGAACCGGCAATGGTCTTTTCTCTATTTGCTGGTGTGTTTTTGCTTGTGTTCTGCTGTAGGATATGGGCAGAATAGTATGAAAGT
>JGI20166J26741_11554585_pt1 | contig 12131 bp, 10 predicted proteins | sample TergutCu122P5_FD_26741 | JGI IMG/M metagenome (IMG submission 26741) | reverse complement strand
CGATCACCACCAGGAAAGCCAGGGTGACGGTTTTCACTATGTGGCCGGCTTCCTGCCAGAAGGGTATCCGCCGGGAGTAGGATTTTTCAAAGACGAAGAAAACAACGGCCAGCACCGGCGCCCACCATAAGGCGTAGAGGTAGGCCGCCGAGGTGGGCGGCAGTCCTTTAATTAGCGCGGCCAGCAGAAAAATCCGGATCCCGTAGGCCGCCACAATGCTTAAGGACAGCAAGCATAGATCAGTCAAAATCAACAGCGGATAGGCGAACATTTGCCGTTTTACATGGTTTGCCACGGTTGTGCCCGGGCTAACCTGCCCGGCGGTCCGGGTCAGGGGCCCGCTTATCGTTCCGGAGTCCATAACATCACTGGCCTTCCTTAGATCACAGGCTGATTATAGATGATTATAGACGATCATAATACGGGTATCTTTTGTAAAGCCGCATAATTATTGGTAACTATTTGCGGATCAATGCTCTTCACCTGGGCAATCAAATCATTGTGTTCCGCCAGATTGCCGTTTTTCTCGGCCATTAAAGCCATCAACAGCAGAGCCTGCGCTTTAAGATTCTGGTCAGTTGACTGAGCGGCCTGCCGGAGGTTGGCCAGGGATTCATCGTTGCGGCCCAGGCAATAATCAGCCTGGCCGACAGTCAAGCGGATTTGCGCATTTACTTCCAGCAAGGGACCGTTCCACATCTCCCGGTCCTGGTCGGTTAATGAATCGGCCTGTTTGACCACCAGCTCCGGCGATGCGGCCGCTTTGATCAAATAAGCCTTGGCGGTATCTTTATGGCCGGCGGTAAGTTCGTTGGCCCCCATGTTTAAGTAGTTAATGCCGTACTGTTCGTAGGCCGCAATATTATTCGGCGCCAGCGCCGGAAGCCTGTCCAGTTCGGCGGCGGCCGGCTTGTTGTTGCCTGTCGCGACGGCGACCTTAATATAGTTAATGAGTGTGTTAATATTATATTGGCTTAGGTTTACCGCTGCTTGGGCCGCCGCAAAAGCCTGGTCCTTTTGCTCCTGCTTTAGGTACACCTGGGACAGGTGCACGCGATAATCACTGGCAAAGGGATTATAGGCAACCGCCTTTTGCAGATAGGCGGCGCTGACATCCAGCCGGTTTTGGGCGGCGTAAAACCCCGCCTGTTTGTCCAGACTGGCGGACATAGCCAGAAAAACCGTGCCGATGATCATCAGCAGCCCCACGGCTGTAATTGCCCCCAGCGGCAACAGCCTGTAACGCGGGCTAAGGATTTTTCCGCCAGGGGCTGTTCCGCCGGGGGCCATTCCGCCAAGCGCTTTCCAGCCGGGCAGTTTTCCCCCAGGCGCCTTTCCGCCGGGGGCCATTCCGCCGGCCGTTTTTCCAGCCGGGCCGGACTGAGCGGCCTGGGCAGCCTGGATGGTCCGGGCGGCCGGGGCAGCCTGAGCGGTCTGAACGGTCAAGGCTGACGTGATGCCCAAAACAGTCCATAAAATCAGCGCCAGGGCGGAAAGGGACAAATCAAAATCAATCAGCGCGTGGCCGGCAAGCATTAAAAACACCACGGTGCAAAGCCATAACAGCTTGCGCCTTTGGTTGTCTTTCGGGTCGTCCTTCGGGTTGTCTTTCTGGTTGTCTCGCAGATCATCTTTATTGTTACGGTAGCCCCTGATGACCAGCAGCAAAAATGAAAGCCACGTGCCAACCACGATAACAATGCCGGGCAGGCCGGTTTCAACCCCCACCTGGAAAGGATAACTGTGGGCTTCCCGGGTGGTGTAGTGGAAATGCAGATAAGCTTCGTAAGCTTCCTGCCAGCCGCCGCCGCCCCAGCCAAGCAGCGGCCGTTCCCGGATCATCTCCAGGGAACTGTTGATGTAAAACATCCTTTGATAGGCGGTCCAAAGGTACTGGGGACTGGTCATTTTCTCCAGGGCCTGGGTTTTCCCGGCGCCCCAAACCCCGCCGGCAATCACCACAACCGCCGCCAGGGCGACAAAGGTCAGCAGCAGCTTGCGGCTGTCCCCCGCCCACCGGTCCAGCAGGTAGCGCTGCAACAAGGTGTAGGCGAACTGACCGACTAAAGCCAGCGCCAGGCCGCCCGCCATCCAGAGCCAGGCCTGCGCGTGCTGCTTGTCCTGCCCCAGGGCGAGAAACTTGCTGATGCTCACATAAGCGACCGCGCCCAAATAACCGGTGCTGAGAGCAGCGGTGAGCCGCCTTGCATGACCGGCGCCAATTAGATAAATCACGAACACCAGCCCGAACACCAGCAAACCGGCCCGGGACTTGCTGCCAATCAGCACGGCCAGCAACAGGAAATTGCCGATGGCATAGAGATAACCGGGCAGTTGCCGCCGCGGCTTTATTGAGGAGCCGGACTGACTTGAACCGGACCGGGCGGCCGCAGGACCGCGGCCTGACTCGCCGGATTCGCCGGAGCCATGCCATAAATACAGGCCGATCAAGAACGCCGCCCCCAGGAAAGCGCCCAGGGCGTTGTGATATTGCAAGGTGGAAGAAATAGTGGGACCGTATTCGGTAACGTTAAACCCGTCCAGCATATAGACGATTCCGGCGGCCATAGCCAAACCGGCCAAGGCTACGCCAATCGCGCTGACGTAAATAACCTGCAGCAATCGATGGATGTTTTCCTCAGCGCGGAGCAGCCGGGAGGCGGACCAGTAAACCATAAAGTAGAGGATGTTTTTCACTACTGCGTCTATGGCCAAGCCCTTGTTAACCGCGGTAAAGAAAGAGAGCATATAAAACAGCGGCAAAGCCAAAACGAACCAGTCCAGCGGACCGTTCAGAAACTTATTGTTTAGCTGATTGTCTTGTTGCAGTTGACGCAGCTGGCGCCCTTGGCGCCAGAGAAAAGCGAGCCAAAAGATCAGGGTGGCAAAGAGCAAGGCTATCTCCTGTTCCGGGGCGAAAAACAGGCCGCGGAAATAAGGGGCGAAAAACAAAAGCAGCATCAAGCCCCCCAAAGCCACCTCATGCAGCGGATCGAACTGTTTTGGTTCTTTGGGGCCGCGGTACTTCTTAGGGCCGGTATCGGCGAGGCCGGCCGGGGGCTGCTGTGCGGAGCGTTCTTTGCGTTGGTGCAAATTTTTTTTGGCCATCGGTAAAGTGTCCCCTGCTCTCTTAAGCGGAATAGCGCCTAATTAATTGGTTACATAAATTCGCTAAAATAAGTATATTTCCTCCCTGGGCAGCCGTTATACCGCTCCCTTTTCCGAGGCCGGAGTCAGTATCAACACCGTAGATAAACCGTCTTCCGATAAAGCCAGCATCCCTTTTTTAATTACCCAATTTTAATTACCAAATATCATTTCAACACCTTAAATGTGTGCAATAACGTCTAATTCTTTAAAAGGAAAATGGCGGACGTTTTTGGTTACCAAGGTAAGGGAACAGTTTATAGCAGTGGCGGCAATCAGCGTATCAGACATACTCAGGGTTATTCCTTTTTTCTGAAAATCACGCTTGTATAAACCAGCCTTGCTTGCTGTTTGGTAATCAATAGGACAGTAATTCAGCGCTGCGAAAAATTCTTCAACTCTTGGTATTTCTTCGGGACGGACACCTGAAAAAATTTCCGCAACAACAATCGGGCAAGTGTAAAAAAAGCCTTCCTGAGATAATTGATCAAGAAAAGAAACCGCTTCCTGACGTCCCCGGAATAAATCTATAAGGATAGTGGTATCCAGAAGAAAGCCATTACTCAAAAAGCTCTCTCCTTATGGCTTCAGATTCCTCACGCAAATTCCTAACCCAGTTTGCAGTATCTTCAGCAGTATTTAATTCAGGATAATCCTTTTGATTAAACACGCCTGCCACCTCTTGAACAGCTTTTCTTTGTTTTGCCCGGTGCAGTTCTTTTCGTGTAGCTTCAATTACAAACTTACTTCTATTTCCTTCTGCAACATATTTATCTAATTCATTTAACAAATCGGTAGGGAACCTAATGGGGGTCAATTTCGTTTTTTCCATTTGCATCACCTATATATATATTTATTAACATTAGTATATACAAATCCCGCAGCTATTACAATGCCTTTTTCAATACTATAGCTTCAAAAAATCGGATGGCGACATGATTTTAGGATGTTTAAGACCACTATCCAAGAAATGCCGGTCACCACTGATCAGCACCTCCGCATTTGATTTAACAGCGGCGCGAAGAATAGGGCGGTCTTTTATATCACTGATAGCGGCTTCATCATCAAGGCTTTCCTCTTCCGGCGGCGTATGTACAATCTTCGCAGACAAAAGCATCATTGACAAAAATTTTTCCATCATATGGATTTTATGTGGAAACTTCTTGTTGTAAACCCGGCGCATCTCATCAACTGAGTAATCACAGACCATCCCGGTATTAGGCGCGGTCACCGCCTTAAAGTACGCCTGTGCCGGAACACTTGTCGGAAATAGGCTGGCAGAAACCAAAATATTCGTATCAATCAAGCATCTCATTCTTTATCCTCAGCCCTCATTTCCATAATCATATTGACAACGTCATCATCCGAATGAAGCCCTGCTTTCTCGGCTTCGCCTTCCATTTCCTTTTGGAGCATCTTCATGGCATAGACGGCTGAATTCATCAGCACAACCCGGTCTCCCTCACAAATGAGCGTGACCCGATCTCCAGTACCGACACCCAAAACCAAGCGGATATCCTTGGGGAGTGTAATTTGCCCCTTTGCCATAACCTTAGCGTTATCAACAAAATAGTTGTTAATGTTTGACATCATAATCAACCTCCCAAGCTGAAAAGTTGGGATAAGTATAACTTTCCCTACTTTTATAATATATCCAAATCACGGCAAATATACAACACAACCTGAATTATCTTTTTGTTCATTGATTTCTTTGATTTTTTGCCCAATTTATTGGTTATGCCACCAATTTTTTTTGTTTAATCGCCCCATCTAACACTACTAAGAAGTAAAAAAAGACATTTACCGCGCAAAGCGCCAGGCGTCCCGGCACATGTCCGCCAGGGTTCTTTTGGACGTCCAGCCCCAATCCCGTTGCGCCTTTGTTGTATCGGCATAACAGGCGGGGATATCCCCGAGCCGCCGGGGCCCTATCTCATAAGGTACACGCAGACCGTTAGCCTCCTCAAAGGCCCGCACCAATTGCAGCACACTGGTGCCGCGGCCGGTGCCCAGATTGTAAACATGTACCCCGGGAGTAAGCTTCTCCACCGCCGCTACATGGCCCTCAGCCAGATCCATCACGTGGATATAATCCCTGACCCCGGTGCCGTCCACCGTAGGATAATCGTCGCCAAAAACCTGCAATTTATCCAGTTTGCCCTTGGCCACCTGAGTAATATAAGGCATCAAATTGGTGGGAATGCCGGCAGGGGTTTCCCCAATCAATCCGCTTTCATGAGCCCCCACCGGGTTAAAGTACCGCAGCAGCGCCACCGACCAGCCCGGTTCTGCTTGGGCGGTATCGGCCAGGATCCGCTCGCTCATGACCTTCGATTCCCCGTATGGGGTCGTGGCCGGCAATAGGGGCATGGACTCCACAAAGGGAATTTGGTTTGCTCCGTAAACCGCAGCCGAGGAGCTGAACACAAACCGCTCCACGCCGTATTTCAAACACAGCTTGGCCAGCACCATCGTGCTGACCAGGTTATTGTAATAGTAGGCCAACGGCTTTGTCAGCGACTCGCCTACCACCTTAAGCCCGGCAAAATGAATGACGCCTTCCAGATCATACTTGGCAAACACGGCCTCAGTGGCCGCTTCGTCGGTCACGTCGACCAAATGGAAAATAATTTTCCGCCCGGTGATCCGCTGCACCAGTTCCAAAGTCCCGGATTTACGCTGGGAAAGATCATCCGCCACAATCACCGTGTGACCCGCTTCCAGTAAAGCAACGCAAGTATGGGAACCAATATACCCGGCGCCGCCGGCAACCAGAATATTCATCAGCCTAAACCTCCCCGGAGCCCGGGATTGTGACCAAAGAACAAAGACAAACATCACAACTCTGTTCAACCAATCTAGCCGGCATCATCTTGTGGTCGTCATCACGTCATCACGGACGAGTACAATAATTAAACAGGTTACCAACCGCTTTGTTTTATAATATATAAATTTACGATCTTAATGAAATAATATTTTTTGCAAATTCATTTATTACTTCATCATCTCCATTATAATGATTGTGATAAATCATAAAAATATTTGATACTATTTCTGTACATACATCTTTTTCTTCGTTTCTACACATGGACAACTTTTTAATAATCCAATCCCTAAAAAATCGATTGAATCTTTTCTCCATGTAGCCTTTTAAAAGCCCTTCATTTTGAAGCCATTGGAACTGAGCTTGTTCAAGTAAAAGAGTTTTCTTAAAAAAACTTTCCCCAATTGTATTCACTATTGATCCTTTCACCATTTCATAATAAATGTGCACTGGCAAATTCACAGCTTTAATACGTTTAGCATTGGCTATCAACTGCCAAGAAAAGAAAGAGTCCTGGCCAACAGCCCCTGGAACCTGTTCAAGACCACTTTCTACAATCAATTTCTTCTCAATAATCATAGCCTGAATGCTCATTGGAGTAAAAGAAATTTTATTTAGGAATTCCTTCTTGTCACCAATCAAGGCATCAGAGCCGTAAACGTTTTTAAACCAGAAATAATAATCACCCAAATATTGCTTTTCCCTAAAACACAGTATGTTGCCTATAACAAGGTCATATCCTTCATTCACAGCATTTTCATATAACTGTGCATATCCATCCTCAATGGCCTCATTGTCAGGATCCAAAAACGCTATATAATCAGCAGATGCAATTTCCACACCTTTGTTACGTGGACGCGAAGCAGAGCCGCTTCCACCATCTCCAAAGAAAAACGTCCTTACATTATCATAGCGTTTTCCAAGATACTGGACATAGCGTTCTGTCATACCGTCCGTTGAACCATCATCCACCAGTATAATCTCCATATCCTCAAACATACTGCTACGAAGCAGGCTGCCAAAAGCCTTGCCATACAGATGCAAGCCATTGTTGTAAACGGGTATAACCATAGAAATCTTGTACGTCCTCGTTGGCCGCTGCCGTACATTCGGTTTGGCGTTATATTGCAAACAATCAATACTGTAGCCATTCGGCAAGCTTACCTGTCCTTCCGGCATTTTCAATAGCGCTTGAGTATCAAATACGTCTGTCCAAAATATCGTACAATACTTACTTGACAATTTTTTTACAAAATCATGCTGGCGTCCTTCCAGCAATTTATCGCCTATATAGTATGAGTCTTTTGTAATGTAATCGCTTTCTGTATATTTAAAACCATTGATCATATCTTCAAGATAAAACTCGCCATATTCTACCTTATCGTCAAAAAAGGTAACCATATCAAATTGGCTGTAACATGCTTCCAGGTCTGCTTCTTTTATTAGTTCTTTATGCGGATATGACTGTCTTTCAAACTGTGCCCTTGCTATTTCCGTAATTTCTTTCACTATAACTGCAACGGTCCTCGTCTGTGAAATAGTCGGTAAATCAATATAGCTACAAAGTTCTGCATATCTGTCAAAACAGGTATTTCCTGTCATGGCATGGCGAATACCTACCGCCCGCCTCTCTCTTATCTCATCCGGTGAAAGCGTATCTAGAATACGTCTGATCTCCTTCGAATCCTGTACCGTATAAACGACAGGCAAATTTGCATTAACTCCTACACTGTAATTTGACAACAGTAAATTACCACTTGCCTCTAATTCATAAACACGATTAGCAAACATAGTCGGACTTTCTTTGACGGTATTCAGGTTGATCGCCCAGTCATACAGCTTATGCACTTTTTGAAGCAACTCATGTGAAACTTCTGGTGAAATGTACTGTGCATATTTGCTCGGGAAAATATAATCCACATTTTTCAATGAAAAATTCCGGTCAATAATCTTTAATCCCCGGCTACTGGAAATAACTCCATCAAAAATTGTACAAATATCATCTCCGCGCTCGGGATATCTTTTATACCATGAGCCGGAAAATACAACTTCACGCAATTTTTCGGCATTCTGCGATCCAACTGGATTATGGAAGAGTGGGTTAATTCCAAACATCAATGTATATACCCGATCATGCCCACAGTCACGCCTATAAACGGGAATCATTTCCGACGCAGCAGTGAAAACATAATCGCAGCACTGCGCAAGTTCAATGAACGAGTTATAGTTTGGTGGATCCTCTATCGAATAAAACACAGTGGGTATTCCCATACTTTTACTGTATTCGATAATCTCTAAAATAATCCCGCGTTTAACGGTACCTTTTGTCCCGAATCCCCGCCATTCCTCACCAATTCCCCGCCACCCTGTGATAATAAACAACAAATCGCTTTCCTGTATCTGATCACGCCATTGATCAGGATGCAACGCCACACAATTTGCAACATCTTTATATGTATTAAATAAAAACTCATCTGATATCATAGCGACTTTTTGATCCGATCTACGGTAAAACCGGCCAGAAGTACTCACAGGTATACGTCGAAGCATTGGCTCGATCCGATCAATATAATCAAGATCAAAAGGTTGCGTGGACTCCTGTATTTTAACTCTTACTGCCTGCTTTTGCTTTACCTGAAGCTCTTTAAGACTTATTTTTTGTCCACGCAATTTCCTCACAAAGAAAACCAAAAGTGGTGATTGTTTCAATAATTGCTTGATTCCTTTTGGCGTACTTTTCGTTGCATTTTTTTCTTGTTTCTTCTTATTACGCTTTTGCCAAACAGAAATTTGTATTCTTCCCAATTTAGAATTAGCAAGTGCCTTATACTGATTATTTTGTTGCTGCAAGCGAAGTTGTAATGCATTATCCTGTATTTGCAGTTCATCAAAGTGTTTTTTTAAATTTTCAATTTCACATTTTAAAATATTAAATGCATCACTGGCTTCTTTCAACTGGTCTGAACGATTTTTTAACTTATTTTCATACTCATTTAATTGGCCTGTACGCTCTTTTAACTGACTTGCGTATTCTTCAGCCTTTTCTCTCCATTGCTCAGCAGATTCTTTATTAGCCTCTGCAGTTCCCTTCAATTCATTTATCCTATTAAGTAGCTTGCGCTCATGAACCTTAAATGCTTGCTCTGTTCTAGCAAATAAATGCTCATCCATAGAAATGTAGTTGTTGTTTTTAGTTTTGATACCAACTATACCGACCCAATCATCAAAAAAATTAATATTATCTACTGCAAAACTTTTAGTAATAGTGCGATAAAGTTCAGTTATATAATAAGTTCGTTTATGATCGTGATAATCATTAATGCCAAATGGCACAGTTGCAATAAAAATCCCTGATTCTTTAAGTCTGTCATGCGCATAGCGTATAAAACGCTCCGGATCCGTAAGGTGTTCTAGAACTTCACTCATAATAATGCAATCAAAACATGTTGAATCCGCCAGTATATATGAAGCAAAATCAACACATATGAACTCCACATATGCCCTAGTGCAGTCATCCTCATTAGCAAGTGCTTCATTGGCATAAATAATACTCTCTTTAGATATATCTATGCCTTTTACATACTTGCCTTCACGTGCGAGCAGTATGGGGACAATGCCTTGTGAACATCCCACATCCAAAATCGTCTCACCTTTCGCTTGAGAACAGACCCAATGTATTCTCTCGCGACTAGCCTCCATCATGTATATACCCAATTTACCTTCATATGCTTCTGTTATCCGATCAATATTTCTCATATACACCATCTTTCTGCAATAAAACATAACAATGCTCTAAAATATAATATTTCTTTGTACAAAGCTCTTCCCGCTAAATCACAGGAATGAAATTTTGCATCAATACTTAACTTGACTTTTTGCTACTCATTTTTTTCGATCAGCCTGGTCTTTCCATACTTTGAAGTTTGATTGCATTAGCATTGAATTGTTTATATAAATCCAAAATGCTTTTAGTATCCCCCTGCTCAATTATACAACCCTTGTCGAGCCAGATTACTTTGTCACAAAACTGCTGAATCAACGCTTCGCTATGTGAAACAATGGCGACCGTGATATCTTGGTCGCTAATGATCTGTTGAATAGATGCAAAGCTTTTAGCGCTAAATTTCGCGTCTCCCACGCTTAGCGTTTCGTCGATAAGCAACACCTCAGGCTTGAGGTGTATGGCAATAGCAAACCCCAATCTGGACACCATACCGCTGGAATAGGTCTTCATGGGCCGTTTGATAAATTCACCGATTTCGCTGTAAGCAATGATATCCTGTACTACGGAAGCGATATGCTTTCTGGAAAAACCTAACAGCATCCCGTTCAAATATATATTATCAATCCCCGGAAGCTCCTTTAAAAAACCAACCCCCAACGCCAAGAGATTAATCGTCTGATAATTTCGTTCCACTACGCCGCTGTTGGGCGACATCACGCCGGACATAACCCGGAGCAGAGTACTTTTTCCCGCGCCATTGCTACCGATTATGCCATATACTTTGCCTTTTTCCATGGTCACAGAGACGTTATTCAGGGCCTTATAATGCTTTAAAACCAAGTCTGAGCCCTTCTTGATCAGAGACATGAGCATCTTTTTGTAGGACAGGCTCTCGGCCGATCGATAGATCAAATCCACATTGCTCAGTTTAATAACAGGCTGCATATTTATTCCTTTCTTACCGGCTTTAAATGATGCGCGCGTATTCGTTCTCATAACGACTGATCAGACTATATCCAACCTGAATCAGCACACAGGACACTATGGCAATAATCAGCAAATAACCATAAACTGGACTCTTCCCATACAATAGGCAGGATCGAAAGGACCCAATCAAAACGTACATGGGGTTCAGCTTTACAACCCACGCACCTCTAAAATTTAAATTTGCAAAATTCCACATAATCGGCGAAAGGTAAAACATAAATCGCAATACGAACTCTAAAATATTCGCTAAATCGAACAGATAAACACCTATATGCGCAATGATCAGCGAGCAACCATACGTAAATAGCACGGTGGCCAAAAGAACAGGGATGATTTCAATAATATGCCAAGTAAAAGGTATACCATTAAAAAACATCATGACAAACACCAAACTCGTACTGATCAAAAATTCATAAACATAACTGGCTAAATAAAGGCTTGGATAAACTGATTTATGGAAATAGACCTGCTCAAATATCACTTTGTTCCGCACGATCGCTGTTGCAGCCATCATCACAGACCGCTGAAACAACGTCCAGGCGTTTAGTCCAATAAGAACGTAAATGTTAAAATGCTCCATTCGGTTTTGAAAAATCATAGTGACCACGAACGTATAGATAAGCATGAACATCAATGGCTGCAGTATAAGCCATAAAAAACCCAAATAGCTTCCAGCAACCCGTTGTTTGAGCAAGATTCCAGCATAATATAGAATGTACTCATGGTTTTTCCACAAGATCTTTAATACAGATCTATTTCGGTTCACTTTGCTGCTGTTGTCAGATTTCATTTTAATCTATCCTCAACTAACACCACGTGTAAATCTATTTCAACTATACGTCCAGGTAACCCAGAAAATCTTATAGTTTTTTTCATAGTTTATACGCTCCCGGCAAAGGGCAGATATTGCGCGTATCAAGAACCACTTTCCCTTCGAGCTTAGCCATGTTTTCCCGGATCTGCTTATGGCCCACCATAATCACCACCAGGTCTGTATCGGCAAGAAAGGCGTCAAAGTCGTGGTATTGGTTTGGCACAATATCTTCAGCAAGCATCGGGTCATATACTTTAGGCGGCGGGCCCAAGTGCAGCGCCACTTGCCTGAATAATTGCAAAGTTGGGCTTTCCCTGGTGTCATCCACATCCTCTTTATAGGTTAGTCCATAGAATCCTATTCTGCCCGGATCGGTTACTTCCTGTTCGTTCATAATATCTCGAATTCGGCTCAGCACAAATGACGGCATAGAATCGTTAACCTTACGGGCCTCGTGGATCAAAAGGGAAAGGCCGGGGTAATCACCCACCAAAAACCAGGGATCCACCGAAAGGCAATGCCCCCCAACCCCCGGTCCGGGCTGTAAAATATTAACCCTGGGATGCATGTTGGCAATGCGGATGATCTCGTAAACGTCCATATTATCCTGGCGGCAGATTTTGCACAGCTCATTG
>JGI20166J26741_11554362_pt1 | contig 12132 bp, 5 predicted proteins | sample TergutCu122P5_FD_26741 | JGI IMG/M metagenome (IMG submission 26741) | reverse complement strand
CAAGTGCTCATCTTCAGGAGGACATAGTTGTACACATGCAGCATATGGTACCGTCACTCTCTATAAGAGTTCCTGGTGGCCTGTCGATACGCAGCTAGCTAGAACAGTATTTTATGAATAAATAATAATCAGTGCATCAAGTTGGTAATTAATGTATAGTCAATTCATGATGCACGGTGAGAAAAACATTAAGTTTAACAAAAATTTGTTCCCCAAATCGCAGCGCATACTTCTGCTCCTAAATAATTGTGAAGTCAAGTCCGACAATCCAGATGCTTTAATTAAGTTGCTACTTTGATATCTTAAGATTTGTGTTGGAGGTATACAGAAAAATTCATTACACAAATTTAGTTCTGAAGCCTACTGTTTAATCATTACTCTGCTCAAACTCAGCCTGCATAACATCTCATAAACAGTTCTTACGTGAATAATCGTTATGGCACAAGCTATGCAATGTCTTCTTCGTTTCGAATGCTTCGGTCAGTGTGATGATACTAGCAAGAGCTTAACTTATTAACTATACTGATCAATTTCAGTGCAAATCGCCTATAGTAAAGATTCCGTCACATTTAAGAGACATAATATACGTACCTTTGTCGCGAAAATCAAATTTGAATTTTATATTCTGCAATAAAAGAAAAACTAAATTTTCACACGTTTCATAGCACAATATTTAAACGGGATTTTAGGACCCTTCAGTACGTGATGACGTGTCGCTTTCTGCTCAGACGTTCCCACATTCGCCACGTTATTGGGTGGGGAGTGATCAAGCGTACCAAAATATTCATAAGATATACGCTATCTACCTTTGCTTATAGATGAAGAACCACGGAATTACATTTTCGTTCATGACGGTAATACATAACTGAGTGTGCCTTGTGCGTAGTGAATCCGAGTGCCTGCAGATGTCAGTTGGGCTGCGAGAACGCGCAGTTCCATTTCTCTCTTGCTCCATGACGCCACAACTCGTCTCTTGTAAATCACCGGTGGACAGCCGTCATTATGCCGGGAAACCGGTCGTGCCAGCTCCCTGTGTGGGCCGGTCAGGTGAGGTGGCTCGTCCTACGTCAACATGGTGACCCCTTCTCTACTGCCAATACCCATGTATCTATTGGAAACAAACATTACAGGACACAAAACTGGGATCCGAAAGTTTAACCTTTACAGGCTTTAATACCACTGGTAAGGAGCAGGTGAATGGAATGGTAATGCTTGGTAGATCCTCGGTTTGAATTCCGGCCAGAGTCCCTACATCATGCCTAATGCTTGTAGCTTTCGACGGCTTTGTCCGTCGAATTCAGCCCGCGTTAAAATAAACTGCCGTTGCAACGAATCCTTGCTGCACGATCGCCTACCGTACAATACGCTGAATAGTTCCCAAATCTGAAACAGCGTCGTTAAGTAGTACACGTATACGAATCACTCAACACTGCGACCACTGCTACGGCAGTACACGCAGTCAGCACATTACTCTGGGCTAATTTTTTGGATCAAGAAGGGCGACACGTTTCGGCCCCCTGTCAAAGTGTTAGGGAAAAGAAAGACGCTTTATGCCGCTGTTAGATAAAGCTGTCCACTGTCACAGATAAAACAAACGTGTGCCTTTTTGCGGGGTCCGTTAGATTAATTGATCAAGGGCACGAGAATGATGAAATAGAGTTATAAAAACTGAAATATATGGTACATATATGTCCCAGAACACAAGTACAAAGGACAAAACAATGAATAGAATTTATTATCAAATGGAAAAAGTTGTAGTCTCAGTGAACACAAGCAGTTTGCCGGGTCTGTAGACGACTGGCTCAATTAATATTTCAGGTATCCCACAAAGTGCAGATTATTGTCCTTGTACATTAAAACAGGCAGAGTATTCCCCGAAACGTCCTACAATTACATCCGTTTTACCCAGACAACGGATAACAGTCGAAAGGAACACCCTTATGGCCACTGTTACCAACTGCAAACAACACTCTGCCAGGTTCGTTGTATTGCAATAGGTCACAATCACAGAAAACATTCGGGCGGCCACTTTTCATGACGTAAAATAAAACCCCAATTAGTGGAAACACATTTCATAACTTGCAAAGATTTATCACCATACAGTAACAACACTAGTATTGACCCCACTTCAGAAAGTTACACGGCCGGTGTATTGTTACTGTTTAAGGACAGACAGTTAAAAATTATTTAAACCAGGCAGTATCTGGATAACACAGGTCCACAAGATCCGCTGACATTCTTCCTGTTAACTGCGAAACACCGAAGGGTCCAAGCTTTAACCAATATACTCGTTCATCTCATATCAACCCCACAAAAAGAAAGATGAGAACCCACTACATCCCTCCTTGTAGTTTTTTTTCCCCGTTTGGATTGACTGATTGATTGATTCTTTGGTTTGTTACCGTATAACATGGTTGTGAATGCTGAGTAAGCAGCAGTTTAGACAAAGGCTGTCGTGGCTATATCAGGGTAATGTTTGTTTGAGGGTGACAAAAACCGTCCTAAACGTTTAATAGGAACCATCCCGTTGTGTATATCAATACAGTGCTTTAATTGTCCGTCAATAAACACAACAATTTTCATAAAATGACAATATTTAGTTGTTAGCAGGGTGACGTATTTCGGCTACTTTTTAGCCATTTTCAGACCCAATAAGGAACCAGACTACAGTTATACACAAAATGCGCACCTAATGGGATCCCATTACGTTTACAAAACAATTCATAATTTTATTGTAGTAAAACGCTGTAAAATTATGACCCAATTAAATATACCTAACCAGACAACTTGCTTGTTTTGTAAACGTAATGGGATCCCATTAGGTGCGCATTTTATATATAACTGAAGTCTGGTTCCTTATTGGGTCTGAAGATGGCTAAAAAGTAGCCGAAACATGTCAGCCTACTAACAACTAAATATTGTCATTTTATAATTGTTGTGTTTATTGACGGACAATTAAAGCACCGTCCTAAACGTGCTGGAATAAACGGTAACTAGGAGAAAATCACAGCCACAAATAAATAAAACTTTGTACCATATCGATACACCTTCACCTTTCTTGGCAAGTAGTTCAGACTGGAAAGACATCACTGCCTTCTTCAATGGGCTACTACTACAGGATTCACCTGGAGAATGAGAAGATAATAATTATCACCTATCGGGGTACTGGCCGACATTCGAACCGGTTATCACCTTAAAACATGTCCAGAGCGTACCTGATGAATGTAAAAGTAACACAAGTAGATTTGTAAATATTTATTACAGCATTTATTTATAAAGAATGTGTTGTGGCACAGTGAAGGTTTCATCAAAAGAATTTGGCCATGAATGAAATGTATAAATTATAATATTTATCTCATATTTATTAAATTATTGTAAATAAGATTTATTAAGTCACACTACTTTGCAAACTTGTTCTGAAATTATGGGAGACTTCGTACATTCCTAAGAGTTTAGGCAAAATTGCTTGAGCGTTTCTTTACCAAGAACAAAGAGGCAAGGAAAAAAAAATATAAAGGATTAACAAAATAACGGGAGCTTTCAGCTTCAGTACTCGAGCTAGCGTATACATTTTGTTTTTCACTTCTTGCATATCTTCATCTTAAATATACATAAACTTCAGAGTAAGTAATTTCCTTTATTTAATCAGAGAAGGAAGAATTGGATATTATACATACGTATACGAATGTTTCGTTTTATACTATTTCATTATTTAAGACTGTAATCTCAGTTTTGTCCCAATTTAAATACTTAGTAACACGATCCATACTTTGCAGTTTCAGTTAAAAGATTTTTTAAAAATTTAAGAGAGAAATAGTATTTCTCTATTACATTTTTTTTGCATTTTTTCCGTTCATACCACGCCTGTATATACAGAACATGAGTCACGTGGCACAAATATGCCAGGAAATTCTACGTTACCGTTCACATGAGCAACGTAATTGTGATGTGTAATAAATACGCTGTTCGTTTTGCAGCCATTAGAAGAAGAAAGAGAAGAAGAAGAAGAAGAAGAAGGAGAAGAAGAAGAAGAAGGAGAAGAGAACGACCTGGTCGGTATGAACTTTGTTCCAAACAGTTCTTTCATAATTCATCACAATTTTTCTATTAGTTTATTTTTTTAATAGCGACACAAATACGAAACGATAGTGTCTCATGTTCCTAACAATGTCCTCCAAATATTTAATTCTATATATATATATTCTAGTATTATTATTATTATAATTATTATTACTCTTAAGACTTCTTCGCGCTTGCAAGATATGGTAGCATCACATTGTACGGCGCACGAATAGAAACGGTTGCTATGCAACCGCATCTCCGAGCAGGTTTCTTCTTTAATACTAAGAGTCATAAATTACAATTTTAGAACACCAACAGCAAGTGTATAGTAAAGGGAAGTTCTTTTTACAAGATCTACATGGGCGTGAGAGGGAGGATGACAACTGGGAACAAATAATTTACAATTCCGCACTGGAGCATTCAAATTCGGTCTCTCGCGTTAAATCTCACTGTTATTACGAGTATGTACACACAGACACACAGACAGGCAGTTTATAGCTATACATATTTGCTGGACAACTGTTTGGCTAGTTCTGTGTACTTAAGAAACTTGGAGTGAGGACTCTCTTCAAAGTTCGCTTGCTGTTGTGGACTCTTACCGCTGCTGGAAACAGATGCGCCGCTAACAGTATTTGATGCAGCAGATACTGACGAGCTGTTTCCAATCCCTGTTACTTTGCCAGCATTTGAGGACGAACCACTGGCACTGCCACTTGGCTGCTGTTGCTGTTGGGCCTTCAGAGCTACTGGATCCGGAATTACGCCATCCTTAACAAAATGCATCTTGGAGAGATGATGTCGGTACGCACCTTTGGAGATGAACGGTGTATCACAGAAAGCGCACTTCATTATTGAGTCAGCAGTCATCACAGCATCATTGCACGCCCAACTGAAAGCAAGGATGGCCCCCGGCGCTGTGCCACCTCCACCTCCAGTACCGCTCTGAGAGGACGCCACCCCAGATGAAGCGGAATGATTGCCGCTGACGACCGCACCGGCAGACGCACATGATCGATTGCTTGTGCCCCCATGTCTTTCAGTCTTGTCGCAGAGTTTCTGTAGTGCGGCCAGAGGGTGGCTGCTGCTCCTCCCCGCACTAGAAACTGTATCCCCACCGCCGCTAGCACCAGACAGACTGTCAAACATGGACGACAGTGCACCGAGACTGGTACCACTGGCAGCAGAGGATTTCTTGTCAGTGCCGGCTGTGCTGCGTGGTGTTCCTGAGCGGTCGCTGCTGGCCGGACTGCTAGTGCTGTTCCGGCAAGGGCTGCTCGGCACGGCCGCCACGGTCTCCGCACCTGATGGGGTGAGCGGTGTGGCCTGCCGCGGACTGAGTACCGGACTAGGTATACTGTTACTGCTCCTTCTGTCTGTAACTTCCTCTCCGTCCTCGCCGCCACTCGCAGGTGTCAGAGGCACTTCCTCTGCCGGCACCCTCCTCTGCCGACCGTTGCTATGGAAGCTTCCCTTGTCATCTTCGTCATCGTCTCCATCCTCTACTTCCTCTTTCTTCAAGATAACTTCTCTGCGAGTGCTTTTTCTAGACTCTTCTCTCTCTTCCTCCATGATTACTTCTTTCTTTATAACATCGCCATCTACTGATTCGTCACGGCTAGTTATTTTTGCCGATGGAGGTGTCTGAATTCGTTTCTCTGGTGTTGTCCTGGGCGTGGAGCTCAATAACCGTTCAGCAGCGGCATCTGATTTGCGGTCCGGCGTTAGAGACTCTGTTCGACCGCAGCCGCCACCACCCCTGTCAGAGACGGAACTGGATTCACTCCCACTTCTCTCCCTTCTATTGTAATGATGTTGCTGATTGTGATGGTGATGGTGGTAGTTCCTCAGAATATTCATGGTCTGTGCATCGACTAATGGCTTGGTATAATCTACGCTCTCGTCTATACCCAAACGCTTTAGAATACTGGAACCCATGGGGGCGGTTCCTACGCCACCAGGGCCACTGCCATATGCAGTGCCGCCATGTCGCGCCCGGGAGTCGAAACTTTTCTCTATCAGCTTCTCAATTGCATTGAGGACAGACGGTGAAGACGTGTCTCCTCCAGCTAATGGTCCGCCTGTACCGGCCTCTTTACTGCCACTAGACAAGTCCGTAGCCAGAGAGGGGGACCGATGTTGCCGCACTGTGGATGGAGTGGACTCTTCACCTAGGCTTTTTCTGCTTTCTCTGTCCGCTATATTCTGCCCCATTACGACAGGAACATCAGAGGGAAGGACGTTATTGGACAAAAGGGCATTCTTCAGTAGGTTCCTCTGGTTGCTCCCAATGCTACCACCGCCCACACACTGGCGAATGTGCTCCACGAAGATGGACGTTTCAATCTTCTCGCCGCACTTTTCGCAAGTGATCCGGCCAGCGGCTGGTGCCGCGTCGCGTACGACCTTTCCCCCAATTATCATGCCACCCTCTCCATTTTTCAGTTCGTGCTGCGCGCGCTCCAGCTCCAGTAGTTTCCTGACGGGAAGAGACTTCTTCCGTTTCTCTCGAGTCTGTCTTCGTCTTCCCCCACTTTCAGTAATGGATCTCATGATGTGCTCTTTATAGTGCGAATTCTTTACCATGTGGTTGCTTAACTCTTTAAGTGAACTGAATGCCTGATCGCAAACTTTGCATGTAAGAACAGCGCTTACATGGCTACTAGCACCGCCCGCACCTCCAGACGCCGCGCCACTTCCAGGTCCTCCTCCAGTCTTGGCGTCATCCGATGACTTCCAGGAGATAATCTGCTCTTGTGATATGATGTTCGTGTAGTGTTGTGTCTGCTGCATGTGGCTAGTCATTTCTGCCAGGGACCGGAAGCTCTGCCCACACCACATGCATTTGAGGATCTGACGGGTCTGCTCTGCACCCTTTCCCAGCCACACATCCTGACCTCGGACTAGTTTCCTAGGTAACGGCATTGTCTCTTTAATGAGCAAATTGAGGTCGGCGGTGGTGGGTTTGTTGGTGGCATTAGTGGGGGGCCCAACATTGGAGCCACTGGTGTTGGAGGCTACTGACGGTGTGGATGTCGGTGGCTGCTGAGGGGGAGGAGGAGGTGGGGGTTGAATGGGTGGTGCAGGGACGTTGACGCCACAGTGTTTGGCTTCTTTCATGTGTGCCGTCATAGCAGCAAGACTGGGAAAGCTCTGCTTACACCACACACATTTCAGAACATCCTTCGCCTGGTCGGCACCCTTGTTCAGCCAGTGGGATTGCCACGCACTATGTCTGCCACTTGTGTTCCCTCCATTTCCTGGCACACCACTATTCACAGACGGCCTAAACATGTCATCCCCTCCCAGTTTGCTCAATTCGCTCATCTTCTCCAGCGCCTTTGTGGCGTCGCTCGGAGTCGGAACACCGCCGAAATGGGAAGCCTGCTTCTCATGCATTTTGATTTTGCCGTTCCACAGTGGGGTTTCTCCAGTACCGTGGTTTGCATTCGTTGAGTTATTCTTCGGCGACAGGCTGGCTGCAACCGCTGCGGCAAAGTACGGGAAATGTGACGCAACTACAGGAGACGTCCATGGAGACACTACAGATGGTTTGAATTCTGAGGACAAACGGCTATTTTTGCGAGATGGTGCGTGAGGACTAGGAGACAATGCTGTTACTGGTAATGACGCAGAAGGCGAGTCTTCGATGCCTCGTTTCCTGCTAGGTACAGACAGGTCTAACGGGCCATTGAGAAGTGATTCTGCTGGAAGGACTGGTATAGTTGGTTTAATGAGATTCAACGCAGAATCGGCGTCACCATCGTCTCTCGCTGGAACAGCTTTCCCTCCACCTTGCGACTTCTTCGTGCTGAAGTCCAGGACGGCAGAATCCGTTTCCATCGGCGATCGGAGTGGAGGAGGAGGTGGGGAAATAACTATGTTACTGGCTAAAGGTAAGATAGGGGGAGAGGAGGATGAGGAAACGAGAGGAGAGACAGAGCCACGCGGGAGGACTGGCGAGGTCATGAGGAGTCTGTGATGCGTGTTTTGTGCCACTGCTGCGGCACCGAGATAGGCGGCGATGGCCGCGGAATGAGGAGGGAGGAGTGCCGTAGTGGGCGGCATCGTGACGGCCACCGGACTGACGGGGGTTGACGGTGCTGTGGTAGTGGTAGTGGTGGCAGGCGTCGTTACTGCAGCACATAATGACTCACGCGACGGACATCGCGGTGGCACAGAGGAGCCCCGGGAATCGCGGGACGGGCAGCGGGAACCGGGCGTCTCCCTGTGAACAAATATTATCACATTTTGAGGCCCACAGAAATAACGTGCAACCTGTAAAGACGGAATACTTAAAGAGACGTTTACGTTTTCCGTATCAGAATAGTTTCCAGTTAGTACAGATAAGGCATACCTCCTAGACAGAATGAAGAATTTATAAATCAGAGCCACGTGTAGCTTACACTACACGAACGGAGTAGTATACTTGTACGTTTGCAGTTTTGTGTTTCCTAGTCTTCTGCTAAAGTATTGCGGCCATACAACGTCGAAGTTGCACTACATTTCTTTTTTTGTGACAGGAATGTTCATTTCACATAATTACTGATAATTACTGGAAAAAATACACGATGGGAAAACAAAACACTAGAAAACATTTTTTCTTTAAAACACTGCCTCTCCAATCAGTTACAATGTTAAGGTTTTTGCAATCATAAGAGCGGATACTACTTTTATTTGAATTGCACAAACTCTTTGCTATAAAGGCTTATTTCCATTCAACCTATGGCAAGCTCCTGAAAAGTTTTACTGACTTACTCTGAAATATTATGAAGGACAGAAATTCTATAAAAGTCTTTTCCATACACGAATTGTACTTTTCACTTAGGCACTAACAGCTGCTTTCCATGGCGCCAAAAAAATTAATTCATCTCAGGAGGGTAAAATTTCCAACCATGTTCTGGAATCTTACGTCCATAAATACCTACTTTTGTTAAGCTCCTCCCTCCCTATCACAAATCTATCAACCATAAAATTATCTGCTACCATTTTAGCAAATTATAATACACTCAAACATTATTCTTAAAAATATACAGATGTTTTCATGATCAACAGAAAATTTAAACTCTTAGCACAAATGGCCCATTATATAAAGCTAAAAAACACATATTGCCACAGAGATTTCGCGCTCTAGCCATCTTCCTGTTTCACGTTCTCTAAAAACATAACGTCATCAGCCACGTACAACACAGTTCTCCATTACCACAACAAACTTCAAATCCCTATATTATGTTGTTCCAGTGCAACCGCACTTCACAAATGCGTAAGTAGCATCTTGTCACCACAATCAGTTTTCACGTTTTTTGGAACCCTTGTAATTTGCCTCGGATATCGTTAATATAGCTAACTTTCATTACAACTAGCTGTTGTACCCCCATCTTACTTAGTGCTGTGACAGTTTAATCAGGCCGCCACCACCACCACCACCACCACCACCTTCTCATTCCGCTTCTTAATAGTCGGTGCCAACAGTACGTGACACGCTGCGAGCAGCTAACCTTGCAATACGAAAACACATGCAATGTGCTAGAGAAATGGACATGATCCTGAGCCCCTTTCTTCCAGAAACAATCTGCACAATTCAGTTCCCTCAAGTGGCATAACTCGTCGCTCTCAACCGAGCTGGAGTCTCAGTCCATTGTAGCCACGTAGAATTCAGTATCCAAACATACTTAACTAAGGACGCAAATCACAGAGTTCCTTGTTATACACTACCCTCTTACGTCAACACTCTTTGGCCTAAACGTTTTCTTAAACCTTGTCTAAAACTCCTTTCAATGTGTCTGATACCTTGAACAGGCAAGACTGTGGAAGACGGCTCTTGTGTGACCAAGGATATATGCCACACGGCGATTCTAGCAACCGTCACTGAAGCGGTTAACAATTTCATAACTACAAACAATCAATAAGATAGAGAATATTTATGTCTGTCAACACTGATGTCACCCAACCTTACAATACAGACACACAGACATAATGTTAAGCAAGCAAGCGTGGGTACAACAGACAGTCTCAAAAACAGGTACAATACTCGCTCCTCTGACATTTCTTCCCTCTATGACTGTGGAAGAACACGGTGTCCCGTGCCAGCTCTTTTACTGGTGACTCATGGAAATTCAGGAATAACGCTAGTCTTACGGCGCAAGGCAGCTCCTACTGCACCACCTGTATCAGCATAGTTCGCTTGAATTTCCCAAAGAGGTGTGAGTACCGGAAGTGTGGAACAGTCTGGTGTCATTATAACATTGTCACTACGTGATGCAACCCCAAAAACATACGGGTCCATGCGCTGTATGTTCAGACAACGGAAACTTACGTCCTTTCGCCAAAACAAGACACTTCTGTACATATCCACCCAAAACCATACAAACGTGGCACCTGTCTTCATTTCATTTACTGAAATCTGTACTGCCCCCATGCTGTAATTGTTTTTGGGGCGAGGCGTCAATAGCTCCGCCTCTGTCACTTCAAATCTGTTATAAGCAACAATTCCAAACACTGTGATCCCTCCAGCACGAACATGGCCGATTTATTCCGTGTTCGCCGTCAGCAATCTCACTATCCTACCTAAAGCAGCTCTACATAATCCCAAAAGTTATTAACTTAAACTGTCTTACAAGGCTACACTGACTAAACCCCATGCCGCAGATTCCTTCTTGAGAAACCAAGATTTACCCCCTAGTAAAAAAAAAAAAAAAAAAAACTTTGATGGAACCCAATCAAAAGTAAGTGAGATGAACCCATTCTCTTACTCCTGGGTTTCTCGACTAAATTTTGTATTCATTTCTTAAGCGTATAAGAGGGAAGCAAGTCCAGTCCGTCTAAGGCTCCGTCGTATGAACATCCCTGTAACATCTCACGCTCAAAACACATTATAAGACGCCTCATCACGCATTTTTTCCGGCATCCCGTTACTGATTTCCTCATAGATTCAGTAACTGAGTGACCTGCCTCGGTACCCACAACACCATTCCACTCCAAAATTGCACGCTGTCAACAATGTTTCGCACACCAAAATCCACCAACTGCCCACTGCCATCAATGTATCACCGATATATATTCAACATCAATCGTATTTCAGCTCAGCCACAAAGAACTTGACTGCTTATGGACTTCTCAGTACTCCACGAGCTTGTTTCATCGCGGTATGATCCCACATTCTCTATACGTTTAGATACAGCGACATCTGACAACCCAAGAACATTTGCTAGTGACGAGCGGTGAGAAGGTGGAAGTAACCAAATATTTTACGTAATATTATACAGTATACCACATGGTGGCATGTGACCGCAGCTACAGCGTCTAATTGGTCTGCTTGACCATGCAGCCAAAGGCGCTATGACCCCCCAAAACGCCGATAACTTTTTCCCAAACTACACTACCTAACACCCACAAAGACTTGAATAGGAACACCGCTACGAGAACATCAAACCTCACAAGTTAACTGCAGCCTATATTCATGGCCCGTTAACAAAACGATTCTTTCTACAAATAGCGAAGTTCCAGGAATTTGCTAGGTAAAGAAAAATCTACTATTACAAAATTAAAAGCAGATTAAATTGTAGAATGTAAGTTATTCACGAAGTTATAATAAATGTAATAAATGTGGACGTCAGTTACAAATAATTAACACCAGACACCAGAAAGTAAATGGCATTGAATCAGTCACATAATAAACGATAAAATCAAATGAATTAATCAGAAACTCAAAGAATCATTTATTCATTGTCTGTGAGTTAATGAAACCATCAATCAAACCAACAGACAGGACGCTAGTTAAGCAATGAATATCGGACGGTTAGTCAATCAGCCACTTCGTAAGAACTTCATTGACTGAATCACTGAAGGAATGAATCAACAGTCAGACACTCATTCAGTCTGTTCATGCATCAGTAAGTCATTTACTATGGCACATAATCTATACTTCTGTTTATCCAACAATGAATCGAGCAACTAATCAATCAGTTGGCCACTCCGTTAACCCTTAGGCTACTAATTTCGTATATATATGGAGCTCCTAGTAAAGCCAGAAATGCTAACGTCGTATATATATGGACCTACGTTTGGCAACGC
>JGI20166J26741_11554251_pt1 | contig 12133 bp, 18 predicted proteins | sample TergutCu122P5_FD_26741 | JGI IMG/M metagenome (IMG submission 26741) | reverse complement strand
AGCCGGAACGGCATTTACGGAAACGATATTTTTTTGGTTGTTGATAAAATTCAGAGGGAAATACCTCAAATTCATAATTTTTACTTCAAATATTCCGGATTGCAAATAGGTATGTGTAACCGTACTTGTGGTAGCCGTTTCGCTGTTCCCATCTCCCCAGTTCACACGTAATACGTTTTGAAGCGTTAACGCGTTTGAAATGGATGTATCGACAGTTAATACTAAAAAAATATGCGGCCAGAGAATTTCCGCGCCAAAATACACAGATTTAATTTTTCTGTTCTCCAGCGAACCGCCGGAAAAATTTTTATTTTCATATCGTAGCAAACCCATAACTAATCCAGTTCGTTGTTATCGCTTAGCGCTATATATAATGTTTTTGTTCCAATACGCTCGGCATCTGGTGGCAGTTCACTTTCCATGCCAATCCACACTTTAACTGCAATAATTCCCTCAGGCGTTGAGGCGGGAAAGCCTTCAATTGCTGTTGCCGGTATTTTTTCGGATTTATGCCAAAAAGAAAGCCATGTTTTTCGGAACTGCTCTTCTGTCGGGAAAAGTCCGGTTTTAAACCACGATAATATGAGCTGTAAACTTGCCATAACTGTATTATTTTACTTTAATTACATAAGCCAGGACATAAAATGGCGGTCTGTTTTCATGCTCCTGTCCTCCGCCTTCTGCTGCAGTGTTTGCTGAATAACCGGAGGTTCCAGCCGGATTGGGGAACGGACGGCTGTTGGCATTATCGCCCCATTTTTCATCAATAAAACTGATTTTATGCGAGTGTACAGGCATCTGCTCTGATGTCAAAGTGACTTTTTCAACTCCACCTGTCTCCCACATTGTATTGTATCCGGAATTAACAGAACTGTCATACCCAACAATAAAACGCCGTCGTAAATCAGGTAAAGAAAAACTTTCTTCCGTTTCTTTACCTAAAGAATATGCCAGTCCGGGGTATTGAGCAGACGTAACCGTGTCGCCATTGCACAGGCGATAATCGTCAGGAATGCGGTCGATACGTCCCGACCACATTTTTACAAATCCGGCTTCCTCGCTTTTCAATGAGTTGATTCGATCCTCGATTTGTTTGTTGGTTAACACCTGAGCAAAATCAGCCCAGTTATATTCACCCGTATCTGAAAATCCGGCTGTCCGAAAGATATAACTTTCGGGATATTCAACGCCAAAGGCTGCCAGTGTTTTTGACGTCTGTCGAATGGTAATCTTTGCTTTTTTTGTTCCGGCTTCAAATGGCAATATTTCGCCGTCAATGACAATCACTCCTGCTCCAATGTTTCCTGTTCCGTCGTCCGTACATCCCAACAGGACGTAATTTGCGCCGCCCAGCAACGCCGTCTTGGCGCTTAATCCAATCATCTGCTGTATCATTTCCATTGTATCCGACGACAGCGGAAAGTTGTCCTTCGCCGTGAAATTTATTTTATTCATATACTATACGATATTTTTTAGAAGCTAATTTATTGATATTGATTATTATTTTCATTCGTTTCAACTCGGCTGCCGACATTGTCCATAAAGGCGGTAAAACTACCTCAAAGTCCTCTGTATTTGAACCCGTTTGTCCGTCTCGGTTAAGCAAAACCGGTTCATCAGTCGAAAGCATTAAGGGCTTATTTTGCGATTCTCGCCACAGTAAATAATTATCCGTTTTTAAAAGTGTATTACGTACTTTGATTCGTCTTTGAACAAAATCAAATTCATTATTCAGTACTGCCTGTAAATAACATTTTTGAGCATTAACTTGTGTTGAAAGCGATTGAATAAAAGAGACAAACTCGTTATTCTGCAAGTCCAAAGGTTTTACCAATGACGTTAAAAGCGCTTTTTGGACAATATTCCGAAGCATGGTAGGCATAAGAAGTAGCGCCAGCAGAGAATAATTGATATTATAATACTTCTTCATTAGTTATGAAATTAATGTTCAGGTTTGCATCCAAAATCTGATAATAACCGGCGTGAGCGACTTCTCGTGCGTTTATTTCGGTAAATTCCGTATAAGCGCCGTAGCGGGAAGATATGGATTTTATTTCTGCTATCTCTACGCCGCCAATTGCCTGTAAGGTGTCGACCAATCCCTGATTAGTGTATGTTCCATTAAATGGTAGATTTTTTAAATAGCTTCTGACGGCGTCTTGAACCGGTGTGTCAGCCGTACCGTCCAATCGCTTTCCAAATCCGTCCAGTACCAGCGGGTCATAATAGACATCAATTTGCATCTTTATTTCATCCGGCAGATCGTTAATGACGGATGTGCGAACGCCTGCGTATTGAAACTCATTTAAATACTGTTTAAATGCGATTAACTGTGCCGGAGATAACGGTTTTCTTTCGCCGCCATCATCTGTTGCTACTTTCAGATAAAGGATGCTTTTGTCTCTTGCTTCAACGGCTGCCGCATATTTGACTACCTGCGTGGCAGCTATCTGTTCAGTGGTTAATCCCGTGTTGTCATAACGGTCGGTTTCTGAAACTAATTGCATCCCGAATTGAAATAACTTTGCCTTATAAGCATACCAGTTAGCTGTTCCGGCAATTTGCGCATTCAATATTTCCAAAACGTCAATTTTGAACCGTTCAAATAGCTCCTGCATCACAAACATAGCAATGGCAACATCCGAAAAAATGATGTTTTCGAGTGAAACGGATGAAAACTGATCCTCAAAAGTCTTATTTTCATCCAGTCCATAGGTTTCTTTAATGGTGTCGTTACCAATAAAATTATCGGTCATCAGTCGCTTAAATTCGGAAATCGTCATTTTTTTATTTTATAGAGGAAGAAAGCAATAAACCCGATAATTGAAAATATGCCGGCGGCAATCAATTTCTTTTGCAAACCGTTTAATCCGGTTTGCTTTTCTTCTTTTGTTTCGACTTTTGTTTTAACCGTCGTCTGTGAGTTATCTTTTGTAATAACCGTCGAAATGCTGTCCGTTTCATTTCTGATACTGTCCGTTTTATTGACTGAAGTATCTTTTTGAACATTGATTTTTGTTTCTTCTACTACCGGATGTTTGCCGGTTACGGAATCAACCGGTTTTTCCGTATCGTATCGTATGTTTTCAAAGTCAACATTCAGACGCTCATGGATAATCAATGTGATAATCTGTTCTGTCAAGTCCTTTACCCGTTTGTCTTCAGAGGACGACATATCGTTGTTTAACTTTGTTTCCTGATTCACTTTTGATTCGGAAACGACTTTTTGTGGCGATTTGCAGGAAATCAGACACGAAAAAATCAACAGGATAAATACTAAATGTTTCATTATAAATAATTTTCTATGGTTCGTATTGTGGACTTTAATGTTTTTGCATAATTTGGATCGGTTGCATATCCGGCTTTTGCTACCTCATCAGCAAAAGCATACGGATCGTGCCTTACTTTCAGCGCTTCTGAATACCTTTTGTTTTTGTAAAAGAAATCAGCGTGGTCAGAGAAGCATTCCTCCGGAGAATCATACCGACGGAACCAGTCTTTTACCTTATAGAGATATTTCCCGTCCGGTCGCTTTATTATGGACAGAACAGACGGGAAACGGTATGCCTGCTTATCATCGCTAAGCACTTCGGACGTTGTAAGCAACTGTCGCTTATTTTCCGGCGTATCTTTCGTTGCCTTCACTCCGAAAAACATATTACCGGGAGCAGATTCTCCCCAGCCGGATTCCAGAGCAGCCTGCGCAAGCGTAAAGCGTGCGTCAATACCTGTTTTTGATTGTGTTTTGACTGCATATCCTATATATGCAGATACAAATGCTTTGGGTGTTAATTTTGCCATTTTTTATTGTCTTTTCCTTTTTTTACAATCTATTAAAACACACTTGTAGCTTTTCAATTCTTCTATATCAATTGAATTTTGCTTTACTTTATTTTCAAGTTCGGATATTTGTTCTTTCATTTCTAAATTTTCTTTTTTGATGATTTCCTTGTCAGAACGCAAATCCTGAATCGTTTCCTGATAGACATCCTGAACCGCTTTCATAGCGTCAGCCTGAGCAGTCTTACGCGTATATTTAATAGACAGGAAGGCAGAAAGCCCGCCGCCGACAATAAATGATAAAATCGGCTCAACATACGTTAGTAAAATTTCCTGCAAATTCATGACACTATAAATGTTATTTCCACCGCCATATATCCTATACCGCCGAAACCGGGAAGTCCTGATTCCATAGATGTTGCCGGATAGATACCGTTTGTATTATAATAATTCATTACCTGCCTGTTAGACGGCGCCGGCTCTTGCCATAAAGAGCCTGCAAGCGGTTTGTCCGTAATTGAAACATCTTTAACAATTGCCATTTCAACTACCGCTTCGATACTTCCGGCTTCTCGCACTGCTATATCGCCCAGCCATTGCCTCTCTCTGTTTGTAATTTGCATTGATTTGTTAATTTTAAAGACTTATACTCTGCCTGTTAATCAAAATCTCCAATTCGTTTTTTACATCTTCGATGCGTATGTTAGCGCGAATAATTGCGGTTTCTACCTGATTTTTCAGTTTGTCGCGGTTTAATTTTCCACGCATATTTCGCAACAGATTTGCGCCGACTATCGGGTCTTCTTTCAGCTCGCCCTGATTCATTTGTAAAACCAGTCCGGCGCATTGTACAGCGTTGTCTCCAGCAACCAAGCCGCTTATTTTGCCATCTTTCTCAGTCCTTACCTTTATCAGGAAGTCGTTGTTTTTGTCAAGAAGTATCCCTTTCATACCAATCATTTAAATTACAATTCCTGTTATAGTTCCGGCGCCTGCGGGAGTCGCACACGTTCCGGTAACTGTTCCGCTTCGGATATAGGCGTCTATTGCCGTTGCCAGTTTGTCGGATAAATCATCAAGCGCAGCGGCAGGATTTTCCTTTTTCGTTATTTGAGAGGTAAATGCCGCAAGAATCATCGTTTTTAATGTTGTTTTTACTAATGCCATATTATTTTAATAAATTAGTCAAATTCATTTTTATCAAGTCAAACTGTGCCGCATTTATTGGCGTTCCGCTTGGACCCGTTGCAGTGGTAACGGTTATTAACTTTATGGCTGTTATTAAGTCGTCAAAGGTTTTTTTTAAGCTGTACCTGTCATTTTTTACCGACATCAGTCCCTCCGGCGATGCCTCAATTTTCAGTTTCCCGATATTGATTTCTACCTGTTCCACCGCTTCGGCGTTAATAAGAAAAGTCAGCGCCTCTTTGCCTTCCAAGATACCAATCAGGCAAACGCTTCCGACTTTTGGTTTTACATCCACATAGCCAAACCCAAGTTGCACGCCTTTGTAAGGAACATCATCGCTCACGCCGTCTGCCGTCATGGTTTTTTCTCCCCAATCAACAGACTTGCATACGGCAAAACGCAGTTGCGACTGCTTTATCCCGTCCAATCGCCTCCTAAATATATCTGCAAATTTGTCTAACTCGTTCATATCGCTTTGTCCCCAAGTGTTACTTCTTGCCGAAAACCGCTGTCACCGAACTTTTTTACTACTTTTTCAATATAAAAAGTACCTTCCATGTTTTTGAAAATATCGCTTTTTATATGTACTTTCATTCCATGATGTACCGCCGGAATGCCAAACAGTGTTATTGAGCCGTCAAATCCCTGCACCTGCGCCTGTTTCAAAAGTTTTTCAGCCTCTTTTTTTAAGTCGTCAAGTGATACCGGAAAATTGTAATTTTTCTTTATCACATCGCCGCCTTCCTTTCCGGCTCTTGCCGTATTCTTCTTTCCTTTTGCCAACACGGACGTAAGTTCTACAAGCAGATTTTCAACGCTGTTTTTTTTATTCAGACTTTCGGATACTGCATTTTTTTCCAAGTGAATACCAACAACAGGCACATTACTCTGGTCGGAATATATCACTCCGCATCGCAGTACTTTCCCGTCAAAATAGGAATATAATGTTCCGTCAGTATCCTTTTTTATCTGGTCGAGAATGGTTATCGGAGCGACATTTAAGAAACGCACTGCGCCCAGATTCATATCAGGGCAATCAATTTCATAACCTGGCGCCGCCTGCTGCAATAAGTTTCTAAGCGTAATTGCACTCGAAACGACACTCACGTTTCCACGTTTAAGCCGGTACATTTCATCTTCGCATCGAATAACTACCGGAACGCCTTCCGATACATCGCTGATATAGCCGGTAAATTCAACCGGAGGTTCATCGACTCCATAGCCAATCCTGATTTCTACAGGATCGCCGTTTTTGAAAATATCCGTATAAGACAAACCGTTTAATATTTTAATATTGCGAGGCATCTTGATTTCGGCTCTGCCTGTAAATTCTTTCCATGTACGTTCGATTTGAACTTCAGAAACGCGCCGGAGTTCTATTGCATTACGTCCGCGAATAGCGGAAAAAATGATATGTACAGCCATCATTAAAGTCATATTGTCAGTTCTATCGGTTCGTCGCTTATTGCCTGAATGGTAAATGGAATAACATTCCACTTTGCCTCTACGGGTTGAATATCGAGGCTTTTTATTACAATGCGGTCAATTCCTTTATTGAGAAAAACCGTTCCGCTAACTTCTATCGAGTCGCATATTTCCGACCATGCTATCAACTGTTTAATCTGTTCATGCGCCGAGTTACCGGATTTGTCGCTGTTGAATGCAATGCCACGAATGGTAATATCCCAGTCGCCAATGCCGTAAATTTCCTTTACTGTTCCGTTTCCACCCATAACATGGGTAATAATTATGTTGTTTTGTCGGTTGAAATCCACTATGCACGAATAAGGCAGGGTATATTTATCATATCTCGCCCTTTCAATCGCGCCTGTGTATTTGTTGTAAATGTTGTACTGCCCCGTTTCAAAAGTAATATCGCCAAACACCGGCGTTCCGAGAGCGGATGTTATTTCGCTTTCTTCTAAAGGCAATAAATTCACGCCTTCATATTTTGGCGTCACGCCCGGTTGATCAAACCATGCGTTGGCTATATAAACCGGAGATTGAATACCAAATACTTCACGAAGCACATTTCCAATGAAATGCGCCTGGTTCAGATTGCCCGCAGGTATCATATTTTCAAAATTTGGTATATTCATATCCGTAACTCAGTTACTCAATTATTCAGTTATTCAGTTATTATCCCGCTGCCGCCAGCGAATCGTTCAACCGGTCGTTAATTTTCCGAACCACCTGTTCGGCAAACTCATCGGGATTTTTCACTCCGTTAATGTAGTTGTTAAGCGTTACATTCATTGTTATTGACTTTCCGCCGCCGCTTCCACCGCTTATTCCGGAGGCGCCGCTTTTCCCGCCTGTGCCTGCCGATTTTGGGTTTAATGGTTTTACCGTTGGCGTTTGTACTCCGGTAACGGATTTTGCGCCGATGCTTGGCGATCTGGACTCTCTCTTTTCTTTGTCGGCTTGGAATGAGGCGCGCCCTTCAGCAACTCCTTTCTCATGAGCTGCGCCAAGTTTTTTACCACTTTCAATAGCATTTTTAACGGCGTCAATGCCGCTAAGTTCTGCAAGTCCGCTTTTTGCGTCAGCCCACGCGCCTTCGAAGTCACCTTTAAATAATTTTGCAATGGCGCTCCCCATTGTGCCAAGCCCGGATATAACTCCTTTTATCCGGTCAATCACAAAGTCCTTGAGGATATTGCCAAAGCCTTTTATTACTTCCCAAACGCCATAAATGGCGGCGCGGAACCCCTCAAATTTGTTCCAACAGGTAACAACGGCTGCAATTAATCCGGCAACAAGCCCAACGACCAACACAATAGAATTGCCAAGCAGTGCAAGGTTTGAGGCTATTGTAGCCAAAGTAAATCTGTTTTGTACCAGTGTAGCAATCGCCATCACACCTTTATACACACCAACGGCAATCGTTAATCCACCGATGGCTCCGGCAAGACCTGTCACTATCGGGTTTCCCTCTTTGAATTTGTCTATAATCCAGGTAATTCCGCTTCCTATACTATCAAAAATTGTTGTAGCAAAATCAACAATCGGACTTAATATCGGCTCAATGGCTGAAAAAAGCGATATTGCCATTTCGCTGAGAGAATCCTGCATTTTATTCATTCTTCCGCTTAATGTTTGCCCAGCTTTTTCAGCGCCCTGATAAAATCGCCCGCCTTCTTCGGTTGCCCATTGGTAAGCCTGTGCAAGCATCTCAGCAGAAATTTCTCCTTTACTCATTGCCGCTTTCAAATCTTCCATACTGCGACCTGTCTTTTCACTGATAGTCTGCAGCGGGTTAAACCCTGCGTTAATCATTTGCATCAAGTCCTGCCCCATCAGTTTTCCGGTAGAGGTTGCTTGTGCAAATGCCAGAGAGAGAGCCTGCATTCTCGAACTGTCGCCCATCGCAATATCACCAATATGTTGAAGCGTGCTGAATGATTTATCAGCTTCCAGTCCGAAGGACATCATTGTCTTTTGCGCGTCAATCAGTGAACCTTTATCATACACTGTATTTTTTGCATATTCGCTTATTTTTCCGAAAAGTTTGTCAGCTGCCTGTTCGTCTCCCTGCATGAGCGTAACAATGTTTATTCTTGCCAACTCGTTTTCCATTCCTTTTTTTACGGAAATGCCTAGTCCTGCGCCGAGAGCAACTAACGGATTGGTAAAAAATCCTGCGCCTGGTAAGCTGCTGATTGCTTCCGAAAACTTACTCTTAAACCAAGAGCCGTTCATTGATTGCATTTTTCCCATCTGCTTTTCAAGATCGGCAATTTCGGAATTGAATTTTCGTATTTTACCAATTTCACTCATCGGTAGAATGTCGCGTTGCGCCTTCAACTGATTTATTCTGTTAGACAAACTGCTGACGCTTGTTGCTAACGTTCTTGTATGAGTACCAAAACTAACAACACGAGCGGCTGCCGCTCCAAAAGCTGCTGCCAAAGAATTAGAACTGTTTTGTGCCTTAGCCAAACCGGAAGTTATTTTGTCCTGAAATTCTATTACCCAAGTTGTTGTTTTATTTGCCATTTTTATTACCTTTGTACCATGATTGGAAAAATTATTGCATATTCAATTCTTTTTATGTTCCTCGCACCTTTAGCGTGTTGGGCGCTTCTCTATTTAGTCGCTTTGTTTACTACCCTCATTGACGGCGGAAGAAATATTTACCGGTTAACATTCCGGCGCTTTATTAATCTGTTGCGAACAGTTGATTGATTATTTCTGCCAACGCCTGCTTTCCGGCATTTACCATAAGCTCGTATCGCTGTTTTTCTGTGTACTTATATTCTGCATAGAGGTTGAAAAATTCGTCGTCAGTAAGCACACAGGGATTAACTCCATATTCTCGACGCAACAATGCGCTTACTTGACGAATTTCTCCTGTTATTTCGTTTTCCTCTATGCCTTTCCGAAAAAACTCTGCCCGGCGCTCATGATAGGAATAATTGCATTTGAAAACTGTTTGAATACAATTCCATCGTCAAGCGCATTATTTTCGTTTCCAGCAACTACCAGATTCTTAATTACAAGGTCGGAAATTTTAGCAGGGTCATCGCTGTATTTTTCTATTAAATTCTGCACGTCACGAGTTAATCGGCGAACAACAAACTGATATGCTTCATCTTCGTCAATTACCACATCCAGAATATAAATTTTGCCATACTTGGCTTTCAGAGCCTCGTACTGATCCGGTGTAACGCAAGTTACTTTACCTTCATATTTAGGAATTAAATTTTCCATTTTAATTTGTTTAAATGATTATTAAATTACGTTCCAATCAATGTGCGACACCAGCAAGTCGAACTTGTTGGTTATTGATTTGTCGTTTTGCTTAGGCGCTCTGGCGTTTCCAAGAAACTGAGCGTTGCGGATAACATCTTTATAAGCAAAACCGTTATACTCGTAGCGGACAACAATATCGAACGGCGCAATATCCGTCAGGCGTTTACCTGGGCCAAGCGACTGCTGCAAAGCGATGATTTCCTCCTGCAAAAGCGTGACAGACGCCTTTGCCTGATAGTTTCCCTCGCCCCAGCCAACGGGAAACATTCCGGCGCCGCGTATATTTTCCTTTTCAACGCTGTCGTCGTATTCAAGTTCTGTAATACCCTCTACATCTCTGCCGAGCATTCTGAGCGTGATAGAGTTCCACCCCGCCACTTTTCCGAATTTGTTAATGAGAACTGTTTTTGACATAATGCTTTCCTCCTACATTTTATTGGTAAAACCTAAATCAATTTCAAACTCGTGAACAACGCCATCAGCAACAATATTTACCGCAATTTTGAACGGGCTTGTTGAAACTGCCGCCTGGTTGGGATTGATGTAAATACTAAACTCGGCGCAGTTGCCGGATGCAAGCATCACCTCAAGGGATTTGCGAACCCTTGCGCTCCAGTCGTCAATCGTGGTTCCCTTGATATAGCCGGTTGCCGGATCGGCTTCCACCTTTGAGCGAACTCGCGGGATAAGCGTTTTGCGAATAATACGCGCCGCTTTATTCCATATACAGTTCCGCTCAATAAAGCAGTAGTCGCTGTCCTGCTTGTCGCAGGTATGCGAGTTGCTGAAGTAGAAACCGGCAAAACCGCTGAATGAGCCTGTATAAATATAGCCCAACAAATCCAGTTGCTTCTGGTCTGCAATAGACAGTTCGGTAGCGTTTTTTCCGTTGCTCAAGCCTGTTGAGATAAAGCGGCGGAGTTTGACGTCAGTTAAGGTATAATCAGATTCGCCTTTTCGCGCTTGCGGCTTTACCTCAATATCCACGCTTCCCAAATTTTCGTGTACGGCTCGCGCCAAAAGCATGCCCAGCGCAGAACCTACCGCAGCATGCCAGGCATAAGCGGCTTTTTGCAGAGCAACGCCTCTGTCCTGTCCGATTATAACCGAAACGTTGGGACTTGCCATAGTGCGTAAATCTTCCATCGTATTAATAAGCGGAGTCAGATAAGCGCTTTTCCCTTCAAGTAAAACCGCATCAATATAGATATGGTCTTTTGCCAGCGCATCAACAAGCAGTTGAGAGCCGGTTACGGATTGCTGCAAAGCGCTTACAGGGTCTGGCGCCGTTATTGCCGTTTCGTCTTCCAATCCGGAAACGGCAATCAAATTCACGCCATCAATACTGCGTAAAGCGGTAATAAAGGGCTGTAAATTTTTCAAGTCGCTCACTTTCGTATTTACAGGAACGGCAATCAGATAAATAACCGAATCGGACGCAAGGCGAAAGGCTTCGCTTAAATGATAGTAGTCAAGGCGGTTTTCCGCATCGTCACGTTCGGACGTGATACCCAGCGTCTCGGCGTCAGAAAGCTGAAGCAGCTTGTAGGCGGTATTAACCGTCAGTCCGCTTCCCTCGGGGAAGTTAGGGGGAGCTGCAATTGCCCCGCAACCCAAAACCATCACAGCAACACGGTCGGGGTTTTCAGCCCCGCCGAGTCCGCCGTTAATTTTGTTTATTATTACTCCTTCAAAGCCCATAACGCTATTTTTTAGAAGTTTCCTGTTTTTCTGCTTTCGCTTCGCCTTCACGCAAGAACGTTTCGAGTTTCAACTCTTTGCCTGTGCGGTTAGTTTTTGCATGATTCCTGGCATACGCTTCGCTGAAAAACGCTTGACCGTCGGATGTTATAAATACCTTGTTTTCTTTTGGAAAACGATTGAAAATATCGTTTGCCACTGTTCTTAAATCTGCCATTTTATGTCCTCCTTTCTTTTAAGATGAAATACCGGAAATTACGGCGCCAAAACCGGCGTCGCGCCTGCGATCAACCAGTCCGTAAGTTTGCAGACGAAACTCCGATGTTGGATCCGCCGATTTCGTGTCTATTGTTTCCGGCTTGTAAAGAATTTTTACGCTTTCAATGTGATAAACCGTTTCGGGTGCGTAGAACATCAAAGAAGCAACACGGTCGGTAGCGGCAAGTACGGCGCCTTTGGGCTTTTTCACGCCTGCGCTGTCATAAGCCAGTACGGCATTATTTTCAAAAAACTTAAATCCCATAATGCTGCGAACCTGACCGGTTGTCATGTCGTAGTAAATTTGCCTGTCGCTGAAGAATTTTGCTGAATCATTGTCCAAAATCAGGTCTGTTACATGTTCAGGACAAAGAATCATATATAATTCGTTTTGATTCGGCAGATTCAACTTTTTAACCGTTTCAAGATATTTTACAATATCCTCAAAAGT
>JGI20166J26741_11554140_pt1 | contig 12134 bp, 7 predicted proteins | sample TergutCu122P5_FD_26741 | JGI IMG/M metagenome (IMG submission 26741) | reverse complement strand
TGATACGGCGATCGAGCCATCCACCTTCAGCGTGCCGCTCTCGATGGTGGTGTTGCCAGTGTAGGTGTTGGTGCCGGAAAGCGTCAGCGTGCCCGCGCCGATTTTGGTCAGGCCGCCAACGCCGGTGAGCGGGCTGACGGCGCCGATATTGAAGCTGTTGCTGTCGATGGTGGCGCCGCCGCCTTTAAGCGTAATGTTGCCGGGGGCAAAGCCGCTGAGGAAACTGGCGTTGCCGGCCGTGGCCCGCAGGATGCCGCTGTCGAAATTGAGTGCGGCGGTGCCGGCGCCTTTTGTGACGCCGCCGGTGGCGAGCAGACCGCCACTCTCGATGTTCAGCGTGGCGTCACCGGTGGCGGTTTCGCCAAGAGTGACGGTGCTGGCGCTGACAAGGCCGCTGTTCGTGATATCCAGCGTGGTCCTGCCGCCCCTGCCGACGGAGAGGGAGCTGCTATTCGTCCACTTCGAGCCCGCGCCATCCACCGTCACCGTGCCGGTGGAACCGGAGTTGGTGGCGATAGAGCCGGTCGTGTTGGAAACGCTGCCGCCGTCCGTGATATTCAACGTGCCGCTGGCGCCGCTGGTCTGGCCGACCACGAGGGTGCCGCTATTCGTCCACGTCGAACCCCCGCCATCCACCGTCACCGCGCCGGTGGAACCGGCGCCGGAAGCGATCCAAGCGTTGGTGTCGGCAACGCTGCCGCCAGCGGTGATATTCAGCGTGCCTCTGCCGTAATAGCCGACATAGAGGGGGCCGCTATTCGTCCACTTCGAGTTCAGGCCATCGACCGTCACTATGCCGGTGGAACCGGCGGTGGTGGTGGCGCCGATATAGCCGTAGGAGCTGGTAACCCTGCCGCCGTTTTTGATATTCAGCGTGCCGCTGCCGTCATAGCCGACATAGAAGAAGATGCCGTTATTCGTCCACGTTGAGCCATCGCCATCCACTGTCACCGTGCCGGTGGAACCGGCGTTGTAGCCGATAGCGGCGGCGATGTTGGTATCGCTGTCGGCGGTGTTGGCAACGCTGCCGCCGCCGGTGATATTCAGCGTGCCGTTGCCGGAATAGCCGACAAAGAGGTTGCCGTTATTCGTCCACTTCGAGTTCAGGCCATCCACCGTGACCGTGCCGGTGGAACCGGCGTTGCGGCCGATAGAGCCGATGCTGTTGGTAACGGTGCCGCCGCCCGTGATATCCAGCGTGCCGCTGCCGGAGCTGGCGACAATGAGGTCGCCGCGATTCGTCCACGTCGAGCCCGCGCCATCCACCGTCACCGCGCCAGTGACACCGCTCCAGTAGCCGATATAGCCGGTGGTGTTGGCAACGGCGCCGCCGCCGGTGATCTTCAGCGTGCCGTTGCCGGAATTGGCGACAATGAGATCGCCGCTATTCGTCCACGTCGAGCCCGTGCCATCCACCGTCGCCGCGCCGGTGGAACCGGCGGCTTGACCGATATAGCCGATGGTGTCGGTAACGGTGCCTCGGTTCGTGATCTTCAGCGTGCCGCTGCCGTAAGAGCCGACCATGAGATAGCTGCTACTCGCCCACGTCGAGCCTGCGCCATCGACCGTGGCCATCCCGGTTCCACCGACGTCGCCACCGATATAGCCGATGACGTTGGTAACGTTGCCACTGTTTTCGATATTCAGCGTGCCGCTGCCGTACCTGCCGACGTAGAGGTTGTCGGTATCCGTCCACTTCGAGTTCAGGCCATCCACCGTCACCTCGCCGGTGGAACCGGTGAGACGGCCGACAACGCCGCCGTTGCTGGCAACACTGCCGCCGTTTTCGATATTCAGCGTGCCACTGCCGGAATTGCCGACAATGAGGGCGCTGCTATTCTCCCACTTCGAGTTCGGGCCCTTGACCGTGACCGTGCCTTGGACGCCGGAATTGTTGCCGATATAGCCGCCGGTGTTGGTAACTTTGCCGCTCCCCGTAATATTCAGCGTGCCGCTGTCCCAATTGCCGACAAAGAGTTCAGCTCTATTCGTCCACGTCGAGCCCGCGCCATCGACCGTCACCTCGCCGGTGGAACCGGTGTTGTTGCCAATAGTGCCGTTCGTGTTGTTAACGCTGCCGCCGCCGGTGATATCCAACGTGCCGCCGCCGTAATTGGCGACAATGAGGTCGGCGCTATTCGCCCACGTCGAGCCTGTGCCATCCACCGTGACCGCGCCGGTGGAACCGGCATTTTGGCCGATATAGCCGGAGTCGGCGGTAACGGTGCCGCCGCCCGTGATATTCAGCGTGCCGGTGCCGGAATAGCCGACAAAGAGGTTGGAGCTATTCGTCCACGTTGAGCCGGTGCCATCCACCGTCACCGTGCCGGTGGAACCGGAGACGTCACCGATAGAGCCGGTGGAATCGGTAACGCTGCCGCCGCCGGTGATATTCAGTGTGCCGTTGCCGTAAGCGCCGACATAGAGGAAGCCGGTATTCGTCCACTTCGAGTTCGTGCCATCCACCGTCACCACGCCGATGGAGGCCGTATCCCAGCCGCTGATATAGCTGTCGTTGTTGGTAACAACGCTGCCGCCGTTTTTGATATTCAGCGTGCCGCTGCCGGACCCGCCGACATAGATGTCGCCGGTACTCGTCCACGTTGAGCCTGTGCCATCGACCGTCACCGCGCCGCTGGAACCGGAGCCGGAGGCGCCAAGAGAGGCGCCACTGGAGGTAGCGCTGCCGCCGTTTTTGATATTCAGCGTGCCGCTGCCGGCATAGCCGATATCGAGGTATCCGCTATTCGTCCACTTCGAGTTCGTGCCATCCACCGTCACCACGCCGGTGGAACTGAGTTGGTTGCCGATCCTGCCGTAGGTGCTGGCAACGGTGCCGCCGCCCGTGATATTCAGCGTGCCACTGACGGAATTGCCCACATAGAGTGAGCTGCTTGCGGCGTTAATGGCATTAATCAAGGCGGTGCCGTTGTTGTCGATGTACACAGTGTCGCTACTGCTGGGCTGAGCTGTTGACGTTGCGCCGGTTTGCGAGCCAACAGCCCAATTGGCGGCAGTTTGCCATGGGCCGCTCGCGACCTTCCAGTAAAGATTGGCGGCGTGGGCCGGCGTCGCCAGCGGCAAAAACGGCGTCGCCAACAGGCCGGCGGCAAGGGTGGCGGCGGAAATGGCGCGGCGCAAAAACCTTGCCCGCTCCGCTGGCCGCGCCGCCGGCGCCGTTCGCGCCGCTGTTCGCGTTTGCTTCGGCTCGCTCGAGCGGGCCGCTTTTCGTGTGCGTGTTGGCCAGAATTGGCCGATGATGGCGGGGGAAAGCCGTAAAGCGATGGCGGAAAAACAGCGCCGGCGGAAAGGAGCTTTGGGCCAACGCGATAGAATGCTAGCAAATAAATTCCGTTTGACGCGATGTACCGCGCCACGGCGTTGATGATAATCAAGCATGGCTCCCCCCAGATCAAGCTTGTTCTTTTCAGCGCCCTATTTTTCGCCGCTGTTAACCCTCTTGGTCAGGCGACGAAAAAATCCCCAGCGCCCCTTTTTTTATTGCACTTTCAATTGTCGGGGGAAAAAGAGGCGGTTGTCAAATTTGGTGTTATTTTATGGTAAGTAAGTTACGCATAGGCGCTCTACGCATCACCCAAAAGGATATGCAATCCATGCGACAAAGGACTATCATCGGCTCCGGTGGCGGGTAAAATAAAATCCTTACCAATGATTTTCCTCGTTCCATTACCAGGATTCGTCGACCCTTTCCCCAGCCCTTCTCAAGCCCTCCGTGTCATTCCGCGCGTAGTCGCAGAACGCGGAATCCAAGGCCGGATGGATGCCGCGAAATGGATTCTGCGACTTCGCGCAGAATGACGGATGGGTTAATCGCGTCTTTTTCTTCTTCCGTTAGCGGGAGATTCAGAATTCGTCGACCCTTTCCCCGGCCCCTCGTGCGGAGGACAGAAGACAGAAGACAGAAGACAGAAGACAGATAAAAGCTACGCGCTACGCGCCAGGAAAGGACGGTTTGTCTGTCCTCTGTGCTCTGTCATCTGTCCTCTGAACCACCAGGGGAGGGGAATGTGCTACCCGGCACTGTTGTTATTCCCCTTCTTTGGAGGGGTGGCCCGTAGGGCCGGGGTGGTTGGGGAGAGGCTGGGGGAGAGGGCCTTCTCAAGCCCTCGGTGTCATTCCGCGCGAAGTCGCGGAATCCAAGACCGGAGGATGCCGCGAAATGGATTCTGCGACTTCGCGCAGAATGACACGCGCGGAATGTCACTATCAAAACCTATGCGCGGCGGAACCTGCCGATGCTGGGATTCACCATGCCGGTTCCGCACATGCGGCGTTTCATGACCATGTGCGTATATTAGCCGGCGATTTTGCTTGTGCTCGAACATCCTTGCCTGGAGTTCAGACATTCCTCGAGGGCGGCGACGGTGATCGGCCGGGACAGGTAAAAGCCCTGTAGCTCGTCGCACCGCATATGCTCGAGAACATTCATCTGCTGGGCGGTTTCGACACCCTCGGCGACGACTTTCAGGTTGAAGCATTTGGCGATGCCGATGATCGCCCGCAGCAGTTCGCGGCCATTGGCCGAGTCATCCATATTTTGGATGAAGGATTTGTCAATTTTCAACGTCGAGAGTGGAAAAATTTGTAAATGCGACAACGACGAATAGCCGGTGCCGAAGTCGTCGATGGCGATCGAGATGCCATAATCCTTCAAATCCCGTAAAATTTCTTTTGCCTCGCTGATATTTTCCATCAGCACCCGCTCAGTCAGCTCGATTTCCAGATACTCCGGCGGCAGGCCGGTGGCGGTCAGCGTCCGGAGAATCTTGTGGCGCAGGGCGGAAAAGTTGACATTGTTGCCGGAGATATTGATCGCCATACGGCAACCGGAGAAAACTCCGGCTTCAAGCAGCTTGGCCGCCTGCTTGCAGGCGTCTTGCAGCACCAGGTCGTTGATCTTGTGGATGAGGCCGCTCTCCTCGGCAAAGGGCAGAAATTCCGACGGCGGCACCAAGCCGAGTTCCGGATCCTGCCAGCGCAGCAGGGCCTCGCAGCCGGTCAGCCGCCCATCGGCAGCGGAAAACTGCGGCTGATAATGAAGGAGCAGCTCGCGATTGTCGATGGCTTGGCGCAGGCGGTTCGACAAATGGAAACGCCGCCTGGCCTCCTCGTTCATCACGTGCTGGTAAAATTGGTAGTTGTTGCGTCCGCGCCGCTTGGCCTCATACATGGCGATATCGGCATTTTTCAAGAGCGTGTCGATATCGTCGCCGTCGTTCGGATACACGCTGATGCCGACGCTGGCGGTCAGCGTCACCAAATGGCTGTCAACCCGCACCGGCTCGCCCATGGCGTTAGTGATGCGTTCGGCAAGGTGAGCGATATGACTGGTGGAAACCATTTCGGTGGCCAGGATCGTAAACTCGTCGCCGCCGACACGGGAAATCAGCGATGGCGCCTCGTCACTCGTGCGGGCGATGATGTCCGAATGGCGGAATATCTGTTTCATACGCTCGGCGACGGTGACGAGCGCCCGGTCGCCGGCGGGATGCCCAAGCGAATCGTTGATCTGTTTGAAATGATCGAGATCGACCAAAAAGACCGCCACCATGCGGCCAGTGCGTTGCGCCCGTGACTGCACTTTGCTCCAGTGCTCGCGGAAAAGCGCCCGGTTGGCCAGACCGGTCAGGTTGTCGTAAAAAGCCAGATAACGGATGCTGTCTTCGTCCTCTTTTAATTCGGTAATATCCTGGATGACGCCAACCGCCAGCCGCTGTTGCTGGGCCTTCTCATGGACGATCCCGCCTTGGTTTAAAATGATGCGGTTGACGCCGTTCGCCAGCCGCACCTGATAATCGACCATGAAGAGATGTCCGGCGGCGCAGGCCTCGTCGATCTGGCGGCGGATCTCGGGGCGCTCATCGTCGGCGATGGCGGCGAACAGATCGTCATAGGTACAATTGTGAGTCAGGCCAAACATCTGCGGTTCGTCACAGGTGAGGCGGAAGGCGTTGGTGTCGAGATTCTTCTCCCAATAGCCAAGGCCGGCGATCTCCTGGAGAGAAAACAGTCGCCGTTGCGTGTCGCGCAGTTCGCCGGCCAGGGCGCTGGAACGCAGCCAGTATTTGGCGCGGTAGTGAAGAATCAGCGGATTGATCGGTTTCGTGATGAAAGTGGTGGCGCCGGCGTCGAAGGCATGATCGATGGTGGCGATGTCCTCAAGGTCGGCCATCATCACCACCGGCGTGTGGAAACCGCCGGGCAGGGCGCGGAGGGCGGCGCAGACCTCCGCCCCGCCGGCGTCCGGCAGCATGACATCGAGAAACACCAAGTCCGGCAGGCGCTCTTTGAACATCGCCAAAGCGGTGGCGCCATCTTCGGCCTCAAACACCGCGCAGCCGGCGTTTTCCAGCGTCAAGCGCACCTGCATCCGCACTGACATGTCATCATCAATCACGAGAATACCGGTGGTTTCCTTCGCCTGGAGCTGTTTTTCCTCGCTCATATCGGGTGTCCTTGTGATTTTCCGCCGGAATCGGCGAAGTCATCCATCGGCGGATACAAACTGGCCTTATGGGGCAACAAACAGCTCACCGTAGCCGGGAACTCCCCGTTATCATAACAAAAAAATACAGCATAAGGCAATCTTTGGCGGCGGATGAATGCGAAATCGCCGCCGGCCCTGACGCCTATGCTCCGGTCCAGCCCAGCATGTTTGCTTGATTTGTCAAAATTTTATAGAAACAGAGCGCCGTGAGTCAACCAAAAAAGATTACAAAAAAATTATATTTTCATAAGCGCTTTTTATGGCGTTCCACCGGCGCCGCCGCGGAAGGCAAGCCGCACAAGCCATCACAGGCTTGGTCCCACTTGACGGAAGCGCCATGAAATGGTAGCAAAACTGGTTTTCGTTGCCATTTCTCCCCAATTCTCCGCCATCGACCATGAAGTTGTTGAACCGCTATATTTTAGGCCAGTATGTCCGGCTGCTTATCGTTGTCACCGTCGCTCTGGTGACCTTGTATCTGCTCGTCGATTTTGTGGAAAAAATCGACCATTTCACCCAGGCGGGCAAGCCGCGTTTCCTGGCGCTGAAGTATTTTTCCCTGAATATTCCTTTTATTGTCGATCAACTGGGGCCGGTGCTCATCCTGCTTGCCGGCGTCATCACTCTTGGCATTCTCTGTCATAACCACGAATTGCGCGCTTTGAAGGCGGGCGGCATCCCGCTGAAAATGATTGTCCGGCCGATTTTGTGGGGAGGCGTCGCCTGCACGGTGCTGGCGATGGGCGCCGCCCAGTGGCTGTTGCCGCACACGATTGCCGCCACCAATTCGATCTGGTACGAGCAGGTGCAGGGCAAGGCGCCGCTCGGGATTTTTCGCAACGGCCGTTACTATTTCAAAGGCAAAGAAGGCTTTTATTCCTTTAACTGGCCGGATGCCAAGGTTTACGCCTTTGATAATTTTTCCTATTCGCGCTGGAACAAATCGTTTGGCGTCGGCACGCTCATTGCCGCCAAGTCGGCGGTTTGGAACGACAAAACCCGGCATTGGCAGATGAGCGGCGTCCAAATTCAGGAACAACGGCAGGAAGGGGAAGACTATCATATCGCCAATATGCTGGCCTGGCAGACGGAACTTCCCGAATCGCCCACTGATTTTCTTATCCTGGACAATCAATCGACGGGGCTGTCTTTGACCAGCCTGTACCGGGAAATTTCCCACAAGGACTCCGAGCACCAACGCGGCAAGGCGCTGGCGGATTTCCTCGGCAGGGTTTCCTATCTGCTTTTGGGCCTGCCGCTCTTGCTTTTGGGCCTGCCGATGCTGATGCTCGCCTGGCAAAAATGGGGTCGCGATCTCTCCGTCGCCATCCCGGCCAGTTGCGGCCTGGCCTTTGTCGCCTGGGGAACCTGGGGCGCCATGCAGTCATTGGCTGGGGCTGGCTATCTCAATCCGCTGGTCGCCGCCTGTGGCGTCCATATCCTTTTTGCCGGGGCCGGCATCTGGCTCTTGCGCCGTCAGGACCGTTAGATGAAAGGCGAAAACCGCGCCGCCATTGTTGGCGTGCCGCCGCTCTCGGTAATCCGGCAACTGGAGGCGGAGGGGGCCGAGATCATCGACCTCGACATGCCGCTGCCGGGCGTTTCTTTGCCGAAAATGGCGGCTTGCCTGCCGGAAGTGTATTGCGCCATCCTGCGCACGGTGGCCGCCAATGCCCTCGCCCTGCGTCCGCCCAGGATTTACATTGATGTTGGCCGGGGCAAATGCGACGGCGCCATGCACGTGGCGACGATTTTGCGCCATGTTTTACCGGAGAGCGCCATTATCGCCGTGGAAAACCACGATACCGAGGCGTTTTCGACACCTCGCTGCCTGGCGGGAATGCCTTTGCTTGAGAAGATGCGGGCGATTACCGAGAGCGTTTTGTCGAGCGCGGCGCACCCGTCTTTTGCCGCCTGCCGCCCCACCGCCGGTTTCTGGGGTGTGCCGCCACGGGATTTTTCTCTGTTGAAACTCTTTCCCGATACCACCCATGTTTTTGGCTGGGCGCGCTGCATGGAAAACAAAACCCCTGACAACAGTATGCTGGAAGAATTTTTCGACCCGGAGATACCCACGGTTTTTTTCGCGCAATCCTTTTGCGCCAAATCGGCTTTGGCCCGGCATCTGGCGGGCAAGCATCCCTGCGCCTTGCTGGTCGACAGCGATGTGAGCGCCAGCAACAGCGGCCGGGCCAAGGTGCAGGCTTTTCTTGAATTGAACGGCGTGCGCTGATGCTTCTCGTCGATTTTGGCACTTCCTATGCCAAACTGCTGGATACGGTCGAGGGCGCGCCGCGCCTCATCGCCACCAAAGACACCCACGGCCTCGCCGCCGATCTTGCCACCGGCCACAACGGCCAGCGGCGGGCCGGGCGCTACATCAACGAGTTGACCGCCTTGGCCAGAGGCGGTGGCGAATTGATTGACGAGGATTCGTACACGCTTCTTGATTGCGGCAGCCGGGACATAAAATTTGTCCGTTTCGCCGATGGCCGTTTGCAAGACATGGGCTGGAACAGCGAATGCGGCGCCTCGATGGGTTTCACCATCGAGCTCTTGGCCCGCTACTACCGCCTCGACTACCGGGCCATGGCCGTGCCCCGCCAGACCTTTGCCGTCACCTGCGGCGTCTTGGGCATGAGCCATATCTTCGACGCCGTGGTTGACGGCGTAAGCGAAGCCGAGGCGGTGGCGCGATTTGTTAAAGGCATCGCCTTGAATGCCTTCGCCTTTGCCGGCCGCCCGGAAAAGCTCTATCTTTCCGGTGGCTTGTGCGATAATCCCCTTTTTGTCAATTCCTTTCCGGCTACGATCGTTCCCCTCGGGCGTTTCGTTCTGCTCGAAGGCTTGCGGGCGATTGCCGGCGAGGATCAACAGCCCCGGACGCTGCGGCCACGGCCGATACCGTAGTAAGCCAGGCCATTTTCTTCGATCCGGGCTGGTTCATAAAGATTCCGGCCATCGAAAATAACCGCATCCTTGAGCTGTTTTTTTAGCAAGGCAAAGTCCGGCACCCGGAAATTCTTCCATTCGGTGACGATGATCAGGGCATCGGCGCCCTGCAGGGCCGCCTCCTTGGTGCCCATCAGCCGCAGGCCAGGTTGATCGCCGTAAATCCGCTGCGCCTCCTCCATCGCCTCCGGGTCAAAGGCCTGCGCCACCGCCCCAGCCCGCCACAGGCTTTCGAGCAGCACCCGGCTTGGCGCCTCGCGCATGTCGTCGGTGTTTGGTTTGAAGGCCAATCCCCAGACGGCAAAGACTTTGCCAGCGATGTCGCCGCCGTAATGGCCCATGACGAGGCCGAACAGCTTTTCTTTCTGCACGGCATTGACCTCTTCGACCGCTTGCAAGAGGCGCGCCCTGTAACCGACTTCCTGGGCCGAACGCTCCAATGCCTTGACATCCTTAGGAAAACACGAACCGCCGTAGCCGCAGCCGGGGTAGATGAACTGGTAGCCGATGCGCGGGTCGGAACCAATGCCCAGGCGCACCTGCTCGATATCGACCCCTAAAAGCTCAGCCAAATTGGCCATTTCGTTGATAAAAGAGATTTTCGTCGCCAACATGCAGTTGGCGGCGTATTTGGTGAATTCGGCGCTGCGCACATCCATGAAAATCATCTTGTCGTGGTTGCGGCTGAAGGGCGCGTACAGCTCTTTCATTTTCCGCCGCACCTGGTCATTGTCGCTGCCGATGATAATCCGGTCCGGGCGCATACAGTCATCCACGGCCGATCCTTCTTTCAAAAATTCCGGGTTCGAGGCGACGTGAAAGGCGATATCGGCGCCGCGCGCGGCCAGCACTCCGGCCATTTTTTCCCGCACCTTGTCAGCGGTGCCAACCGGCACCGTCGATTTGTTGACGACGATCTTCGGCGCATTCATGTGCGAAGCGATACTTGCCGCCACCGCCAGCACCGAGCGCAGGTCGGCGCTGCCGTCTTCATCCGGCGGCGTGCCGACGGCGATGAAAATGATCTCGGCGTGGCCGATGCCGGCGGCGGCGTCGGTGGTGAAGGCCAAACGGCCCGCCGCCACGTTCTCCCGCGCCACCTCGGCCAAACCCGGCTCAAAAATTGGGATGACGCCGTTCTTCAAGCCATCAATTTTGTTCCGATCGATATCGACGCAGCAAACATCATGACCGAAATCGGCCATCACGGCCGCCTGCACCAGCCCGACATACCCAACTCCAAATACCGTCACGCGCACGATGGCACCCAATGTATAAAATTTTTATTAAAAATACCAATAATACACAAATATATTACCGGCAATGGTCTGAAAATAAAATAAATTATTCAGTAAATACGCCATGTTGTCGTGGAAAATATTCGGTTGAAAAATATTAGACTTGAATTCTGAAAAAAATACCGCTATAATCGCGAACTCAATTATATCGCATATAACAAATAAAAACAGCTCGACCAGCAAACCGGCATCGGGATTATTTTAAGTTTTTAGAAACGTTTCATCCCCGCTTTTCTCGTAACACCGCCGCTTTTTCGCCACCCGCCGGTTTGCCGCCGCCGTCAACTCGGAGGGAGGTTTCCCATGACGCTACTTGAAGGATTGCTGTGGCTGACGCTCAATGTTTACTACGAAGCCCGTTCTGAATCGCAGCTTGGGCAGGTGGCTGTTGCCCATGTCACGTTAAATCGGGCCGCGGCGCGCAACGCCTCGATTAAAGAAGTGGTTACTCAAGCCGGTCAGTTCAGTTGGCTGTCGCAAAGGGCATCTTTGGCCCCCAAGGACCCGAAGGCATTTCTCACCTGTTTCCATTCAGCCTATCTCGCCTTGGCGGGCGACGACATTACCGACGGCGCCACCCATTTTCATACGAAATACATAACGCCGAACTGGGCTGGTGATTACCGCTACATTGCCAGCTACGGCGCCCACCGTTTCTACAAGTAGCTGGCGGCAGCCAGCCTCTTTTACGAGCGGGCGGCTTTTTGCAGGGCCTCGCGCATTTGTCGAAGACGCTCATCGCTCAGCTTAACCGGAATCTGAAAACCCAGGCAGCGCTCGATATAGCTCGCCGATTGCGGCAAAGCGGTCGGGTCGTAGATGTAGCGCCGCTTGCCGTGGGCGGCCAGCGGCCAGCCGGCGCGGCTCGCGGTCGAGCCGGCGATCAGGTGTTCCCAGCGCGGATAGTAGTGCCAGGTATTGGCGCCAAAATAGGTGGCGGCGCAACCGGCTTCGGCCAGGGTTCTATTGACGCGCTGGCAGCGCTCGGCGCTGTCGAGGAAAAAACAGAGATGGGTGGCGGAATCGCCGGCTTCATCGAGAATCTCTCGGAACTGGACGCCGGGTAAAACCGCCGCCGCCTCTTTGAGCGCCGCCTTGTTTTTCTTCTGGCCGGCGACAATCACCTTATCAAGCTTGGCCAGTTGCGCCAGGCCAATCGCGCCCTGGATTTCCATCATCCGGTAGTTGCTGCCGATGAAACGCCGTTTTTCGCCGCCACGCCCGCCGGGGTTGGGGACGTGATCATGCCCGTGGTCGTGGTATTCTGACATCTTGCGCCAGAGTTCGCCGTCGTTCGTGATGATCATGCCGCCTTCGCCGGTGGTCATGGTTTTGACCGCATCAAAGGAGAAGGTGCCACAGACGCCAAAGGTGCC
>JGI20166J26741_11553918_pt1 | contig 12136 bp, 8 predicted proteins | sample TergutCu122P5_FD_26741 | JGI IMG/M metagenome (IMG submission 26741) | reverse complement strand
TTACTTACTTACTTACTTACTCTATGGAACAGAGTCCTTCTTGAGAAGCTAACGAGTTTTCAGTTAGTCAAGAAATTTTCCGCATTTTATGGAACCCAAAGTTTCATTACCGCATTCACAAGTGCCCCCCACCTGTCCCTATCCTGAGCCAGCTCAATCCAGTCCATATCACCATATCCAACTTCCTGAAGATCCATCATAATATTATCCTCCCATCTACGCCTGAGTCTTCCAAGTGGTCTCCTTCCCTCGGGTTTTCCCACCAAAACCCTGTTTGCACCTCTCCTCTTCCCGTACGTGCTACATGCCCCGCCCATCTCATTCTTCTCGAGTTAATCAACCGAACAAGTTTGGGTGAGGAGCACACATCATTAAGCTCCTCATTATGTAGTTTTCTCCACTTCTCTGTTACCTCGTCCCTTAAATCTCTGATTAATGGTTAAGGAAATCTCGTCTCTTCTGGATGGTGAAATACAATGCCTGAAAGTGGAATGTAATGGGACTGATATATTTTGATGTTATAAATGGGTATCGTAACATTAAATTTAGGAGGGAGAATGATCTTTTAAATACGTAATGATAGAAGAGTCAGGTATAACGCTCCCTGCTTGTAAAGGCCGCCTTTCTCCTGTGTTGTTAAGGAGTTTTGAAGGACGGGAGATCAGGAAGAGATGGTTATGGGAATGTTGCGTATTGGTTGAAGATGTCAAAAATAACGTTAAGCCCAAAGGTGTTCCTTACAATATTATTTAGCCTTCTCCATCTCAAGTTACCTTCAGCTCGTTTTTTGCACTACAGACAGTTCAGTTGTGTCTTTTGAAGTTTTCAGGCATGTGATTGGCAATGGAACGAACAGGCGTGCTTCAGCTCTAAACTTGGCTTTTAGTTATACAGAGTGGGAAAACCTGAGGGAAAGGGGGCATTTGGACGACCTAGACATAGACGAGAGGATAATATTGAAACTGATTTTCAAGAAATAGAATGGGGACGTGGACTGAATTTGTCTGGCTTCGGATAGGAAGAATTGGCGGGCTATAGTGTAGTGGGTCTCAACGTTCGCCTTATAGACCCCCAAGAGACCACAAAAAGTTTCTAGGGGGCCACAGGAGAATGACGGAAAATTATGAGGCAACGGTGTATTTTGAGTTGGCCACCAAAACTTCATGGACTGAATAAAATATTTGAAATTCAAAGTTATATCGAAAGTTCCCTTATTTCTGCCCCCCCCCCCCCTACAGCACAGGAGGTAAAGTTGTAATTAATTTTTTTTCCACATCTTGTGTGGTTGAATTTTGTTTCAGTTGTGTGACTTATTTGCTGTCAAAAGTATGTAACAACCTTGACGTTGCGAAGGGATGTGATTTTCGCTAATCACTGACGACAGAGCAACTGGACATTAAAAAATCTGCAAGTGGTTTTCAGGCCCAAGGAACGCACTGAATATCATGCCAATTATTAAAAGAACATTATTACTCTGTGTAAGGAATCAAATCCCATTGACCGCGCGGTTTAAGGCGTGGTTCTGCGGCCTTTCGCTTGCTGGGATTGCGGGTTCGAATCCCAGCGGGGCATGCGTATATGTTTCTTGTGAATGCTGTGTGTTGCTAGGTAGAGATCTCTGCAACGGACAGATCACTCGTCCAGAGGAGTCCTATTGAGTGTGGTGTGTCTGAGTGTGATCGTGAAGCTTCGACAAGGAGGAGGCCCTGACCTAATAGAGGCTGTTGAGCCATGAGAAAAACTGTAAACCGTATATTGTACCTTAACAGAACATTTAAAAATACAATAGAGGTAAAGGTAAATTCAAACCAAGAACAGACCACCAAGGCCCAGAGGGGGAGTAGAGGTGTAATATTACCCGTTCTTTATCCTCGGTGCTAGATGGGGTGGGTGATTAACGCCACGCCCCGGCCGCTTTACTCCCGGGAAAGACCCGGTACCCATTGTATAGGAGGCTGGGTGCGCCCCAGGGCCGGTCTGGACAGGTGCGGAAAATCTCACCCCCCACCGGGATTCGATCCCCGGACCGTCAAGCCCGTAGCGAGTCGCTATACAGACTACGCTATCCCCGTCCACTATATATTGTAAGTAAAGGTAATGTAAGAGTATTGTAATATACTTATAAAGAAATATTGTGGAAACAGAGTAAATTTCGTTTCATAAGTAACAGATATTACGAATGGTGGGAGGCCACACAGATAAATCAAACTCAAAGGTGGGCCATGAGGAAAGAAGTATGGGGACCACTGTTCTTGTGAACGCGGTAACGACCTTCGGTTTCCGTCAGGTGCGGGAATTCATTGAATGACCGAGGAAATTTTGTCTTTTCAAGAATAGCGCTGCTCGATGGGGTTAGTTATTTTTATGTAGTGTTACTGGAAGAGGAAAGTACGATCTCCTGGTGTGTGACCCAGTGTGGTTTGCTATAAATTTACCACCGCTTCAGTGAAAGTTGCCGTCGAAGTCTTGAGGGTAGAGAATGGAGGCTAGAGATTCCTGTGAAACTTTCCTGTACGAGCCTCAGGCCTTAACCATTATTAATGGATTATTTTTGGAGGTTTCAGTAATGCTCCTAGACGGCAAATGTGAAAAGTGTTACTGTTCAAAGATTATTCCTGTTTTCCGGGTGAGAGGTATTGAAATGTAATCAAGTTTTAATCGAGATTAATTCGAAATAAATTGTCTTGCTGAGTTCACACGTTGTAAACTGGATTTAGGTATTGCTTTTAGTCTCTCCTCGGACTTTCGTGTATGTCAAAGGTTGCAGTTTAACCTCCTTTCCGAAAACCGGTGTACATGCATGAAATATGTTCTGTATGATCGCTCACAAAAAATTATGAGGCCGATATGGCGTCACTTAGAAGTTCAGTGAGTACGTGAATAACCTCCTTCACATCTTCCAACAAACTGAAGAAGGGTATGCAGTTAGCAACTTTATATAGATGGCAGGACTGGCTCAGTAGCAGGCCATGCAGTGCGGGTTTCTTGTTGATGGTAAAGTTTGATAGTACCAAGTTCGGATGTTACACTCGAGGTCTTTTTCGTCATCCCCAGTCTTTCCCAGCGAATGTCTTTAGAGCAGTCAAACAGCGGCGTGCTTGTCAGTCATTTAAAACTGGGGTTTAAATCTGCATCAGACGTGAAGCTAGATGGGTATGTGGATGACATGGATGGGCATGGTGTGTTACAGGCATGGTGTAGAATCAAAGTACGTGAGATTTAAGGGGAAACCTGAATGAAAGCTAGTACTTGCTATATGTGAGATTAGATGGAAGATCAGTATTAAAGTAGACCTTAAAGCATGGGTATCCAACCCGCGGCCCGCCAGCATATATTACGTTGCCCGCGATCACATTTGTAAATTATGTATGTACTTTAAAAATTACACAATAATTTAGGCTGTTAGGTATACCATTTATTGGTATTTGTCCAGGTGCGGCCCGCGAAACAGCCAGCTGAAACTGGTGTATCTATTTGCCATAATAAAGCTGAAGACCCATGCCGTAAAGTAACGAATCATGAGCGAATGGACAGAATTCACAAAGTGTGTGATCGGTCGGGTTGCGGGCAGGACTGAAAAGTTTATATCCTTAAAACGCATAAAATTACTAGATTTCTTTAGCGATTATAAACTTCTGAAGGAGTCTATTCAATAGAGTTAAATGTAGACGTAAGAATTCATTTTAGACAGCATTATACCCTAATATACATATTAGTTAATCATGCTATTTGGCTAAAGGAATACGTTGCTGTCAATAAAATAGTAAGCCTCAATACAACATACAATTCAGTCATATCTATAAAAAAATGAAACTATCCTCTTGCCTTAGGAATACGTAAATTTTCAGCAGTATTTTAGGACAAAAGAAGTGTCGTGAAATTATTTTTGCTATATTTTTTCTAGGTATTTTATCGTGTAATTCACAGTAAAGAAATAAATTCTTAAATCTTTACAGTAGGAAGTAAAAACTTTGTTGTAAGCATTAACTCTTTAGGTAAACAGTTTCACTTCTAAATGCAGTCCTGTCTGGAACATAACATTAGCAGTCAATTAGGGTCTGAAAGAGAAGATAATTTTTTCCTTTTCCTTATGCATGTTATGAAAGAGAAATTTTACAGCAGATGCTTAACCTGATTCTTCCTTTTGATAAGAGGAGCGGTGCATAGAGTTATGTTTTATGTCTTAAAAGTTCAATTCTAAATGCTACAAGCACGAACGTGAATTTATTTTAATGTACACGATGACAAAGGAAGCAAATAAGTAATAGAAACATTATTACTAAGACATTTCTGACATTATAATCAAGTAAAAACACTTGCTCTTTTTCAAGAAAAGTCAAAGTGTCTCCCCTCCCGCTATGGCACAAGACCCAAGGAAATTTAGGGTGTTGATAGTGTTCGCAAGTCTATCGGTTTAAATCCAATGAATTGCCGAGCTTCTTTAACTGGAATCCGAAGTAACCATAACCTCTTCTACTTTGCTATATGAAAGTACTTCTGGTCGAAAATATTTAAGCGTTCTGATACAGTTTCTTCTGAAAGCAAAGATTGAGATATTGCCCAATAGCACACTACCAACAATTCCTGAGAGCTAACAGGCTGTTGAACCTAACAAAATTTTCATTTCATGTTGTCTCGAGTAACCCAAAGTTGACATGTTTTAATGACCAAAGTTTTAATGAACTTTGTAGAGACTCGTATTTAAGCCATTTACTGGCGAGATTTTCACAGACAACCTCTCAGTTATTTACTTAATTCCTACGGGGGAAAAATGTTTCATTGTACGTTGCGAGTTTCAGGGATTTGAGCCCAATTTTCAGCGAGGAGACATTGTTAGTGTATTTGGGTTTTCAGATAAACCAAACGTAGAGGGAGAGACGACTTTATATGTTAACTTCAAGATCTTATGCCTGAGGCAATTCCTAGTCAAATATATCTTATAAACAGACCTCATTCTAATGGATTACGGATTAATTATTGCCCGATTATTAGAAAAATGCAAACCAGAACATATTTGTATTAACTTTTGTTGCTGAACTTGTAGTAAATGTTGACTATGAACACGCTCAGCCTCAGTGCACGTGCTGACACGTGAGTCAAAAAGTATGTCCATCATCACTTCTCTGGTGCATGGACCGGCCGTGTTTTTCTTAGCACTGGCCACCCAGATCTCCAGATATCACTCCGCTTTAAGCTTTCTCAACTTTTTACCTATAACAACACGCTAAGGTCCAGTGCACGGGCGAGAACAGGAAACAGTTATTTGCGTTACAGATGCTGCAACGTGCGTAAATTGCGTGAATTTTTGCAAGCTTCACGCTCTGTTCGCAGACGGCATAACCTCCTCCTTCTAGATGGAGTTAATGCAAGAAAGCACACCTATACGGATTGTGTATTAGGCACATTCGCAAAATTGCGAAAAGCCATTATTATCTCCATAATGCCTGTCCGTCCGTCCATCCCTCCGTCCGGCCAACCTTCTGTTTGTCCGCGCGGAAGGATTCGGCTCCCACTGGACGAATTTTCACGAAAATCCATATTTGAGGATTTTTTGAAAATCTGTCAAGAAAATTCAGGTTTGACCAAAATCTGACAAGAATGACGGGTACTTTACGTCAATATCTACATATATTTATGATATCTCGCCGAATTCTTATCAGAACAAGAAATGTTTCGGCCATAAATTGTAGAGAAAATGCAAAAAGAATAATTTTAAAAATTTGTTTTCGATAATCGTGCCATTTTGAGATAACGTGGAAAAATATGGCAGATCTAGACAGGCGATAAATCAAAATATAATAATACGGCGAATAGAAGATGCGGTATGCATGCCGGATAACTAAGGTAAGAATACAAACACACATTCGTATTGTTTAATAGTTATTGCTTCATCATTGTTTTATTTCTTCTGATCTCTTAAAATATTTTACAGCAAAACTTCGAAAACTGCGAAAGTGATCAACGATTTATCGTTATTATGATCTGTTTAGCCAAACTGTACACCTGAAGAAGGCAGTGAGCAAACGAACATATTTTTGTTTTATTTCAGAATCGGGCAATTTACATGAAGACGTATGTATGTTTTATTTTTGATGGCGAAATAATTTTGCCGTACGAGCATTTTTGTGCAACACTCAATATATTTATGTAATTGACAATGACATGTAAATCAAAAGTACTCACGGAATGCATTGTTGCGTCTCTGCTACAACGTTTGTTACCCGAACTCGCCACAATGTTACTTTATATGTTCGTGGCCAGTCTTGTTACCGTATCGGCTCTTTCGTCTTGCCTGTAGCGGTAAATGGCACGGGGAAGAGTCGCGCGAACATTGTCTGGGACACGACTGGTTGGAGACCTTAGTCCAAAACGGCTTCTTTGGCAGACCCGTTGTTAGCCTCATTGTCGATGAGGCCCATTATACAAGGTACCCAAAAAGAAAACACCGATTTCCTCGCCTTACGTGCAATAGACAGTTGCTGCAGAATCTCGTGTGCTCTGGATTGTCTACCTGGAGACTGCGCAGAGCAGTTCGGAGAACTGTGTCAAGAAGGTGTCACTACCGAAACTGCCTCCGAATGCAGGGATGAGCTCCGTATGTTGCATTGATTTCGAACATATGGACTCTGTTGTTATATTGTAGGCTGTAGGGATAGTCCTGGGTGTGATAAAGGAATACACAACCAATGGACTGTTGAGAAAGCGAACCGTCAGGGTACACAACCGTCAGGGTCGGATACTTTTGAAAGAGTTCCGCAAAATAATAACCGCCACACGCTCGTGTGCCCGACGAGACAAGAGGGCAAATCGGGTGGGTGAGAGTCTGTTGGGGGTAGTGGCACACTTAATGGTGAGGAAATAAATTTTATGGTTTCATGTCAACCAACGGCAAAGTTTCGAAGTGACATTCCTTTTCGGATGAGAACATAAGCAAAGTCTGAAACGTAATGATGGTATATAGCGATAATTTGACGGATATTTTGGATATCGTCCCCATTTTGGGGACACTTGGTTTTAGAAACTGGTTATGTTTCCTTATTTGTGTGAGAGGATGTAGTAATTCTTAATCTTTGGAATCTTTGGCGGAGGTGGTTTGAAACCCGAGATCGGACACGAAAACTTGCTGATAAAAGATTTTTCTTTCTTTTTAGGAAGGCCAATAAAATCAGCAGGCATATGGAGAAACTGGCTGGCTGCGCTACTTTCTGTCTTCTTGAGAATGAATACATTTTCTTCACGTAGCAGATCCTCATAAACAACAGGTAAATTTTGCTCATTTGAAAAGTACATCCTTTGTACTAATTCCGAATCCCGCAAATACTAGCCTCTTTTTGTTGATTGGTTTTCGAGATACTCAAACATGTCCCTTTTTGTAATTAGTCCCACGATCTTTCAGAACCACCAAACATTTTATGACGTTGGTATTATGTCAGTTGATTGAAAATACATTTTTTTTTTCGTAAAATATCTGCACGTTGATTTCAAACGTTCGCTGTGTTTTGCGTGTTCTATTCTTTCTTTTGAGTGATTCCCCGTCGTCTGATTTTTATGTGCCGACGTTTCGGAACGTCGACACATAAAATTCAGACACAGAGGAATCACCCAAAAGAAAGAATACATCTATACGTAGTTTAAATCCTAGCGAATTTTACCCCTGTTTAATTAGAGTAGAAGACCCTGTTCGAAATGGTCGATAGCTGGAAGGGAGCAGGAGGCTTTCTTTCCGAATTTCTAAATGAAATCATGTAGCGGCCTTGGTTTTAAACATAGCGAAGTCTGAATATATGCGATGGTCTAATGGTGTAATTTTGATATTGAAATTTCATTTTTACTCTCATGTAAAGCTCGAAGGATGTTTGTATAGTCGTCTAATTGAAGTCTGCCCTTAAGACTACTCTGAATCCTCTTGCTCCTTAACTAACACTGATGCAGGTAGACCTAAACTGTTAGTAGAAGTTCACATCTTATAGGATTCGGATTCAGACTGCATAAGCGTGTTGTGGAATATGACGTTTTTTAGAAAATACAATTACGTAGGACTTTCGGAGGAGAAGACGGAAAGTTTCTTCGTCACCGCCATGAGAACTTCAAATATCTGTTGAATCGTATATATCGGTTTTCGCCGTGCTTTTGTGCCTTTCACACGCTCTGTGATGTATTCAGAGTCAACATCTGATATAACACGCGAAAAATGAGAAAGGAAGCCGCAGTGTTATAACTGATATTTCGTCAGGAACGTAAATTATACTTCTTAGGTATGATATCCGCCGATTCCATTGGCCGAGATGTCCAAGGCGTGGGTCTGCGGCCGCTCGCTTCCTGGAATTGCGGGTTCGAATCCCTCCGGGGCCATGGATGTCTGTCACTTGAAAATGTTGTGTGTTGTCAGGTACAGCTCTCTGCCACGGGCCGATCCTTCGTCCAGAGGAGTCTTACCGAGCGTATATTTGTCCTTGACCATGCAATCACCCTATACACTTACAACGACTACGTATGAGAGGTGACACTACGACAGAAAAATACAATATCCTGAAAGGGAGGTTTGGCGCAGGTGGTTGAGGCACTGCTGGAAGATCGCGGGTTTCATTCCCGATGGTCTCTTTGGAATTTTTTAATTACTTAATCCTTCCGGCCACACTGTGGACCTGGAGTCGACTCAAGCGCTCAACAGAAACGAATATCGGGAATATTTCCTGGGGTAAAGGCGGCCGGTGGGTAGGGCTGACAAACTTACACTTTCATGTGTCAGTTCTCTTGAGATCTAGGAGCCTCAAACTCAAGCGGTCCAAAAAGAACTGCTTGACACTTGAAAATGGGACCGATATGTTGTCCCGAAACGTCGGTAAGTAACTACCATTCTTCGCCGTGTAAAATCCCAAAAGAAAGCGGATTTCGTTCACATCACGGCGGAAGCCTGAAATTACCCAACCGTATTACTCTTTGAATGTATTACACGGGATATGATTTACCTTAACGACCACCAGAGAGGACGAATCAAAACCAAGAACCACAAGAAATATTATATCACAGAAATATCAGCCAATGCTGCAAAGACCGCGCGTACACTTTGATTTACGGTTAGAATCTTGCTTGGGCATATTATTGCTTATGCATATTGTTTGCGTTTCTTCGTAGTGCTGAAATATGAAGGCGTGCCGATCTGCCATCCAATGCATCCTACCGCAAGACGGAATGATGTGACATCGATTCTGGGGCGCAAAGTGTTAATGAGAGGATGCAAAATATGGCCTGCTGGCTGTATGTGGATGTCGGTTGCGGCCATGTTCAGACGTCATTAATAATAAAGTTGTTTTTAATACTTAATATAGAGGAAGTGCTTACTGCAGAGGATCAATAAAACAAGCAGCATCAAGTATATTTTGAAAGAAATTCAAGTTCTGGAGTCTCTAGCTTTGTATTTACTGTATCTAGATTTTGACTAGACCCACTACACAATCCATTACATCTTCTCCGGACTTTCGTCATTCTCGTGTAGACCCATCGTAAGCGAAAGTAAAAATTAATGCCCACTTCTCAGTTTGTTCTTCAGTCGATACAGACACAGGGAGCTGCATATTGTCTGCCTTTACCAGCTGTAAAGACCCTTCTCTTTGAGCACAGTGTTCACTGGCACACATGTTTACAGAATCTTATGTATGACGGGTTTAGCTGACTCATGTCACTTTCTGCAACTTCATCAACCCCACGCAGATTATCATTTGGTGTGCGTGTGTGTATCAAGTCACATCATTTTCACTTGAGAATGCTCTTAAAGTTTTGCGGGAATCAGTGGGTGTCTTTTGAGTGCGACGACGGCAAGGATGACTAAGAGTGACGTGCTTCACGATGAACTTTACCGTCCACACTAAACTACTTTCCCAAAGTTCCAGTGAAATCCACTTCCATGCTGAGAACTCGAAAAATATTTAAGATTAAGTTGTCTGGAAATAACAACAGCGAATATAAGCGTGATTAGTGATGTAATTAGAAAATAAACAAATTCCGAGAACGAATATTAACTAATAAGAACCGCCAAACACAATTGTAAAGTTTCATTAAATGATAAACACTAACCCAATGCTCTTCACACTACAATAAATTAGTCTAGAATGCTGATTTCAGTGTTAAAACACATAAAAATACATAAAATTACTCCGATATGTTTCGATCTTAACAGATCATCATCAGGGAGTATGCCTGTATCTCGTTAAAGTTACTGAATTATTTAAAAACTGAGTTTAAAATGCATAAAAAAATCCATAAAAATCATTCCCGGCGTTGTGGTAGCAGAACGTGTAGCCAGTATACGTGGTGACCCGTGTGGCACTGTATGTTATGTTACACGTTTCGGCTGATAAGTGCCGTCATCAGGCTTTATTCGTGTTATAGCTGTTATCTTTGTATTGTAGCGACCGTAGGTTAGATTCATATTACACGAAGAGCAAGAACTCTGTCATCCTTAGTTCTATATCGACAGTATAAGGAGATCAACATTGTATGTACACGGGGGTGTGAAATAGTAGAGCACTTGCTTCGAACGTACGTGTATTCTTAAGTAAAAGATACCTTTCAACTCTGGTTTGACTGAGTATCACTGTCAGACATAAGCTCTTATGTGCCCGTAAACTTGAAGGTTGCGAGGAAATTGCGTTCGAACTCTATTCTCACGAAGTATGTATTAATAGCTAAATAAGTACTTAAGTACGGCACGAACGGTAACGGGGACCGAAATGTTGTTGTAATGTTCCTTGACACTGTCAGGGTAGTAGAAACGGTTAAACATATGTTCCTGGTTGGAGCCGCTCGCGACGCAACCTGCTGATAGACATCGCAACGAAACTGAATTTATACGTTGAAAGACACGTGGTTGTATATCTTCGACATAACAAGGTAAGCTCCATGAGTCGAAACATCTTGAAAGTGCATTACCGTAACACTCTTCAAACTGAATGTCTTCAAACGCTTTATTGCGTCTTTCTTCTTTCCCGCTCTTTTTTGTTTGTTTTTATCTGTTCTTTTTTTTAAACGAAAAGAAGTCGGCGATAATGTCTGACAGAGCATGCGATATATAATGCAAATTGCTGACATGTTAGCCCTTGCTGAACAAGCTTAATTGTCGTAATTATCATCGGAGTAAAGAAGTCTCTTCCTGTTTGTACAGTGCTGATGCGAGTGAAAATGGAGTTCCTCTGGCAGGTGGGAGAAATGTACCGCTTGACAACAGAGGAGTCCACTTACTCGAGATGACTGGCGAATATCGCGTTCCGAATTTCTATTGCGTTGCTCTGTACTATGTATGCCACGATGAGACTCGCTGATTACAGCAAGTAGAACTGAGGGTAGTCTTTCTTTTTGTCTCCCTCGCTACTGAAAAGGGAACTAATGGAAGAGAACTCAGTCCTTGGCCGCAGTGTAATGTTCTGAAGTGGCTGATTTCTAATTAAAAAAAAGCGACAAATATTTGTACCCACAAATCTGTACGCAATACCGGGAAAGGGTTTACGTGGAATGACAATAAAGTGCGCGAACTCATCGCGGTAAAAGTGCTACGTACCTCATTGTTAAATACCACCGTGGTCGCCTTCAAAGTGCGTTCCTTGGGAAGCTATGCGCCGATGCCAGCGCCTAGTCCACCCTTCAAAACTATTTTCGAAATGGTTTTGTGGAGTGGCCTTCAGAGCTGCCGTTGTATTACTCCTGATGTCATCAAAATGCCTTCCTTTCAATATTTCCTTTATCTTAGGGAACAGAAAAAAGTCATTGGGGCCTAGATCCGGTAAATAGGCAGGGTGTTTCGACACAGTTATTTGTTTAGTAGCTAAAGACTCTTCTTTGCTTTTGTTCTTCGGTGAGCTGCTTTGGGACAATTTTTGCACACACCTTCCTCATGTCAAGATCTTCAGTTAAGATTTTCCTAACTGGTCCTTTGTCGATGTTCACTTGCTCTGCTATGCTCCTGACAGTCAGCCGACGATTTTCACGCAAAATTTGACGAACTTTTGCAATGTTTTCTTCAGTTCTCCTTGTTGCTGGCCGTCCTGATCTCTCTTCGTCAGTGACACTTTCTCTTCCCTCAGAAAAACGTTTCACCCACTTGTGAACTGCTGTTTTCTTCATAGCATTATCCCCGTAAACT
>JGI20166J26741_11553696_pt1 | contig 12138 bp, 8 predicted proteins | sample TergutCu122P5_FD_26741 | JGI IMG/M metagenome (IMG submission 26741) | reverse complement strand
ACACCTGCAAAGAATGCCACACAACCGAATCCCTTTCAAAACATACCACTATAATCCACAAGGAAAGAGAACAATCAGGAGACCGAAGAAACGTTGGCGACAGCAGCTGTAACTCTGGAGACGGAACGGGCCAAATGGCCCAACCCTTGATGTTTATGATGACGATGATGATGATGTAACTTTTTCATCACATATTGCCACATACAAAGCACTGATTGGGTAATATGATAAACTAATCATCAGGATAAGACAATGTGGCCGTGCCGTGGTTCAAGCGGTTAGTTGCTGCCTGTCATGGCATGGCCTTTTATTTTCTGGCTACTCACATATCAGGTCTACCATTCCTACTGATCTTGAGTATGCTGTATCCACTCTCCCTCTTCTGTGAGTCAGAGTGGCCATGTTCCTCACAATCTGCCTATACAGCTCAGCAACACTGTCACCATGTCACCTATTTATCGAGTAGAACCTAATCTTCCAAACCTGAAGGTGGATGTAGCAAGAATCTCTGCAACGGTGGTGTCCAGCTACAGGACTACACAGTATCATCACCAAGAAGACCATTAAATAAGCTGCTGCTAAGGATGCTGGTTTTGCTCATGAGACTTCTAACATTCACAGACTAGGAGAAAAACAGATAAAAATATCCATAAACAAGGAACTTGTCATTTACACACAATTATTATTACAAACCTGTTTTACTTTCTCAGCATGAAGTTTGGCTTTTTCATCGTGTTCTGCCTGAAGCCTGTGCCTTGCGGCTTCCACAGCTTCTTGGCGGGCGCGGACTAAGTCAGGATCTGCAATATGATGGTAGAATTTAATGCCACAATAAAATGCACGACCATTCTTTGAATGTCCATGTGACACCCACAGCTACTTACCAAACTGGCATCATTTTAACTTTGGTGGCATATGCATGAGTGCCTACATACATGAAGACTGCATTACTATTTGTTACTACATGATACATTCTTTTTAATAGATAAAATTATATTTAAAAAAAAAAGAGGAATTGTGATATTTTCCAGTGTTCAATAGACTGAGAAGTCTGTTAACACTAAACCAGTATTCAATATAGTAATTTTTGCCTGTTGTTTCCTAAGGATGCAAAACACGTTCTGTGACTATAAAGGAAGAACATAAACAAAGGATAAGAATTGTGCTCTTCTGGGTTATTATGCAATAAGCAGTGGTATTTTCTTACCGATGTTTCAGGACAACCTCAGGGTTTGAGAATCCAAATTCTGGAACCCTGAGGATAGGGCTGATAGGTTGTTCTGCAACATCAGTAAGAAATCACCATAGTCACATAACAACCCAGGAGAGCGCAGTTCTCAGCTACTTTGTGGTGGAAGCCTGAAATCATGCATAGACAGAGGATGTTCAAGAACGGATGCTGAGGAAAAGAGGGGGCAGGAGAAAACTGAATAATGAGGAGTTGCATAATTTTTACACTTACAAGTGTTAGGGTGATCAAATCAGGGAGGATGAGGTGGATGGGACATGCAGCATGCATGGTAGTAAAGAGCAGTATAAAATGGTTTCATGGGAAGACCAGAAGGGAAAAGATGACTTGGAAGACCTAGGAGTTGATGAAAGGATAACAATGAACTACACCTTAAAGATAGAGGATGACAAAGAGTGGACTGAATTCAGCTGATTCAAGACAGGGATGGCGAAGACCTCTTCTGAGAAGGAAATGAAGCTTCTGATTCTATAAAAGGCACGAAACTTCTTGGCTAGCTGAGCAAATATCAGCTTCTAAAAAGGAACTCTGCTTCATGTTAATTTTATTAATCAACCAACAAGTTTTCTTATATAACAGCCATCACTATCCAATGTTATGACAGCTCCACACAGTACATCCCTTCTTTAGAAGTTAAGTAGTCACTAATCTTGTCACAGGAATCCACAGCCTTTTATACAGCCCAGAGGTCATTACTGTTAGAAGTATCTACTAAAAAGTCCAACTAAATACTCTTATAAATGTGTATGTGTATTTTGTTGGACTTGTTAATAACTGACTAATACATGGAAATTAAGAACATACCAGTATGAAGTTCATTACTACATTCACAGCAGCCCACTAGCAGTCCCTATCCTCAAACAAATGAATCCATTCCATTCCCTTCCACCCTGCTGTTTAAGATTCATAACCATTCTTTTTATTTGGTGCAATTTTCAGCCCAATGCAGGCCATGGCCTCCTCATTCACGAGGTTTATAGATCACACACAATGACGCACAACAGTCGGTAGGACTCCTCTGGACAAGTGATCAGCTCGTTGCAGAGACTTCTACCTGACAACACACAACACTCACAACAGACAGACATCCATGCCCCTGGTGGGATTCGAACCCACAATCTTAGAAGGCAAGTGGCCGCAGACCTACGTCTTAGACCACACGGCCACTGGGACTGGCTCATAACCATTTTGCTTCTACAAAATACCTAATTATTTTACTCATTACATGTTGGTTGTAGATAATGCATGTGCTGTGGAAATGTCTGAAGAGGAGGCAGAAAGGAATAAACAGCAACAACAATTGTGTCTCACACAGGGCCAGTCCAATATGTGGGCACCCTGGGCAGACCATTAATTTGGTGCACTCAGGCAAAGTAATAATTTGGTGCCCCTTCACCCCAATATTATTTGAACTACTGGTGAACATGTTTGAGGGAATATGCCGAAATGGCGGAAAATTTTCAGAGAAAGTTATTCTATGTGTGGAAAATCTGAGTTTACCAGCAAAATATTTCCAATTATTCCAGTAATATCTTAGTGCTTTGGGCAGCTGCCAGGCTGGCCCGCCCCTTAGACCAGCCCTGGTCTCATTAGAAGTTCTTGTTTCCAGAAGTTACAGATATTTATGTGTAAAGCCAAACTTTAATGCTCTTAGGGTCATAACATAAAACTTGCATGTCTGGTAGATTTAAAGCATACTACTAAAATAAATATTACTACTAACTCTTATGGCAGAAGGCAGCATATCTTCTTTCCTCTTGGTGTTCTCTGAACTTCTTTACATATGGCCCCATCTTGATCCACAGACAGTAAAACAGCACACCAGCACCAACAAGAAACCACCCATTTTGTTCTATAAATGACTTTCCTGCAGAATGTACAAATTTATTTTGGTTTGATATAACATACAAGCAACATTGTGCAGTCTAAAGCTACATATAGAAGAAATGTATCATGTATGTATTGCTCAAATATAACACATATTGGTTTTCTATGATGTAAAGAGCATGGTAAACCACAATGTGCATGGTTTACTGTGCTGTTCATATCACAACCTGCCCCTGATAGATGCCTGGCTTCAGCATGGTTTAACATGTTAGTTACACCTGAAACATCCTCTTGGATGGTGACTTACTGCATGAAACTTCTGCGTATACCATCCAAATCACAATACTACATCTACTGTTAATGACTTATATTCATGTATTTTAAACTATCGTTTTTATGACTGTCATTTTATAAGTGTCAATTGGTTCTCATACTTCAGTAATTTAGCCTCTTATGTATTTGTCCTGTGTGTTTCGCCTCCCTGAGGATGGCCACATGATTGGCTGAAACATTTAGGAGGTCATCGTGTATATAACTAATTTTAATACACTTATATGCAATTTGTTGATATATTATTACATATAAATCACAAATGCATGGGTCATGCAAGTTACATTTTGATATGTTTTTCATCCTTTGGCTAAACCCAAAGAAGGATCTATTTAAGGTAAATAAATTCCATCAATTTTATTCCTTCCAATATACACACTTTCATTACTGCTTTTGCTGTGGACAACACAAAAATCTCAAATCCAGATATACATAGTATGTGAGAAAAAAGATTACCTCCATTTTCCACAATGCTAACCTCATTAGTTACCCAAGAAGTGTGCGCTATATGGGGAGCAGGTAGTACCATGCTCTTCCACATACTATTAATAAATGTGATCACAATACAACAGTATTAAGTAAGCTTTGGTGGATTAACTCTCTGCTCACTTCTTCTACCCTGTAAAAAGTTTTAACAAACCTCTCATACATACTGCACATATTAATTAGTTCTCAACACAAACTCATTGCTATATTTTATAGCCTGTGTGATGTTGCTACAAGATGACTATGAACAGACATATAAACCACATTATTTCATATATGCATTGTATTTGTCATGCTATAGCATGTTCTACAACCTTATACATTAAGAGGTCTATGCAAGATCAATAAATTCTATGCTATTCCAGCGAACATTTTAAAGTCTAAATAACCTTATGCACTACAGGCTGTAATCCGACTCGTAGTGTCAACGAATCTAACAAAATCACTCTATCACTGCAATTGTCTTAGTTATTATGCCACTTGCTAGTTTGTTAGGCTAATCGAAAATCACCTAGCTTGCACTTAACGCAACACACCTGTAACGATACCATGGGCGCACACAAGAAAAAGCTCGGAGGGACGTCATTATGTCAAACAGCAGATAACCTACGTACATATTATTAAACGGACATAATATTAAGGTATACTTCATTACTACAGTCACAAAGACGGACATGTCAAATGCAAACTTTTTCACAAAGACGATAACACGATATGTCACTTTCCAAGACTTAGCGTTAGCTCTGATAATACTAACCCCAATGAAACAGAGAGGATGTAAATTCGGGAGGGCTCTCCTCTAACACTTCTGGGTGAATATGTGCATCCATTCCTCCGTGTGGTATAGTTCTCAAGTGATGATTTTAAACATTCGACACAAGTTGCTCTCACACACTGAACTCAAGCCAAAATAAAGACGACTCACGCAATACGATAAAAATGACGCAACATCCGTCCTACATACGCACACCGACATCTGACATATTTGAGGTAATCGATAACACGATCAGTCGATACTTTGCAACCAGCCGATCATCCGATTATTGGGTGGTTCGATAGTCATAGCACTACACCAAAGAAGTGCAACATTGAGACCAAATGGCCAATAAAACGTAAACTGTTCTCATGTTGTTCCTTATGAAATAGTGTAGACGCATTATGAATACATTTAGAGTATCCAGAAATACAATGTTTCGTACATCTCGTCAGTTTCGGAAATATATGAAGTACAGACCTATACATTTTAGGTTATGTTACAATTTAAGGGGTCTCAAAACCACAGAAAAAAATTTACACGAAATCTCAGATATGTGTGGATCTACAAACATTTATCGTCACATTTACCATAGCTGTGTGCCAATGCAGATCAAACCGGCAGAAAACACATCAATAAATATCTTCGATCGACAAGCCAAATGTCTTCAAAGAGAAAGGGCTGCACGTGCACCAGACGTAGCAGTATACGATTATTTGAAAGAAGAAGTAGGTTACAGACTTGCTGATCGCGTATTTGATATCAAAAGAAAGTTCAAACTTGCCGTGGACTTGGGGTGTGGTAGAGGTTATGTCGCTAAACACATTGATTCAGAATCTGTGGAAGAATTAGTTGTGTGTGATTTGAGTCCAACATGGTTAGATCAAGTACCAAACCCACCAAATGTGAAAGTAAGACGTGAAGTTGTAGATGAAGAATTTCTTCCTTTTGAACCTGCATCTCTTGACCTTGTAACTAGTAGTTTAAGCATGCACTGGGTAAATGATCTTCCTGGGGCATTTCGTCAAATAATCAATTGCCTAAAAAATGATGGAGTGTTCATAGGTGCTGTTTTTGGAGGTGACACACTGTATGAATTGCGCTCTTCATTACAACTTGCTGAGCTAGAACGTCATGGGGGCATAGCTCCCCACATTTCACCTTTTACAGAAATCCGGGACATTGGTAGCTTGCTTACAAGAGCAGGCTTCACAATGCTTACAGTGGATACAGATGAAATTGTGGTTCGCTATCCATCTATGTTTGAATTAATGTGGGATCTGAAAGGAATGGGAGAGAACAACGCAGCTTACAACAGGTGTTGTAATTCATTTACCTATCATGATAGGGCCACAACTAAGGCAACAATGCAAGGTATATGTCTTATGTTTTTCACTGTACATTGTAGTACACTACTTAAATATACAGCTAGTACCTACTGGAAAGACAGCACGTATGGAGTGGGTCATACTACCCCATTAGGAGCAACTTTGTCTTCCAAGTAACACCATAACATTTTTCTTTAGTTGTGGCCCTATTACTGCAGGTGTGCAATATTAGTGTAGCTAATTCTTATGTTTATGCATCATCACACACTTCCATTGTCTAATAGAATACTAACTGGAAATTAATCAGCCTTGCTAGTGAAACAAACAGCAACAGACTGAATAGTTCAGGATTTGATTTACAATATAATTGTGCCCATCTGTCTAATCATCATGCAGTCAGCACCTTCTAGCCCCACCCACCCTCATCACAGCATTAACCTGCTCACCCTTGCCTATATGTGCCAATATGAAAAATTCACAAAGATTTACCAGCATAATATGTGTCTAGGGACATATAACTTTACAAAGCAAATAATGCATGTTTGTGAATGGGGAAAATGCTTTTCACACATTGAATTCCAGTTATTATTGAGAGGTTGTATGATATTATCTGATGCTTTAACTATAGCAGGCCATTACAGCACTATTTCTATACAAACCAAACACCTTTCATTCTTATATTAGAATTGCTGTTTATTTCATGTTAACGTATTATGTCGCATTCTTTCTTCCACTCAAATTATTACAGAGAATTCAGAACTGATGTACTATAACAATTTAATGATAATGCAGTTGTTGACACTATGTAGTCTTGTGAGGTCATTATTGAATTTACTGCCTCTGTAACATTAAAACAAGGCTAAGAGATGTGACATTTTAGTGGCAGTAGGTCTTAAAAAATAGGGGCACTTGGTTCTGAAACATTGCTACCCATCTACCAAACTGTATGGCTTGCAAGAAGGCTGTAATCTTTAAAAAACTGTGTTTTTCATCAGTGGTGTTATGATACTGACTGTAAACATAAGAACATTGTTTTCCAAACATGAGGCTGCTGGAATATTTAACACAAAAATAAAAATTGAGTTTGTCAGCCCACAATCTCATATTTGAAGTCAATCACAAATAATGAATTTGTACATCAGATGGAAAATTACAGATTGCAATTTTTTTAATTGGCAGGAAATTGCACTTAAGGCGAGACACTGCTGTGGCTGCTGCTGCCATCTACAAGCAATTGTATGGGAACAAAGAAAGTGGAAAGTACTTTATACCTGCCACTTTCCAGATTATCTACATGCTTGGCTGGAAACCAGATGTCTCACAACCCAAGCCACTTCCAAGAGGAAGTGGAGAAATGTCTCTCAAGGATTTATACAGACTGGATGAAGTGATCAGCAAGACAAAAAAAATGCCATTAGATGATGAAACACATGATCCAGGAAAGGAAAAATAGAACACACAAATCCTGATGTGTAACAGACTACAGCATGACATGCTGAAGTTGAAAAGAAACTGTATCAATAACAATGTTACTGTGGAACAAATGGTAGAAATGTACTGCAGTCACCTACCTAATTGTTCAGACTGATAGCATTATATCTTGAATGTAACCTGAAACATTCATCAGATACCTTTTCACTCTGAAGTTTATTCATTAACATTTGATTTTATTTAATTACCCTGTGTTGACTGCATTTGTTGTACAGATTTATCATTAAATGAGATGAGAAAGTAGTAAATACTATGTTGGGAGAGATACAGAACAAGAGGTTTTGATTTATTTGAAGGTTCTGACATCACATATCAGAAAACCTGTGGGTGTAGCCAGTTTCCCTGTAAAGATTTGAATCAGGGACCCCCACCCCCAAACATGTTTATATATAATGTTATAATAATGATTTGGTGTCAGCATTAGATGTGTACTTTCTCTATCCATGCAGCATGGGACTGGGCACAAATACTGTTACCAACTTTGATATTACTGTCACCTCAAATTTGATTAGGCATTGTATTTTTGCAAAGAAGATACCAAAGCCTCCATTGGCAAGGTCCACTCTCTTTGAAATAGAACAAAACTTGAGTGTCAATATCAAAAGTGAGGCTGCTCTATTTCTTTCCATACTAAAGGAACCAACTGTTATAAGTCTGTTTCTCCAAAACATTCAACCAAGTAACCTGCCTTTTGGAAGGTCTCAGATGGCACATTAGTGAAAGCAGACCAAATCACCGAATGAATAGATGGATTATGTAACTTTGAGGTGATTCATGCCAGTGTGTTAAAAATGAAACCAATCACCTGTCTGACTTCTAGAACTTTACACTTTTGTTGGATGAGCAACTGGGTTTACTGCAGATTTTGGTACATTACACCTACAGTAATACTGACTGCCTTTGGCAATGGCAAGTGAAGAATCAGGTTATCACAACAATGTTTATTCCCACACAGCATGCTTCTGGTGAAGTGATTTTTGGTTTAAAAAACCTTTGGTTTGTGCGGGAATTTGTCATGTTAAAAATCTCCTTCAAAGGGTCTTATTTTGAGAGACTTGCATTAAGTGTTATGGCAGTAAAATGACTTCCAGAAACCTTTCTCAGCATTGTAGACACTGGAATGTGTGTGTGTGGGGTCAGAAGATTACCATACTATGTGGCACAATACAGTACATGTCAAGGTAAAAGTGCAGGTGTCCCTGTGCTTAATTAAGCACCATGCCATTAACATATATGGGGAAGTGGAGGCTTAGTCCCATGCATTCTTAACTTTGGAACTAGATTGGAAGTTACTGGCCTGCGTCACGGCCCAGCTCCCATTGAACAGGATGCTGGGTATGCTCCAGAACTGGTCTGCATGCTTTGGAGAAGAGAAAATCTCTTGACCCTGCCACCATAAGAACCGTGACTACCATGGTCATCCAGCCCATATAATAGTCACTATGCCAAATACACTGTTCCTGTTATGGGAGAAACTTTAGTAATCACCAATTATACATAGTATATAATTCCCAGCATATAATTTTGTATAACTGTTCATTATTCGTAACAAATGGATTATTATTGACTACCATTATACACTGTATTACATAATCAGTTCCTGTCTTATGTATGTTGCACAAATGTCATGTTTGGATCAATAATACTGGGACTTTCTGAAAAGTATAGTTTAACTGCAAAAGTGTTTTGGATGGGTCACAGTATACTCCTTCCTTACAGATATATACACATATATTTCCATTTCCCAATATATTACACATGTTGCCATAAAAAATATTACATCCACTTTCTGTGTGCTAAAAAATAACTAAAAATAATGTTTGGTTTAAGAAATTCACCATGTTTCAAGAACAGAAATGCTCACTTGTAACATAATACATGTCACTGCAGGGGCACATAAAATTCAAAGCACAGTACTCATTACTGCAGTTTAACCTTTAGCATCCAGGGCTTTACATGCCAGATTTCTGCTGTGTCCAGAGCATTGTTCAATTTAAGTACCAACTGCAGTACTTTTTCCTTTTTCGATGAAAAGGATTAATGTTTAATGGAATAACGTCCTGTTTGTCCATTAAAGGTTAATGAATTCCCCCTGAAACAAGTCCAAATAATAGCAAGAGCAACCAACAGGTATCAGCACAAAGATGTATAAAAACCAAACAGTTATGAAGAGGAAAAAATGGTTGAATTATCAGTCAGGGAGACAGATTATCCCATTCTGTCCCAGACTGCCAAATGTGATTCCAGAAAATGCTGCTTTAACTGAATGTTTACGGTAACATACGGCACTCTCTCGGGCCTATTTCAAGAAGTCAAATGCAATTAAACACCCTTCACATGCCCACCAGTAACACCATACACCAAAGGAAAAACCTCCGATTCAGTATAACTACCACATGTGATTCTGATCATTCCTGTGAGGTGAATGAAGTGTTCTCTCAAGACCATGTTGAATATCGTGTAGGCACAATGACAAAGGTAACTCCAGGATTCATAAATTCAACTATGAGTATTACATTTCTTCTACAAGATGTGGTATTGACATTCACAGCCACACTCACAAAACTCTTTTCTAAGTTTTATCAATGGACAGGTTTTTAATATCCTATCCCTTACTAACTGTATCATGTACAATATTTCAATTAATCCACTGCATAAAGTAACACCGTATGCTCTCCTGATGATGATGCAGCTGTACCAAAACATGCATTATCACACAGTAGGTGACAAAAACTGCTGTACCTAACTGAAGCATACAGTTATACGAATAATTGCAACAGGATGCTCAAATATTTACAGCCACACCTTAATGTCTGTGTACATGTACAGATTTATATCATGTGTGAGTGTAACACAATTTATCATAAATATATTCCAAATGAACACAGTGGTTAGTAAGCTTGGTGGAATGGTGGTAGTGCTTGCAGATGGTGGGACACTGCTTTACAGGCTGTGGCATGGCTCAGGTGATTAGTTACCAGCCCCCTGCTGCAGAGGCCTGGGTCCATCCCAGGCCAGACTATGTGGGATGTGTGATGGACACACGGGCATCAAGACAGGTTTCTCTAAGTACTTCAGTTTTCTCCTGTCAGTATCATTCCACCAATGTTCTATACAAATTCATTTATCTATCACTAACACCACACAATCTTAGTAGCTGACAGCATAAATAAATAACACACCTGATAACAGACACTGATTTTATTAAACATCTTTTAATTTGTGAGAATGAGATATGATTTAATAACTCATCTTTACGAATCTGGAGTTCTGGGACTACGTCATGAAACATACTGCAACTCAGTGCCAAAGAGGTTAGTTGTCTGATGTATTGGGCTGTATGTGACTCAATGAACCTAAAATATAACATTATTTGGCACATTCACAACACTGCAAGAAAGCGACTATTAGCTTTGTCATGTCCGTCCATCTACATGGAACAATTTAGCTGCCACAGGACAGATTTTCAAGAACTCTGATATTTCAGCACTTTTTGATAATCTGTCAAGAAAATTAAAGCCTGATTAAAATCTGACAAGAGTAACAGGTACTTTACCTGAACACCTATGTAAATTTATAACTCACTGAATTCCTCTTAGAATGAGAAATATTTCAGACAAAATAAACATTTTATGTTCAATAAATTTTTTCCACAACATTGATGCACTGTTGCATTTCCACTGTAAAAATGGTTACACCAGTGTGCCACAATGTTCCATTATACATATAATGCCCATCTTGTTAAATGTTCTGTTCATTTGTATTGATGTATTTCATTTTTAACAAAATTCAGACAAGCTGTTCCTGTCATGAAGTGTTTAGTGTAAGTACCAGTTAGTACCTCTACCTCTTTGTTTCCATATCAAATACCTGGGGATTCAAGATAGGTGGAGTGAGTATGGAAAATGTAGTGTGACAATGATCAGTAACCTAATTACTCCAGATTTATACTTGGGAGGTCCTGGCTTCAAATGTTCAGCTGGCACTGACTATCCAGACAGGTTTTCTTTTTTATGGCCTTCAATACCTCCAACCAGATGCTGCAATGGTACCTCAAATCAGGCCACTGCCATTTCCTTTCACACCCTCTTCAATTCATTATTCACTACTGATCCTAAAATTGTATGTCCTTATCATCATTTTTGTTACTGAAATTGTTGGTGAATGGGGGACAATCTTCACAGTTTCATCTACCAAACAATGCACTGACTTTATGAAACTGAACTTATAATTGTAATACCAAATTTGCACAATTCAAATTACAAACCTGATGTGCTGTTCCAGTTTCTTGACCTACTGCCTAGTATAATCATCCTTCGGTCTTTTCCTTATATGAAACAACTCCTTTTTCAATCATGTCAGGGATTTCCACAGCAAGCCAAGGTCCAAGCTGAAAATACAGTGGCATTGTGTTATTACAATCACACTTCATATAATGGTATAACTTCACAGTACTGTCAGCAGTTACTTACATCTCTTTCACACAATGTTGTGATAATTTACCACCACAAATTAAAAAAATCTCGAATAATGTAGCCCTGTTTAAAACTACGTTGAAGAAATTCCTTCTTCGATATGTTTTCTATAGTGTTGATGAATACTATCAACAAAATTATAATGATTATGATTGTTAACAAATTAATGTATTATGTATTGAGAAAGACTTGTTAAAT
>JGI20166J26741_11553585_pt1 | contig 12139 bp, 14 predicted proteins | sample TergutCu122P5_FD_26741 | JGI IMG/M metagenome (IMG submission 26741) | reverse complement strand
ATACTTCTGAAATTGCCGTCGGTTCGCCTGTTTTACAAGGGCAAAATGATAGCCTCTACAAACGTCAATAATAACACCTACACCATCGACCCCGTTTCAACCGGAAAAATATCCGGCATCATGATTGAAACCAATTATGTGAGTTTGCTCACAAGCGCACCCAGCATTGTAGCCGATTTTATAGCAAAAGGAACGAAAATAACGGACAGTTTCGGTTTTGAGGTGCTTGCAGAGGTAAACGGTATACCCTTAAAAGTTCAAAAACTATGAGTTTAGGATTCGTCGATACCAGCAACCGCAAAGTACGTCCCATTTCTGAATTAGGAAAAATGGTCAATTTCGGCACATTGGAACGCACCGATCCTATTGTCAATCCCGACGGCACTGTCCCGCAGACGGTCGAATACATGAAAAAGATCGTCCGCGAACATCATCAGGAAATGAGCAAAATAGCCGATTCACTCTGGGATAACCGCTTATCGCGTTTTCTGCGCAATACCTTTGATTTTGTGATGACTTATGTCAAGTACGAAAAGGACAGCGCGTTTATGGAACAACTGCGCACTCCACTGCGCACATTGAGCGATCAGCGCGGCGACTGCGACTGCATGAGCGTATTGATAGGTTCGATACTCTACCATAAAAATATTCCATTTTATTTTCGTGTTGCCAAATACGATGCTAACAACGATTTTTCACATGTATACGTGGTTGTTCCGAAGAAAGACAGCGAGGGATATTACGTAGTTGATCCAGTTATAAAAAATTTCGATATGGAAAAAACATTTGTAGATCATAAAGATTATCTGATGGATAGCCGTTTGTCCGGTTTTAACGGACTTGACGGGCTACCGATCCAAATGCTCAACGGCGCAACCCGCATGTCGGGTATTGATTTGATGGGCGGATATTACGGGCTGTACGGAAACCTGATGGCGGTGGCTATGGGTAGCGATCTGTCGGGCTTCGGTCTGGGCAGCGCGGAAAATGACGAAACGGCGATGTACAATTATCTGGTACGCACCCGCGACGTGATCCTTGCCGCTCCCGGAATGTTCAAAATCATGAAAAACCCGCTGGAAGTGGCGCGTATGCTCGACTATGCCATACGGTACTGGAACACCGAATTGCGCGATCATGCACTCGGCGTTTTGGAAAATGAAGAACAGCGACTGTTGCGCGAAGGCGTGATCGTTTATCCTCATGCAGATTTGACCGGCGACGAGTTGGGCGATCTGGGTAAAGGTTTTTTCAAAAAAGTAGGTGCGGCGGTCAAAAAAGGCGCACAGGCAGTTGGTAAAGGCGTGGCAACGGCGGCAAAAGCAACCGGAAAGGCAGCAGTAACAGCGACCAAAGCAACCGGAAAGGCTGTGGCGACGGCGGCAAAGGCAACCGGAAAGGCAGTAGCGACGGCGGCAAAAGCGGCGGGCAATTTTGTACTTCGGTTCAATCCCGTATCGTTGGCGGCTCGCGGCGGTATGCTGATGGCGATTCGTCTGAATCTTTTCAAACTTGCCGACAAACTGCAATACGGATTGTACACTGACGAACAGGCGAAGGCAGCCGGTTTGAACATGGACAGTTTCAAAGCCAATCAGGACGCATACAACCAAGCGCGTAAACTGTTTTGCAACACCCTCAAAGGTAATGAGGGCAAATTCAAAAAAGCCATTGAAAAAGGTGTTAAACATAAGGCGGTTAATGTAGTCCTCAATGGTCTGGGACAGTACAGCGACGAGGCAAAAATGCGTTTCCGTCGCTTCAAACGTCGCGGATACGCGGACACTGACAATATTTCCGGTCTGGGCGAACTTGCCGCGCTGGGCGTTGAGCCGGCGACCGCTTCCATCGTCACGGCGGCAATGTCATTCATTGCCAAAGTTCTTTCACTTTTCAAAGGCAAAAAGAATCCCGCCACAGGTCAGCAATATCTTGACGAAAACCCTACCGAAAGCGATTTTTTAAACATCATGGATTATGATGAGGACGGCAATCCCGTCTATTCGGCGGCAACCACCGCCAATCCCGAACCTGCAAGTCAGTCATTTTTAGACAAGGCAGGTAATCTTCTCAACACTGCGTACAACACGGCAACGGCACTCGTACCGGGCTTGTTACCATCGTCAGCATCGGCGGGCGGTGGCAGTTCCGACAGTGGATATGAATACGAAAATGAGTATGAACCAACAAATATCGAATCTATGCCAACAACAATAGTACCGGCGACCGCAACATCATCAGCCGTCACAGCCAATGTGATGACCGGCGGCGCCATGAGCAATATCGGCAATTTTATCAAGAAAAATGCCGTCATGTTAGGTGTCGGCGCCGCTGCATTAGCGGGCGGCATCTACCTTTTGACCCGAAAAAAGAAATCCAGAGGATTGTCGGGCGTTTCGCGCACACGTGCGGTGTCGCGCCAACGACCGCCATCCCGAAAACGTATCACCCGCAAATCAAACACCCCTAAACGCCTCAAAGCGTTACGTTTGAAATAATCAAAAGAAAAACAAAAATCAAAAATCAAAAAAAATGGCTAAAAGTAGAAAAAAACGCCACGCAACAAAACGGCGTAAAAGTTACAGAAGGCGGTCACTTGGTTTAGCGGGAATCTCTAAACCGCGTGACTTCAAGAATGACGTGCTTGACATCGCTGCAATGGCAGCGGGTACTTTCGTAGCAACGAAAGGCGTAGGCATGTTGGACAAACTGATCAACAAGTCGGACACCAAACTTATGGGCATGATCGCCCCTGCGGTGGTAACGGCTGTTGGTGTTGCTGGGGCTACGCTCCCGCAAAATCGTATCGTAAAATCGCTGGCAAAAGGTATCGCCACCGGCGGCGCCTTCAAGTTGGCGGAAAAGGTTCTGAACAAACCGGGTCTGTTAGCGGGTACCGACGAGGATAAGCCGCTGATGATACCTGGTATTGGCAGTTTCGGACAGGCGAAGTTGCCGGAAACGGTAAAAGAATTGTCGCACTATTCCGAAAATAACAACGCTCCCGTGACCACCACAAGCGGCGATCCGCAATACTGGATGGGAACTCCGAGCGAAGTTTTGAACGGCGACGATGATTTCATCGCGGTATAATCATTAAAACCACGTAAAAATTTTTAATACATAAGAAAAATGGGACTTTTAGGATTATACTTGGCAGAGGGTGCCAATGAATTGGACAGATCGGTTTTTACCGACAACGAAATGGACAGCATCGTGGGTGAGGCGGCTACGCTTGATCCTTCCGATCCTGCGCGCCAGCAGTTTGTTGCGCGTGTAAACAAGGGCGCAAATCGCAACGCTTCGGTTGTACCGACGGACGATCTGCGTATCCGCGCTGCGTATTCAATACGTATGCACATGCTTCCCGAAGACATCCGTCAGGCAATCGCACGGGGAGCCGTTAAGGTAGTGAACAATGCTTTCTACCGTATCATCGAATTTACCGGCAAACAGCAGGATTTGATGATGAACGCCGACACCAAGAAATCGGGCATCACCAACGTCAATGGTCGCAAATTAGAGGCTAACAATTACTTTTTGCTCACCAGTATCATACTGCAAAGCGGAAAGTATGATGTGAATCCCTTTGATGCTGACTTTGGCATACCGTGCCGCGAAATCTTGAACGGCGAATTTTCCATCAAAAACGGCGACAAAGTACTGGTTCATCCTTCGTCTGCAAGGGTATTCGACACCAGTACCCGTAATTCCGTGACACAGGGCGAATGGGTTCTGGACAATCCAAAATTCATTGCGCCGATGGTAGAAATCATTCCCGAACTGAAATTGCCCGTTGATGTTCCTGCGAAAACAGCGGTCAAGTTGGTTTTGGTGGGCGCTGGACTTTGCAAGGCGTAAAAAATCGTAAAAAACAAAAATTTAAAAATCATAATTGCAATGAACTTAATTAATACCAGCGAATTATTGGGTTTGGGAAATCTTCCCCCCGATTCACTTGCCAAGAAAGAAGTGAGAGCCGCAATGCGTGCTAAAACAGGCGCTATTTCCACGAAAAGCGCAACAGGGAAAGCCATGTACGAGCGTCTACTTTATATGTTGCCTGCCGATATACAGGCAAACGTAAAGAATGGTCGCTTGCAACTGGTCGATGAAATTCTGTATTCAGTAAAACGTGTTCCTGAAAACTTTTCAGATCAGGAACTCATGGAATCCGGCGACAACAAAACGTATGGTCTGACCAACGTAGACAAGCGCAAAATCGAAGCCAACAAATGGACGCTGCTTTGCGGCTTGCAATTGTTGAGCGGTGTTGCCGCGAAGCCGGAAGAAACTGAATTTGCAGTGTGCGACAAAAAGATTCTCAACGGCGAATTTGAACTCGAAGTTGGAAACACAGTGATCGTACCCAACATCTCATGTACAGTGTTCGACACGAAAGGACGTACCGACGTGGCAAAAGGACTGTGGACTGAATTTGATCCGGCGTTCATTACGCCCAACACCGAAATCAAGCCACGTCTGAAAATGTCGGAACCGGCGCCAGCCAACTTCAACGTCTATTTTGCCATGCACTGCGTTAGTGTTGCAAAAGGATAAAAACAATCACGGTTTGTAGGGTGGGGGCGACGCGACGTAGGTGAGTGCGTGTGTCGCCTTCTTTTTTAACAACAAAACGGTAAGCGATGATCATTCCACGACAACAGGTTATACCTTTCACGGTTCTGTCCGGTCAAACACTTGACATGACAGCGTACACGAAATACGACCACAGTAAAGTAGTGGGCGTTGTGCTGTTACCCGACAAAAACATTTTTGGCGACCGTATTTTTCTTGAAATCAACAAGGAAATCGTGTTGCCTTACGGGTTTAATGCCGGTTTGATCAGTTTTCGGCAATTCCTGAATAAGGAAATGAAACGGAATGTGTACTCGTTTGAAGAATGGGCGTTGGGTAGCGAAGTGCGGATCATTTACAAAAACAATGACAAGCGCAACGTCAAAATTGATATGATCCTGCTGACTGTACAGGGCGATCATCAACCCATTGCCAAGCGTAAAAAACTGCAAATCGTACCCGTTCCATACACGAAAAACCCAATTGTAGACGGTTTTGAACCGTGCGAAATACGCACCAAAACGGATTTTTATTACGATGAATTGATCGGCGTTTTCAACGACCATTTCAATTACTTTCAGACAGCGTTTGACCAGTGGCTTTCCAGCGGCGAAATCGGACAAATCATCCGCGACTTTCTTGATCTGTATGAAATGCCGCCGGCAAACAGCGCCGACGAAAAGACAGACAAAGTGAACACAACAAAGGCTTTGTTGGAACGCATCAAAACCATAGGCGCGATCCCGAATGAGAATCAGCCTTTGATCAATGCGATGACAAGATGTTTGTTCGATTATCTTTCCGGCACTCCCGAACCTGAAATTGAGCGATCCAAACTGTTTGCCTTACAGGAAAGCATTGACAGTTACATTCTGTATGATGACGGCTACATGCCCAATTCAAATATTGAACTGATTGTCGGCGCAACTCCGTTTTATCCAAAAGGTTTTCCCATTGACGCGATCATACCGCGTTATCGCAAATCGTTCAATGAAACGATGTACCGCTGTGAAATGAAAGTGCAACATGCAGATATTTTCATCTCTTATGTTTACGAAAAGATGAAATCCAACCGTCCGCATCTGCCACTTGATTTTTCCATGTATTTTCTTTATAATCAGACTGTAAAATAACAAAAAACATTCAATATGTTTCAAGTATTAGAATTTGACATTCCGTCTCATGAGCGGATCGTTATTGATGATGAATTGAAATCCCATTATGAAGGCATGACAGGTGTAACCGTGTGGACGGAAGATCACAAATACCTTCGCCTGATTAATCTGGAACTCAAAATTAACAGTAAAGAGGTTTTGCCCGCCGGTTTTCCTGCGGAACTCTTTTCGATCAATCCATTCAGAAATGTTTCCGATTGTACGCTCAAAGTTGATTTTCCGAAATATTCGAGAATCGAGGGCGCCATCACCAACGAAAACGATGAACCCGTATCCATCAAGTTGATCATTTTCATCAAACTGTAATATGGAAAGATACCACGTCACCGACATTATGATAGACCGTCCGCACGTCAAGAAAACGATCTATTTACCGGTATACATACGGCATGTAACGGGCGTGTTGTTTTTTCCTGTTATACCGCCTCAATCCGACGGCATACCCGACGGCGAACCGCTGGGAATAGCGGGCTTATCCCTGCAAAACGAGCGATTGAATGTGGTTACCAACTTGAAAATTTACAGAAAATCACCCATTTTCTACGAGGCGCCAGACTATAAAACCGCCGGCGGCGATGTGTATCTGGATCGTGGATATGGCGCGTATGATTTTTTCCCTTGCAATGATCAAATTACGCCCAACAGTTTTGCGATTTTCAAATATACGAACCGGAAAATGGTCAAATCAGTAACGAACCTTGATCTGGTAAATGATGATATGGAAAGATTGAAATCATTGATCTATTCGCCACTTAATAACGTTGTTGTCACGTACAGGAACAGAACTTACAGGGTTTCATGGGTTTCGGAATGGGATAATATGATTTATGTTTTTCCGGTAGGAAATGGAATATATGATTTTCCTTCTCCTGACGCTATCACAAAAAGCGCCTTATCTTCGGAAATCTACAAATTTATCAATGCCGATACCGGACTTCCGTTTTTTGAAAGCGACGGCAGCGACCGAAACTGGGATGCCGCATTTGTCATCAAACTAATACTTCGCTACCAAAGCGAACATTTGATTAACTCTTAAAAATTGAAAATCATGGCTCTTAATGAAATTGGATTGTGGCGATTGATTGACGAGCGGATACGTTATATGGGCTTTGCCGCAGGCGATGTGGACTTGCAAGCCTATTATGTAGACATCATTTCGTATCATCAATTTATCCATCTGGGACAGGATACCGTTGTGCTGGTAAACGGCGAATTGGACATTCCCTATACGGCAATGCTGATTCTGGACGGCGGTAACAACAAACTCATCACGTCGAAATCTGACTACGAAAGATTGACGTATGCACAATTTCAGTTTTTTCAGGATCAGATCGAAGTCACCGTCACCAATTACGGTACGGGCTTCATTCCTTTTCGGCTTGAATTTATCAGAATATCACCCAACAAACAAATAACCCCGCAACAAACATCATGAAATCGGAAGATCAAAAAAACCTGAATAATCTGTATTTACGGTACGAGAAATATGACAAGAACGGTACCAAATACTCTTATGATATTTATTTTACCACGCTCAATGGCGGACGGCAAATGAAAGCCAAACGCGAAACCGGAGCGGACAATTTCAGATCGCACATGGAAGAATTGATTGAAAGTTTCAGCGATGTAAGCAGCATTACCGTCAGTGATTATAACGGAAAAAGTCCGAAGGCTGCGGTGTTGAATCCGCCTGTGGAACTCCATCTGATTGATGTAAAAAGCGTACAGGCAACACCGAAGGTATTGGTGCGCGACCATGAGACGCCTGCGCCCGCAGAGAACCGTCCCGCAAACGACCTGATTCAGGGTTTGGGCGCGCTGTTTGTCGGCACGGAATATGAAGGTCTGGGCGCACTTGCACCATTCATCAAAGGCATTGATGACAAACATACCATTTCGCGATTGAACGAAAAAAACGATGCACAAACCCGCGAAATAGACGAATTGCGCCGCAAAAACGAGCAATTGGAACAAAAGTGCGACACGCTTCAAAAGCAATACGATGATTTACAGGACGAGGCGGATGATATGGAAGATGAACTCATGCAGTTTCATCAGCGAGATAGAAAACAGGATAAGTGGATCGGGATGCTGGGCGTTGCCGGTGCAAGTATCGCCAAAAACTTTTTAAAACAGAATCCGGCAATATTGTCGGGCATCATTCCTGCCGATCAATTGGCGGGCTTGCTGTCTGATGACGAACCGACGCCGCCCGCCGCCGAAAAGGAAAACACCCTTACAGAGGAAGAACAAAGCCGTTTTGACGATGCAACCACCATATTTGAGTGGCTGCAAACGCTGGATGCCGCCGTATTTGAAAAAGTGGTGCAAATCATCGCCATTATTCGCCAAAACACAAACATTGCCGCTCATGTCCTGAATTTTTTGAACGGCAAACATCAAGTACAAACCACCTAAAAATTTTTATCATGACAGCAGCAAAATCAATTCTGATCTTTGGTACCACAGCCACCGAAATAGCCGATACAGCCTCTTTATTGCAGGACTTTTTGAACGTTTCAAATCCGGCTGATGTGCGCAAACTCCTTATAGCCGTTAAAAATAAACCGTACTTATTAAAAACAGCAGTAAAATTATTATGATATGTTAGGAGCCATCAACAAGATACCGGAAATAACCGTCGGCACAACCCGTATCTTTACGAAGGGTACCAATGTAAACCTTCGCACAGAGCCGAACACCACGTCAAAAATCATTGCCACCGTTGCCACGTCAGGCACGGAAATAGGCACGTATGCAAAATATTACTTTATTGACCCTTCATTTTACAGGTGGTATGAATTTACCGGCGGCAAATACGGTAATGGTTGGATACGCGAAGATTTAGCGACGTTTACCACCACTACCACCGTCACACCCGTATCGTCAAAAAATGAAGATGCAGAGGCGCAGCAATTGTTGGACGAGATTGTGGCGCAGGACATCGAAACGATGAACAACCTGAATACCGCCGCCGCCATGATTGAAAGCCTGAAAGCAAAGGGTGTGAATACTGCCACCAGTTCCAACAAACTCAACGAAATTTTCAAAAGTTTGCAGGAACGTCAGGAAGCCATGAAAAAAACAACATGGGGCAAAGTGAAAGATACCATTTCAAACGCTTGGGGTTCGGTAAAAAACTTTTTCGGGATGAGCGGTCTGGGCATTGTGCCGATTGTCATTATTGCCGGTATCGCTTTGGTTGCCGGTGCGGGCGGTACGGCTCTGGTGCTGTGTAAACCGTGGAAAGACAAATCAAACATCAACCTCAAAGAGAGTAAGGAATTAAAAGCCTTGCTCGAAAATGCCGACCCCGCCGTCGCCCAGAAAATCAGAGAGGATATAAAATCGCAATTGGTAGACGCTTATACCACAGGCAACCGGCAAGGCACATTTTCAGGTATTTGGAGCATCGGAAAATACGTCATCATTGCAGGTGCGGCATTATGGCTCGCGCCAAAGGTCATGGACTATTTCAATAAACGTTCAAAATAAAAGGATATGCTTTACGAACAATACGTTAAAACGAATCGCGACGCTTTTGTTTCAAAAGTGGTCAGCATCTGCCAAGCCCTCAAAATTGAGCCTGAATGGTTGATGCAAGTGTTCATGAATGAATCGGGTATGAACCATGAAGCGGTAAACAAGGACACCAACGCAACGGGTTTGATTCAATTCATGCCCGCAACCGCCATCGGTCTGGGAACGACCGTTGCCGCGCTCAAAGCCATGAGCAACGTTCAACAGTTGGATTGGGTATACAAATACCTGTATCCGTTTTCCGGTAAAATGAAGTCGTACATCGACCTGTATTTTTCCGTGTTTTTTCCCGCAGCCATCGGCAAACCCGACAATTGGGTGCTGCAAACGTCCACGCTGTCGGCAGAGAAAATCGCCAAACAAAACCCAAGTTTCGACATCAAAAAAGAGGGAAAATTGACGGTTGCCGGTGTGCGCGAAGCCATGCTGAAAAAAGTGCCAACTGAATGGAAGGTATTTTTCGGCGCAATCATCGAAAAAAAAAAGAAATCCTGATCGGCGCGGGATCGGTTTTTTTGATCGCAGCAGCGGTGGGGTTGATCAAATGGTACATCAGTAAAAAACGTTGATATGAAGGTCTGGATGAAAATATTAGGGAATGTGGGCGGCATACTGACAGTATGTTTTCTGGTCATTTCCTATATTTCACTGTTTGAAGAAAACAGGCGGCTTGCTGATAATTTTGAGGCTTTTGCCAAAGGCACGAAATACGATCAAATGGATTCTCTCAATGTTGCACGGTCGGAAAGGCTTTTGCTGGACAATAGCGAAATCAAATCGTATTTTCCAGAAATCAACAGACATATCGCAAATATGGAAATCAAATTGCGGCAATTGGAAAGATACAGCATGGTCAATACCATTGCCGACTATCAAATTGTCAGCCGTTTGAAGGACACGGTAAAAATCAGGGAAACCGTCATTCAGGATCGTATTGTGCGCGACACCGTGAAATTGCAGTACATCACTTATAAGGATAAATGGATAGACTTTCAGCAGGCAATTGTAGCCGACAGTGCATATACAGCCATTCAAACGCGGGACAGCATCGCCATTGTTCAATCGTGGGAACGTCCGCATAAATTCTGGTTTATCCGGTATGGACGCAAACGGCATATTCAAACCGTGAGCAATGCCAACCCCAACGCGAAAATTACCTATTCTATTTACGTCGAAAAAAAGTAAAAAACACAAAAAAATATTGTCATGATAAGAATGTACGAATATGAATCCCGCGTAGACGATGTTGGAAACGCCGTCGATGGTTTCCGTGACTTTCAAAATTATCTGTTCACGCACCCATACAATTTTATATGGGATTTTGCGGGCGATAAGGTCATCATCTACAATGTTGCTTACCGTATTTCGTCCATGCAGCATCTGGGCGACAAGTCGCAAATCATTTGTCAGTGTATGTGTGGCGGTGGCAGCGGCGGTGGCGGCACCGTCATTGCAAAACTCAAAACAGATATAAGTTTGCAAGGCGAAGGTAACGACACGCTTCCCCTTGGCGTGCAGTTGAGTAAAAGGGTGGGCAACCGGTTGCAGGTTCTGGACGATGGTTGTTTCGTCGGCGATTCATCAGATTACGTCCCGCCTGTGGTGGCGCTTTCATCGAACATACCGCAGGGCGAATACCTCTCCGGCGAATCGTTGGAAAACATGATCCTGACCGTTACCGTATCCGCAGGATCGGAAAAAATTACGGACGTGCGCCTGTACAATGGCAAAACCACGCTGCATGTATTTACGCCGGTCAATCCGGGTTCCCACGTTTACACGTTCAATTTGACCACCGCTTTAACGAAAGATGCCGAGTTCCATGCAGTAGTGTCCGACGGACAGAATTACGAATCCGAACCGCTGGCATACAAATTTATTCCGGCAATTTATGTGGGCGTATGCAACGGAATGACCGTCACGCCTGCTGAAATTACTGCGGCAACCGCGCTGAAAGTTACCGGCAGCAGTTTCGATCATTTATTCACGATGAATAAACAGCATTTCTTCATGTGTTGCGCAGCCGACCGCGTTATTAAGACGATTAAGGATGAAAACGGCTTTGATGTGACGGCGGGTTTCAAGAAAACCAATGTATCGCTGACCATTGCCGATAAACCGCAGTCGTATACGCTGTATATGTTCGACACGGAAGTAACCGTATCCAATTTTAAAGTCACTTTCAATTTTTGATCCATGAAAACAGTAAAAGTTTTTTTGACATGTTTGGTTTTCCTTGTAAGCCTTACCGTTTCGGCGCAAAAGTACACCGGCGGCACTAAATTGCTCAAAGGCGTGGAACTGTCCACAGCAACACCGTTGCAATTGGACTATGTTCTCGAAAAGTTGGCGGACACCGCCAAAATTACCGTAAATCTTCACGAAGGCAAAACGCATTTGGTATTGGACGATGGTTCGGGCGAATGGCACGAATGGTGGTACTATAAAGGAAAATGGCAACTTAAAAATAAGAGCCTGCCACAAGTAAATGCCGATTGGAACGCAACCGGCGGCGTGGCGCAAATACTGAATAAACCGATCATACCGGCGGCACAGGTAAATGCCGATTGGAACGCCACCGGCGGCGTGGCGCAAATACTCAATAAACCGGCGGCATATACTTTGCCGGTGGCAACATCATCTATATTAGGCGGCGTTAAACAGGGCAATAAAATTACCATCGCAGCCGACGGAACCATCAGCGCCAACCCGCAGGCATGGACAGACATCACCGGAAAACCGGCAACTTTCCCGCCGGAAACGCATACGCACAGCACCGCCGATTTACCTTCCAATTTAGTCACCACAGAAACCGATCAGGGTATTACCGAAATATTGCAGGGTTC
>JGI20166J26741_11553474_pt1 | contig 12140 bp, 12 predicted proteins | sample TergutCu122P5_FD_26741 | JGI IMG/M metagenome (IMG submission 26741) | reverse complement strand
CTCCCAGGCGCGACTGGCGAAAATGGCCGGCGCTTCAACCGCCAGCATGGCTAACTGGGTACAGGGAAACTACCTGCCTAATCCGGACATGCAGAGCAGAATCGCGGACATTCTGGGCGTATCGCTGGACGAGCTTATCGCCGTTTTGCTCAGCACAAAACAGCAGAAGAAAGCGGGCCTAGTCGCCCCGGCGGACGCGCCGGTAAAATACGCCAAAGTGGTTGCGTCAATATCGTCGGAAAAATTTGACGGCGTGATGGAAACTTCCGCCCCGCCGGACATTCTGCCTTTTCCGTACCGCGGCCGCGAAGACAATATTTTCGCGCTCAAAGTAGTGGGCGGCGCGTTTGAGCCGGCGGCGCGCGACGGCGAATATCTGATAGTCAAAAAACAGAATTACGCCGACGACGGGCAGACGGTCATAGTAAATTCCGGCGGCCAGCGGGCGCTTAAAATTTTCAGAACGGCCGGACACGGGGTCCGGCTGCTGCCCCTCACCAAAAACGCGCAGCCCGTCAAAGTAAAACGCGGGGATTTGGACATAGAAGGCGTAATAATAATGTCCGTAAGAAAATGGTGGTAAAAAGTTTAAGGACAACAAAAAATTTCCCTCTATGGATAATTCCATAGAGGGAAATAGAAAATATAACTATCTAAGACGCAAAGAAGTTATTAAACTCCAATTGACTGCTGAGATCGTTAAATGTTCTTAATCCTGGAGCATTGGATACGGTAAGTCTGATTCCGCAATGCACACTGTTTTTCAATGTTTCAACTACGTCGTCTGCCGTAAGTTTGGTTTTAATCATCCATACGGACTCCGTAAGTTTTACCGCTTCTGGGAAGTTTGAAAGTCTATCGTAAAGGCCTTGATAGTCTCCGTCAGCATCTATTAAGTCATAAGTTATCACGTATTTATTCATGATTTTATCCTATTGTTCCTTCCCCTCATTTTTCAAAGAGAGGGTTAAACTCCAGGATAAAGATGTATAATATATAAGGGTTTTACGGACTACTTATAGTTATACTGACTCCATCCCGGAGTTGCGTTTAACTACAAATTAAGTAGTTACCCGATACGGGGGTTTTAGTTATACGCAAATATAACTAAGCCCCTTTTTTTGGCCGCTCTTCTACCCAAAAATGGTAGAGCTTGCCCTCCGGATGGTAATGCCTAATTCCTTTTATGGTTATAAACGGAGTATAGACTTCAACCATTCCTTGATTTGCCATTTTAATCACCCCAATTCCGGGGAAACGTCCCCGAGAACGTTACGGCAGCAGGCAGAGAATGAGGTGAATGCTGCGTGTTGTATTAGTTTTGATTATCCTCCTCTAAAAAATCGTAAATGGTGTTGTTTAGATAGGTTCTTGGCAGCGCTTTATCAAAGCGGACCTTCCCCTCTTTTATACGCGCAATAGTGGTGTTCCCCTCCGCGTTCCTTCTGAAAAAGAAAAGTTCGTCCTGCCGTACGCCCTCTGATTTTTTACCCTCAGCCACCATCGCTTTTGTTTCTTTGCCCAAGTCTAAAAGTTCGGGCTCATGCGTGCTCGCGATAAGCTGGGTATTCTGGTTTATGCCCGCGTCATTCAAAAACATATCAAGCAGTTTTTTGGACAAAACGGAATCCAGGCCCGTATCAAACTCGTCAACCAGAAAAAGGGAGTTCTTATATTTAGGCGTGTGGGCCATAAAAAACAGGGGCAGCAAATCAAGCACCCTCCTGCTCCCGCGCGATTCCTCCGAAATCATAAAGGTTTTCCCGTTATGCTCCGTGCATAACTCCTGGATAAAAAGCTCCCCGTCCTGTTTATGGATAATGCGCTTGTTGGGCTTGCTGTAAGCCGCGGACTCGCCTTCTTTAAGCGTCTTATACTTTTCCTTTAACTCATCGTCTGTAACAAGCGTATTTTTGAAATCCACTTTGCTTATCCCCAAATCAGCTTTGTGTAAAAAATCGTTGATAAACGGGGAGAAATCTTTTTCCTCATGCATAGTTTCCCAACTGCCGAAGGCAGTGTTGGTATAAACCGTAACTATATGCCCAAACCAGTCATAAACGTCAAGAAAAGCTTTTGACTGCGGCGTCTGTTCGTCGTACTTCCTCAACCCGTCCTCCATAAGCTTGTTCAAAATCAGCTGGTTGGATTTGACCGACCTGTTTTGCAAAAAAACTTTAAATTCCTCATTCCCGACACGGTTTAGGCTTTCCGCGGCAATGGCGTCCCCTTCCCTTTTAAGCATAAGCTCATATACTCTCATATCTTCTTTCGCGTGCCATTTATTTATTTTGTAAAGCTCCTCACCGGTTACTTTTTCTTTTGTGACGGAAAAGAAATAACGGTATATGAGGCTGTCAATGCGTATAATAAAATCAAAAAACGTTTCCGGCATTTCCGTAAATTTATACTGGGGAACGTCTATCTTATCACCCTCGGACAGCTTAAAATCATTACGCACCATTTTACGCGCAAAAGACACGGCGTCTATAAGGTTGGTCTTGCCGGCCGAGTTTTTGCCGTAGCACAAGCCCAGCCTCAAAACCCCGGGGGCGTTTTTGTCCGCGGCAAAGACGTGGTGCTTTTTTTTATGAACCCTTTTGGGAAGCATTGAAAAAAGCGTTTCCCCGCCGAAGGACTTAAAATTTTTCAATTTCAGCTGTAAAAGCATTTTGCACCTTTCCCAGAAAAAAATATTCCACTATCATTATTATACTAAAACTTGGAAGGCATGTCAAGTGATTTGTGAAAAATACGCTGTTTCGCTTATATACCTATATAACATTTATATATAAAAAGTTGCAAATCAAAACGTGAAAAATATGTTGTTTTAAATCGTCAAATTCCAGCCGCTCAAACCTCAAAATTATAAATTAAACGGAAATAAAAAAGCGCCGGATTTTTATCCGGCGCTTTTTTATTATTTAAACAGTCTAATATACGGGGCAGTCGGTTACATAACATAAGCATGGCTGCGGCGGAGGACACGAACACGGCGGCTGCGCCGGACAAGGTGTTATATAACACGGGCACGGCGGCGTGTCACACGCGGGGCATACCGTCTCAGGCGTACACGGCGGCAGAGGCGGCGGGCAAGTACAGACGGGCGGAGGAGGGCAGTTGCAAACGGTCTGCGGCGTGCACGGCGGATGCGGGACGTATGGTTGTTCGGCTCCCGGAGAACCTGGCCGGTTACAGTAATATATGTATGTGGGCGTGCCCGCTAAACCGCCGATATACTGGCAGCCTAAGGCTCTGCACATTGCTTTGCCGTCGTCCGTACCGGCCATGCATTGCAACAAATCGCCGCTCAAATAATATTGAAGCGAATAACTTACATTGCCTCCCTGCCTGTCGCATCCAACATATAAATCATAAAAGCGGCAGCTCCAGTCCCCTATCATCTGGTTGGATGAGCCTGTCTGGTCAGGCTGCGGCACATTGTAGGTTATGTCAAGGTCAGACCATTTTGCAAATTGCGGGGTATCGCCGGTTGCCGTTGTGTACATTTTTCCGGCTTTTGCGAGAGAGGAGACTATCGTCATGCCCTCCGCCGCGCGGGCCCTTTCAACGGATTTCTTGTACTGCGGCGCGGCGACGGCGGCGAGTATTCCTATGATAAGCACCACGACCAATAATTCTATGAGGGTAAAACCTTGTCCGTTGGGCATAAACACCTCTTTTTATTGATTTGATAAAGTATACAAAAAGTCAGGGAAACAAAAAAGCGTATATATAAAGTACTTTTTAGTAATCTTAACTAGTTAGCCGATAAAAACGGGATTGACTTCGGGACCGTTTATTCTTATCATATTAAGGATTTATATTGCCGAGTATACCCGGAGAAAGAATGAAAAAAATTATTTTTATTTTGCCCGCGCTTTTAATTCCCGCGTACGGATTATCGCAGACGGGGCCGTCGCGGTTTACCGCCGGCAAAGACCAAGACTGGTGCGAAACCAGAAACAGAATAGATATTACGGGCGGCCTTTTCAACGGCAGGTATATATCGTGTCCGAAAGGCATGGAACAAACCTGCGTTGACATAGCCGGCGATATTCAAGATTTATTCTACGGCGCCGAAGCGGAAAAATATTACGATAACGGTTATATGCGTTTGAACCGCGCGGACTCCGGCGCTCTTATAGGCGCCATGCTGGATTACCAGAAGCAAAAACTGGCGGGAATGAAAGAAAACGGCCCGGCTTCGTTTTTCTACGCGAAGGATATTTCCGCCGGGGACGTCACCGTCCCGGAAGACATTTGCAAAAAAGAGGCGGAAGACGCCTCCGGCTCAGCCTATCTGTTTTATGTAATAAACGTAAAAAACGGCAAAGCCCCCGGCGGCAAATCAAAGTCCGAGTTTAAAGTTTTAGTTGACGTGAACGCGAGGATTTTCATATCGCCGCTCAAACAATAAAATATACGCCGTTAATTGCCGGCCTTTTATTGTATAATGGCTTTATGAAAACATCAAAAGGGTTTACGTTGATTGAAATACTCGTCGTAGTGCTTATAATAGGAATACTGGCCGCCATAGTGCTGCCGATATATAATAAAGCCGTCAGAAAATCGAGAATGGCGCAGACGGAAATCTTTATAAAAAACGCGTCGGACGCGATTAACGGCTATATCATGCAAAACGGCTCCGCGTCTTTGGGCGGCTGGGACACTCTGGACATACAGTTCCCGTCCTGCGCCGTTTCCACCGGGAGCGACACCGTGGCCAACGGATTTCTTGACTGCGGCAGATACACTTATTCTCTGCCCAAAGACGGCTCCGGCCTTATTATCGCGCGCGAAGTGGATTCAAAAGAAGATTACCTGCTGGGCAAAAATTTTAACGATAACGTGGCGTTCTGCGCCGCGGCGGACCAAAACGGCGAGGACCTCTGCGCGCTGCTGGATTACGTGGTGGACGGCGGAAGCATATGCGGCAATCTGCGCCCCATCTGCATGACAAAGTGATTTAATTTGATTGTTACAGCAGAACTTTGCCCAGCTTATATCCGGCAAAAACGCAGGCCAGGCATAAAACCAGACTGAGCGCGATATTCATAAAAGCGTGAAACGCGTGATTGTTGTTAAACAGGACGAGAGTTTCCTGCGAGAAAGAAGAGAACGTCGTAAATCCGCCCAAAATCCCCACTATCAAAAATAAACGCCAATGGTAGTTCGCGCTCTCCAGCATAACCGCCAGAAGGCCTATAAGAAAAGAGCCCGAGACGTTGACCGTCAAAGTGCCCAGCGGGAACGAGTTGCCGCCGCAGCGCGCCATGGCGAGACATATGCCGTACCGCGCCGCCGAGCCTAAAAACCCGCCCGCTCCCACAAAAAATATTTCACGTAAAAATGTCATAATTTTAAACAGGTTAACAACGCGCCCCGCTTTTATTATATTTTATCAGATATAGAGGGGGTTTTGGCCTGCGGCTTGCCGGGGAACGTTATAACGGCATATCTGTCGCCTTCTCCGGGCAGAGTCATGTCGTACACGCCCACGCAGCCGTCGCCGTATACGGCGGCAATCTCTTTAGGGCGTTTCTTACCGCATCTGAAAAACCATATAGGCGTAACGCCGCTTGCATTGCTGAACGCCGCGGCCCCTTCCGGCGTAAAAACATTATGCGTTTTCTCAGGCGGTTTGCCGCCGACCATGCGGAAATAGTAAGGCGCGATAAGCGCGTCCGCTTTTTTATACCCCCCGCTGGACACATAAAAAAGTTCATGCCGCGTCCGGGGATAGTTGTCAAGCAAAAAACGCGCGACGTTTTTCGGGCCCCCGGTATACTCATGCCCCAGAAAAACCATAAGGCCCGAAGTATAAAGCGCGACGCATAAAGCGGCGGCGTTCGTCAGCATAAATATTTTCCGTTTCTTCGCGGCGTAGTTCATAAAAAAAGCGAAAATTATAAACACCGGGGGAAGAAGAGCCGTAACCAGACGGCCCAGGAAAAAATTAATCTTTGGCAAAAGCGCCAGCATTACGCCCAGGGAAATAATTAAGGTAAGCACCGGCAAAATTATAAAAACGTCAGTCAAAGCCTTTTTATCTTTACGCCCGATAACAAACAGCGCATACAACGAACCCGCCCATATGAATAAGCCGGGAATTGCGCCCATTGTAAAAGTCGCTATGACATTAGTGACCGACCGGGCCCAGAAAGTGTCAATCGTGTTCCACCATAAACCGTTCAAATTCCCCAGGTTTTCCCGCCCCTGGAGGTAAATCCACGGCAGTATTAAAACAATAACCAGAAAATAAAGCGCGGCTATTTGCCAAAAACCGCGTTTCTTATGAAAAGCGTAGCCCAGCAGCACCAAAGTCTGCGCGCCGGCGGTTATCGCCCCGACGTAATGCGTATAAGTGGCAAGCAGAGTTAAAATAAAATACCCCGCCAGCTCTTTCTTTGACGGAGTTACGCCTTTTGATATTTTACCCGCCATATTTAAGGTCAGAAAAGTAAGCAGCACGGACAACAACAAAACCAGCGAATAACTGCGCGCGTCCACGCTGGTATAAATGATAATTGTGGAAACGGACAGGAAGGCCGTAAATATATATTTTTCCGCCAAATCCCTGCCCTTGGGATAATAAAACCACCCCGCGAACAAAGCCGCAAAAGCGAAAATAAGGGACGGAACGCGGATTACGGCCTCGTTCGCCGCAGGAAAAATAACGCTCCAAAAATGCATAATTATGTTATACAGCGGAGGGTGCACGTCGGGTATGAGAAATTCTTTCAGAATATATCCGAGACTGTAACCGCCGTCTGCGGTAATGACCGTAAACGTTTCGTCAAAAGACAGCGGCACGCCGATATTCACAAAACGCAAAGCCGCGCCTAATAACGCGCAGACAATACAGAAGAGGATAAATATTCTTTCTTTTTTATCTTTTGGCATAAAAATTATTTTTTCTCTATTATTTCAGCCACTATGTAAGCCGGCCTTTCTTTGGATTCGGTAAAAATTCTGCCTATATATTCCCCTATGACCCCGAGGGAAATAAGCTGCAAAGCGCCGAAAAAAAGCACAAAAACCAGCGTCGACGCGTACCCCGGCACCACTATGCCGAACACAAGCGTTTTGACAAGAATGAACGCGGCGTAAAACGCGGCGCAAACGGCCACAAAAAGCCCGAAATAAGTCCATATTCTGACGGGAATGGTGCTGGAATTAAAAATGCCGTTGAGCGCGAAATTGAACAGCTTCCAGTAATTCCACGACGTTTTGCCCGCGCCCCTCGCCGGCCTGTCGTAATAAACCGCGCAGGACTTAAAACCCACCCAGCCGTAAACGCCTTTCATAAATAAAACGCGGTCCCGGCACTGCCGCACGGCGTCCACCACGGTTTTGTCAAGAAGGCGGTAATCGCCCGCGTCAAAAGGAATGGGCTGCTCAGCCATGAGATTAAAAATTTTGTAAAAAAGCCTTGAGAGATTTTTTTTAAAAAACCCATCGCCCCTGTTCCGCCGCACGCCGTAAACCTGTTTATATCCCTCCCGCCATTTTTTTACAAATTCTTCCATGAGTTCGGGCGGGTCCTGCAAATCGCCGTCCATGGGAATAACGGCCCGGCCGCGCGCGTGGTCAAACCCGCAAAGCAGGGAAGCCTCCTTTCCGAAACTGCGGGAAAGGGAAATTATTTTTATTTTTTCGTCGGACGCCGCGGCGGTTTTAAGCAGTTCCAGCGTTTTGTCCGCGCTGCCGCCTTCGATAAAAAGGTATTCAAACCCAAGATTAATTTTCCGCGTAACGCCGTCGAGCGCGGAGAGCAGTTTCTCCAGATTTTCCGCCTCGTTCATCACGGGAATAATTATGGTTATATCAATCATATTTATGCAAGTAAAAAACGCCCCCTAGGAGAATCGAACTCCTCTTTTCGGATTGAAAATCCGACGTCCTGACCGATAGACGAAGGGGGCTTAAATTTTGCGGCGCTTCTCAAATTATATAAATTAAACAACAGGCCGTCGCTTTTATTAATTCCCAAGAACAGGGGAAAAAGTGTTTGGGAACGAAAAATTTTTTTGCAAAGATTTTGAGACGGATTTGAATTTTTCCCGTAAGGAGGTACATTTGAAGGAACCGCGAAGCGGGCCATGTCCGACTGAAGGGAAAAATTCAAAGACGCTCAAAAGCTTTCGCAAAAAATGCGCCCGGTGAGATTTGAACTCACGGCCCCCCGCTTAAAAGGCGGATGCTCTACCCCTGAGCTACGGGCGCGTAAAACTTTGCCGATTTTAGTCAAAAAAATATCAGGGGCTGTTTCAGGCTCAACCCTGACATAAAATATTTTACCAAAAACTTATTTTGCTGTCCACAAATATATAGACCGTATACCCTATATGTACAGGTCAAAGGGCCTATATGGCGGATAGGTCCTTTGGCCCTTGTTCTTTTAGGATTTATATGATTATAAAATAGTACCGCATATATTAACCCTAACTGGAGACTGAATATGAAAAAATTAGTTTTAATCGTTATGGCGGTTGCATTTATCCCCGCCGGAGTTTTTGCCCAAAGTAAGAAAGTTTTATCGAAAAATGTAACCATCCTCAACGACAGCATAACAAAACTGAATACACAAATGTTTAGCATGGAACAAGTTAATAATGAACTGAATGCAGCATTGGAAAGACAGAAACAGGAATCAGCCGAGGAAATAGTCAAATTGCAAAAACAGATTGAGCAATTACAGAAAAATAACAACGAGGTCAACAGCGAAGTAGAAGACCTTACAAAACAACTTAAGCCCTATATTGACGCTGAAAACGCGGCTAAAGAACGCCAAGAAAAAGCGCGTTTGAAAGCTTTGGCGGCGGCCAAGATACAAAAAGAGAGAGAACATCGGGAAAAAAAATTACAAGATATAATGCTACAACTAGCCAATTCAACAAGGTGTCCTGCGCGTTATTATAATAGTAATGGAGATTTTCAGAGAGTTACTCTCAATCATATAGTCAACCTTCATGATGTTTTTGACGACTTTGTAGCTGGAATTAAAGAAAACTGCGGAGAGTGTGATACTCGAAATATACTTCAATATGTGTCGAATATTGATATAGGAGGAAAAAACTTTAGCTACGCTCCTGTAGATCAAGACGAAAAAATTATTAGTTACAGAGTTTTCATGGATTTACGTTGTAAAAACGGTAAGGAATTTAAAGAGATAACCGTAGGATGGGTGCCTTTTAGTGAATAAATATCATTGCGACCATACTCATATAACTTAAAAGTATCGCGCAGTCCGCGTCGCAATGTCAAAAAATTCATATTGTAAACAATCCTATTATTTTATATTGTATACACATGAAAGAGCACGACAGGATAAAAGCCCTGATCCGTCTGATAGCGGACGAAACGCCGGACAACGCGGACAAGTTGAAAACCGAACTCGCCGGCGTAATCCGCCGGAGCCCCGCCGCGTTCAAAGACGCGGTCGAGCAGGAATTTAAGGACGACACGCCGCTCTTCGTCCAGTCCCTTCTTGAGGAAATGGCTTTTGAAAAACTTAAAGACGGTTTCGCGGTTTTCGCGTCTAAAATAAATCCGGACCTTGAGGAAGGGCTTGAGCTCGTCAGCCGCTTCCACAACCCTTTTCTGGAAACGCGCACGCTGCGCCGCCAAATGGATATTCTGACGGAAAAACTGCGCCCTTTCATGCAAAACTGCGCGGATATCCTGGACATAGCGCAGGTTTTCCAGGTGATATTTTTTAAGACTTTAAAGTTTGAAGCCGTGACGTCGAAATTAAAACCGCAGCATTTGTCCTTTGAAACTTTTCTTGACGCGCGCGAGGGCAGCGGCCTTATGAACGCCGCGCTTTACATGATGGCGGCGCAGAGGTTCGGCTTAGACGTGAACATAGTTGATTTCTCGGGCCGGCTGATGGTAAGTTTTGAGGACGATAATTACAGCGAGCCTTTTTACGCCGACCCTTTTGACGGCGGCAAAGTTTTAACGCTGCGCGAGTGCATGGAATACACCGCCGCGCGCGGGCTGGAGTGGGACAACGCGTGCCTGGCCCCGCTCACCACGCGCCAGATTATAAAACGCGCCGTGGCCAACATGATTTTCGTCTATAATAAAAACGGCGACGAGAATAAGCTTAAGTTTTTACGCGAATGCATATCATTGTTTGAAGGAGTGTAAATGCACATATATTATTGGTGGCTGGTGATAGGCGTGCTTTTGATTATAGGGGAAATGTTTACGCTGGACTTTTCCCTCTCCTGCATGGGCGTCGCGGCGCTGGCCGCCGCGCTGCCGGCTTATATGGGCGCGCACTTTTTTGCGCAGGCGGTTTGTTTTGTCGTCGTCGGGCTGATACTGTTTTTCGCGGTGCGGCCGCTGGCGCTCAAATATCTGCACAGGAACGACGGGAAAGCAAAAACCGGCGTCGACGCGCTTATCGGCAGAAAAGGGCTTGTGACGGAAGAAATAAACGCGTCCAAAAACACCGGCCGCGTGCAGATTGACGGGGATTTTTGGAAAGCCGTGTCCGCCGGCGACCTGCCGAAGGGCGCGGAAGTCATAGTGGAAAAAATAGAGGGAATAATAATAACGGTAAAAGGAGAAAATAAATGACAGGGTTAATAGTTTTCGCGGTAGTAATAATTCTGTTCGCGGTTTTTCTGATACAGAAAGGCATAAAAGTCATACGCCAGGCCGAGGTTATGATTGTGGAGCGCCTCGGCAAATACCACAAAACGCTGACGTCGGGCATCAATATAATAATGCCCTTTTTTGACAATCCGCGCCATATCGAGTGGAAAAAAACGGCCGACGTCGCCGGCCGCCGCGTGTCTTACACGGAAATGCTTGAGCGCATTGATTTGCGCGAAACCGTGTACGATTTCCCCAGCCAGAGCGTCATCACGAAAGACAATGTCAGCATAGAAATAAACGCGCTGATTTATTTCCAGGTGACGGACCCGTTCAGGGCCACGTATGAAATTACTTCTCTGCCTACGGCCATTGAAAAACTTACGCAGCCCACTCTGCGCAACGTCGTGGGCCAGCTGGATCTGGACCAGACTTTAACTTCGCGCGAGACAATTAACAGCGAGCTCAGCCACATACTTGACGAGGCCTCCAACAAATGGGGCGTAAAAGTAAACCGCGTCGAGCTTCAGGACATTATTCCGCCGAAGGAAATTAAAGAGGCCATGGAAAAACAGATGCGGGCGGAGAGAGACAAACGCGCCGCCATTTTGGAAGCCGAGGGTTTAAAACAGTCCCAGATTTTAAAGGCGGAAGGCGTTAAGGAATCCGCGATTAAACAGGCGGAAGGCTCCCGCCAGTCGCAGATTCTGGAAGCCGACGGCCAGGCGCAGGCGCGCATAAGAGTGGCGGAAGGCGAGGCCGCGGCGGTTAAAATGGTGAGCGACACCGTCTCCGCGCACAGCAATCCGGCGCAGTATTTAATCAGCTTAAAATATATAGAGGCGCTGCAAAAAATGGTGGACGGCAAAGACAACAAACTCGTCTACATGCCGTATGAAGCCACCGGCATTTTAGGCGCGGTCGGCGCGGTAAAAGAGCTGCTGAACAAGCAAACCCCGCAGCCTCCGCAGAAATAATTATAACCGCAAAAAATAAAAAAATCCGGGACAAAATATGTCCCGGATTTTTTTGCCGTTGAAATCTGCGCGCCGCGCGCGCTGTCCGGCGCAGGTTATCCCGAAGCCCGATTTGCCGTCACGCCCGCTGAATGCCTTTTTATCCCTTTCGTAAAGGGAGAAAATATATAGGGACACGGGGTTTTAAAATACGCGGTTTACGCAGAGACGGCGGGACGGGGTTCCGTCCCGAAATGAAAAACCCGCGGCATGGCCGGGGTTTTTTATCATTAAGCGTCCGGCGCGTCTTTCGGTTTTTCGGCGGCGGTCTCCCGCGGCTTTCTTATATCTTTTAATTCAGTCCCCGGAAAGTAGTGCAGAATAATCTCGTCGTATTTTTGCCCCGCGTCGGCGCGGCCCGCGGCTCCCGTCTGGCAAAAACCCACGCCGTGGCCCCAGCCTCCGCCGAAAAAGACAAATTCTTTCAACTCTTTGTTGACGTAAACGGGCTGCGCTATAAAATACGCGCTCCGCAGCATGCCGGGCGCGAGGTTGCGCCTTATGACGTTTTCT
>JGI20166J26741_11553363_pt1 | contig 12140 bp, 11 predicted proteins | sample TergutCu122P5_FD_26741 | JGI IMG/M metagenome (IMG submission 26741) | reverse complement strand
ATGCTAGCATTGAGGCATGGAACTTTCTGTAGCACTGAAAGAGTATCTGGCGCATCTGCGCGTCGAGCGCGGTCTGTCGCCTCACACGCTGGCGGCCTACGAGCGCGATCTGCGCGATTACCGGGACTTTCTTGAAGAGCGCGTCCATACCTCGCTCGATGACATCGTGCCCGCAGACGTCGAGGAGCATCTGGGCGCGCTCCGCACCTCGGGCCTGAGCAGCGCGAGCGTGCAGCGTCATCTGTCCGCCCTTCGGGGTTTCCATAAGTTCTGCCTGCGCGAGTCCTTCACGGAGAACTATCCGCTCAAGGCGATGGGCCGGATCAAACAGGGGCGCAAGCTCCCCGATGTGCTCAGCATAGACCAGGTCTCCCGGCTGCTTGGGGTCTTTGAGCCCTCCGATCCGATGAGCTTGCGCGACCGGGCGCTGCTGGAGCTGCTCTATGGCTCGGGGCTTCGCGAGTCAGAGATATGCGCGTTGCGCATCGATGATCTCGACTGCGAGGGCGGCGTCGTTCGTGTGGTGGGCAAGGGCGACAAGGAGCGCATCGTACCGCTGGGATCTGTCGCCACTGAGTATATCCAGCGCTACCTTGATGAGGGGAGAGCGCATCTGCATCCCAAGGGCGGCCTGCCTTCTGCGAGCGACCGCCTGTTCCTGACCAGCAAGGGCAAGCCGCTGTATCGTCAGGCGGTCTTTACCGTGGTGCGCGACGCGGGCCTGCGCATCGGTATCGAAGGTCTGCATCCGCATACCCTGCGGCACTCCTTCGCGACCCACCTGCTGGAGGGGGGAGCGGATCTGCGCGTGGTCCAGGAGCTCCTGGGGCACGCGGACCTGTCGACGACGCAGATCTATACCCACATCGATCAGGCGCGGTTGCGGGAGGATTACTTACACGCCCACCCGCGAGCAGGTCTGCGTCGTTCATGAAAAAGGCCCGCCGAATGTGGCGGGCCCTTCACGTCGGTAAAGAGTTCTGTTACTTCTTGGCCTTCAGAGCTTTCTTGGCCGCCTTGCGGTCCTGACGCTCCTTGAGCTGAGCCTGATAGGTCTCATCGACGGGCATGTCCTTTTCAGCTGCCTTCATATGGCTCGCGGCGAAGACTCCCACGGCGATGCCGATGACCAGGATGAGGAAAAGGATGACATACAGGAAGTTGTTCATGATCATCGGAATATTGTACGTGAATCCCCAGAACGCCATAGCTACCTCCAAAACGATGCGGATGTTTCTCTGTCTCTATTGTACGGGCAGTCGCCCCGCGTAGCAAGCGCCTGAGACATAAAAATGTCTGATGGGCCTGTGCGCCCTGAGAAAGGCCTCACAGGGATAAGGGAGAAATAGTGAACATTAGTTGCACATAGTATGAAATAGTGTTACTCTAACACTGGTCGGTTGGCTATCAGCTGACAGATGGCGCGTCGGCGAGGAGCAGAAAACAGGCATGTTCTACGGGAAGTTCGAACATACGATCGACGGTCAGGGCCGCGTGGCCTTGCCGTCCCAGTATCGTGACGATCTGCGTGATCGTCCTCTGATACTTGCGTTCGGTACTGACGAGTGCCTGTGGCTGTATGCGAAAGACGATTACGACGAGTTCGTGAACAGCATCGACGAGGCCTCGTCCTTCGATGAGGAGATGCGCCAGGTCAAACTGTTCTTCACGGCGGGCGGCGAACCGTTGAAGCTCGACTCAGCCGGGCGCATCCGGATCCCGCTTGAGAAGCAGGACTATGCGCGCCTTGACAAGACGGTCACCTTCATCGGGAGCCAGAAGCGTATCGAGCTCTGGCAGCCGGAGAAGATCGAGAGCTTCCTGGGGCCGATCAAGATCGACTCGTTGACGAAGAAGCTGGCAGCGATCGGAAAACTCCCATGACAGCGGGATATGCTCATACGCCGGTGATGACCCGCGAAGTCGGGGAGTATCTGGCGCCCGCGCGCGATCACATCGTGGTCGATGCGACGGTCGGCGGGGGAGGACACAGCGCGCTCTTCCTCAAGAGTCTGGGCCCCCAGGGCTTCCTGCTCGGCATCGACCAGGACGACCGCGCGCTGGCAGCCGCTGATGAGCGGCTGTCCGCTCAGAGTGCAGCGATGCGCGCGCAGGGTCAGAGCCCGGCGCCGTATCGCCTCGTGAAAGGCAACTTCCGCGACCTGGATCAGCTGCTGAGCGGCGTGCCTCTGGGATACGTCGATCGCATCCTCTTCGACATAGGGGTCTCTTCCGCACAGCTCGACGATACGGATCGCGGCTTCAGCTATCATCCGGGAGCTCCGCTTGACATGCGGATGGATCCCTCCCGGCAGAGCGCGACCGCGGCGGATATCCTGGCGAGCGCGTCTTCGGAGGAGCTGGCCGGTATCCTGCGCGCGGGCGGAGAAGAGCGCTGGGCGGCGCGGATCGCGCGCTTCATCGTGCGCGCGCGCGACAAGGGCCGTGCGCCTGCGACGAGCTCGGAGCTGGTCGAGCTGGTCAAGGCGGCGATCCCGGCACGGGAACGGCGTCAGGGTGGTCATCCGGCGCGTCGGACCTTCCAGGCCCTGCGCATCGCCGTCAACGACGAGCTCGGCGCCCTGCGCGCCGGCCTCGATCAGGCGGTCGTCTGGCTGCGCGGCAAAGGACGCATCGGGGTGATCACCTTCCACTCCCTTGAGGAGCGTGTGGCGAAGACGAGCTTGTTGGGCTGGGAGCAGCCTTGCGTCTGCCCGCCGGACCTGCCGGTCTGTGCCTGTGGGCGCACTCCGGTACTGCGTCAGTTGACCCGCGGCGCACTGCGGGCCCCTGACGACGAGGTATGCGAGAACCCACGCGCGCGTTCGGCTCGCCTCAGGGTCGCCGAGCGCATCGAAGCGATGAGCGGAAAGGAGGTGGACTGATGGGATCGGCTGCTCGCAGGACACGCGACGCGCGTCACCCTGATGTTCTCCCGTTCCGCCGGGTGTTCACGGTCGCGGTGGCGGTCTGTGCCGTGCTGGTGCTCCTTGGCTTCGGGCCGGTGTTCCTGGCAGCTCAGGCGACACGCGACAGTCAGCAGGCCCTGCTGATCAAGGAGGACCTGGACGCGGCTCAGGCACGCTCTGAGCAGCTCGAGATGCGTCATTCGGTGCTCACCTCCTCGTATCGGGTCGAGAACATCGCGAAGACCCGGCTCCGCATGATCGCCGCGACTGAAGCAGGGATGACCGTCGATCTGAGCCCTGCCCGTCCCAAGGTCGCCGCCGCCGTCGCAGCTCCGAAGCCGGCTGTGAAGCCGGCCCCGAAAGCTTCCGCGCTCGATGGTCTCGCGCGCCTGACGGCCGGTCAGTCGAGCGCCTTGATGCTGGGAGATGTCGGCCTTGCCGCGACCCGATGACAAGGCAGGCGCCTCGGGATGAGTCCACGGCGTACACAACAGGGGAGTCCTGCCAGAAAGCAGTCCTCGCAGCGTCTCATCAAGCTGTTCACGGGCTGCTTTCTGCTGTTGCTTGCCCTGGCTGTCGCCCGCCTGTTCACGGTGCAGATCCTTCAGGCGAAGGCACTGGCCCAGAAAGGCGAGAACCAGCGGATCACGCAGCTCTCGACGGCCGCACAGCGCGGGACGATCTATGATCGTTCGGGCAACGTGCTCGCGAAGTCGGTGCTCGTCTATGATGTGAGCGCCGATCCGACCCTGATCCATGACAAGACCGCGGTCGCTGAGCGTCTGCGACAAGCCTTTGGCGGTACGTCCGCGACGTATCTCGACCTGCTCAGGCGCAAAGGCCACTACGTCGTGCTCGTCCGGAAGGTCGATACGGGCGCGGCAGCGGCCTTCAGGAAGTCAGCGCTTCTGGCGCCGTCGGACAGCGCTCAGGAGAAGAAGCTCAAGGAGCAGCTGCAGACCTTCGCCTTCTCTCAGGACTACAAGCGGGTCTATCCTGGCGCGACGATCGCAGCCCAGGTCGTCGGCTTCGTGAACGCCGATGGCAAGGGGGTCGCCGGGATCGAACTCCAGTATGACAAGATCCTGCGCGGGACTCCGGGCGTGAGTTTCAGCGAGCGCGACCAAAGCGGCAATCCCATCCCCTCGGGCATCCAGAAGACCATCGCGCCCAAGCCGGGTCGCGACATCATCCTGACCGTCGACAGCGCCATCTCCTACTATGCCCAGCAGAAGCTGGACGCGACCGTCGAGGCCCATGGGGCGGTCAGCGGCGCCGTGGTCGTGATGAACCCCAAGACCGGCGACCTCTATGCGGCGGCCTCGACGCCGTCCTTCGATCCCAACAACCTGGATAAGGTCACGAACGAGGCGGTCCGCGACCGGGCCCTGGTCGACCTGTATGAGCCAGGTTCGACCTTCAAGACCGTCACGCTGGCCGGGAGCCTTCAGAGCGGCGCGGTCACCCCGCAGACGACGTTCTCGGTCCCCGGGAGCCTGCAGATCGGCGACCATGTGGTCAAGGACGCGGAGCAACATGGCGTCCAGACCATGAGCGTGACCGACATCATCCGGCAGTCCAGCAATATCGGAGCGACCCGGATCGCAGGCGCGATGGGGCTGTCCGCCTACTACCAGACCCTGACGGACTTCGGTCTGGACAAGGACAGCGGCATCGACTTCCCGGGTTCGACCAAGGGCTATCTGGCGCCCCAGGCGCAGTGGACCGACATCGGGCTCTCTAACGCGAGCTTCGGGCAGGGGATCTCGTTGACCCCGGTATCGCTCGCGCGCTGTATCGCCGCGGCTGGCAACGGCGGCGTGCTCGTGACCCCGCACTTCCTGGCCGACGTGCCCGGCGACCATGCGCTTACGCCCGACTGGGCAAAGCAGAACAAGCAGATACTCTCAGCTTCGGTGAGCGCCGAGGTCACCCGCATCCTGGAAGGCGTCGTCACGATCGATCACCTGGAAGTCCCCGGCTTCGTCTCTGCGGGCAAATCCGGGACCGCCCAGATGGCCGAGCAGGGCAAGGGATATGTCGAGGGACGCTATGCGAGCTCCTTCGTGGGCTATCTTCCCGCAGACGATCCCCAGGTCCTGTGCCTGGTCGTGATCTTCCAGCCTTCGAAGAACGGCTACTACGGCGCCTCGGTCGCCGGCCCGACCTATGCCGACATCCTGCGCTATGCGACCTCACAGCTCAAGATCACGGCGTCGGGCAAGAGCCAGCCCAAGGCCACCGGAGGCACGGATCGTGACTAGGACCTTAGGAGAGCTACTCTCTGAGGCGGCGCTGACGCCAGAGGCGGGCGCGACGCAGGTCTGCGCGCTTGCCCATGACTCGCGTCGGGTCGTCCCGGGCACACTCTTCTTCTGTGTCAGTGGCGCGCAAAGCGACGGGCATGACTTCGCGCGCGTCGCTGTCGAGGCCGGTGCGGTCGCGCTGGTCGTCGAGCGTCTTGTCGAGGGCGTCCAGGTCCCGCAGGTCCTGCTCGCAGACAGCCGTCGGGCGCTGGCCCAGGCAGCTGCCGGCTTCTTCGATCATCCCAGCGAACAGCTGCGCGTGACGGGCATCACGGGGACCAACGGGAAGACGACCACGACCTCCATCCTGGAAAGCCTCCTGCAGGGCTGCGGCAGGACCACGGGTCTGATCGGGACGGTCGAGACCCATATCGCCGGTCGCAGGATGGCGGCAGAGCGCACGACTCCCGATGCCCTGGAACTCCAGCAACTGCTCGCGCAGATGCGTGATGTGGGCGTCAGCGACGTCGTCATGGAGGTCAGCAGCCACGCCCTCGATCTTGAGCGGACCTTCGCGACCCGCTTCGCCGTCGCTGCTTTCACGAACCTGAGCCAGGACCACCTCGACTGGCACCATGACATGGAGCGCTACTTCGCGGCAAAGAAGAAGCTCTTCTTCGAACACGAGGTCGCGGCGCGCGTGATCAACGTCGACGATCCCTGGGGCAGACGCCTCTTCGACGAGCTGAGACGCTCCGGTCTCGAGGCTTTCGCGGTGGGCGCTTCGGATTCCGACGTCGACCTGGGGCTCTCCTGGGATCCCGCAAGCGTCCGCTTCGCGCCTGATCGCACGCGCTTCACCTTAGGCGAGGCGGCGAGCCCGGTGGAGGCCCCCCTGGTCGGCGCCTACAACATCCACAACGTGCTCGTGGCCCTTGGCTGCGCGCTTCAGTTGGGACTCTCGCTTGAGGAACTGGCGCCGCTGCTTGCGACGATAGCTCCTGTCCCCGGACGCCTTGAGCCGGTCGACGCGGGTCAGGACTTCCGGGTACTCGTCGACTACGCGCACACCGACGACGCGCTGCGCACGGCCCTGGGCGCGCTGCGCGAGGTGACGCCCGGGCGCCTGATCACGGTCTTCGGCTGCGGCGGGGACCGCGACCGGAGCAAGCGGCCGCTCATGGGGCGCGCCGCAGGACAGTGCTCGGACTACGTGATCGCGACAAGCGACAACCCCCGCAGCGAGGACCCGGCGGCGATCCTCGCACAGATCGAGCCGGGGCTCAAAGAGACCCAGGTCGCCTTTGAGATCATCGTCGATCGCGCCACGGCCATCAGGCGCGCGATCGAGGTCGCGCGCGCGGGTGACTGTGTGCTCATCGCAGGCAAGGGGCATGAGGACTACCAGATATTCGCTGATGAGACGATCCACTTCGACGACCGCGAGGTCGCGCAGCGTGCCCTGGAAGAGCGGGGGAGCGCCTGATGTTCCCGTTGACGGCGACAGAGATCGCGCGGATCTGCGGGGGACGTCTGCTCCAGGGCGACGCTGGCGCCGTCGCAGACCGGGTCACCATCGACTCGCGCGCGTCCGGTCCCGGGGCGCTGTTCGCGGCCTTCGTCGGCGAGCGCGTCGACGGCCATGACTACCTGAAGCCGGCCTTCGAAGCGGGGGCGTCGGTCGCGCTCATCAGTGACGCCGACAAAGTGCGCGGTACCTGCATCCTGGTAGACGATGTCGCCGGTGCGCTCGGCGCCCTGGCGGCCCAGACGCGCGAGCGCCTGAGCTGTCCGGTCATCGCGATCACGGGCTCGTCGGGCAAGACGACTACCAAGGAGCTCCTCGCCTCGGTCCTGGCCACCGGGATCGACCCGTCGGCGCGCGTGGTGGCGACCAGCGGCAATCAGAACAACGAGCTGGGAGTCCCGCTCACCCTGCTTGCGGCAGGCGAGGATACCCAGGCGCTGATCGTCGAGCTGGGCATGCGCGCCGCCGGCGAGATCGCGGCGCTGGCAGACCTCGTGCGCCCCCGGATCGGCATCATCACGAGCATCGGGCGCGCGCATCTGGAGACCCTGGGCTCGCTCGACGCGATCGCCGCGGCCAAGGCCGAGCTTCTGTCCGCCCTGCCCGGCGAGGGCCTGGCCCTCTACCCGGATGATACGGGCTACGATGAGCTGTTGCGCAGCGCGACGACGGCGAAGCGGACCCAGACGGTGGGGGCCGGAGCGGACGCCGACTATCGCGCCCTTGACATCGACTTCGATGAGCAGGGACGGGCCACGGCCCGGGTCCAGGGCCCGGACTCTTCCTTCACGTTGCACCTGGCACTGCCGGGTCGACATCTGCTTTCTGACGCCCTGCTCGTTGTGGCCTGCGCCCATGAGCTGGGCATGGGCGACGAAGCGATCGCCCGTGCGCTGGCTGGCGCGCCCGCGGTCGATCTGCGGGGAGCGGTCGTCGAGGTCGCCGAGCTCGGGATACGACTCATCGATGAGACCTATAACGCCAATCCGGATTCCGTGGAGGCCGCCCTGCGTACCCTGGCGCTCAGGAGCACCCGGGGGCGTCGGATCGCGGTGCTGGGCGACATGCTCGAACTTGGCGACGCCTCGGAGCCCGCCCACCGGCGCGTGATCGAGCTTGCCGCCGAGCTGGATGAGTGTCTGTTCGTTTTCGGTTCCTGCTTCTCACGCGTGTGCGCGCCCCATCTCGCGTATGATGATATCGCTCTGCTGATACGCGCGCTGCGCGACTTCGTGCGCCCCGGTGACCTCGTTCTGGTCAAAGGTTCGAGGGGGATGCGTATGGAGCGGGTCGTCGAAGCGCTCAAGGAAGGAGGTCGGACATGCTGACCAAACTCGCACAGTATCCGACCTTCCAGGTCTTCCTGGCGCTTGCGGTCTCCGTGCTGTTCGTGGTGGTACTGACCCCCCTGTTCATCCGCCTGCTCAACCATCGCCAGATCGGTCAGCAGGTCCGGGTCGACGGGCCGGCCGGGCATCTGCGCAAGCAGGGGACGCCGACGATGGGGGGCGTGGTCATCCTGCTGATCGTCTCGCTGGTCTTCGCGGGCCTCACCTATATCGCTGCCCCGCGCGCGGTCCATGCTACGCCCGATACGCTGCTGAACTACACCATGGCCGTGCGCGGCGCGGTGCTGGTACTGGTGACGACGCTCGCCTGCGGTCTGTTGGGGATGATCGATGATCTCGCGAAGGTCGCGTTCGAGCGATCGCTCGGCCTGAAGGCGCGCGCGAAACTCATCGGCCAGATACTCATCGCGCTGGCCAGCGCGGTGGCGGCGGTCAACTGGGTGCATGTCGTACCCCGGCTCCAGATCCCGGCGACCCGCGCGTTCATCGATCTGGGCGCGCTCACGAGCCGCCTGACCCTGTCCACCGTGACCATATCCTTGCCCTGGCTCTACCTTGCCTTCGCGGTGTTCATGATCGTGGCGGTCTCGAACTCCGTGAACCTCACGGACGGTCTGGACGGTCTTGCGGCCGGGATCGTCATGATCGTGACCGCCGTCTTCGCGGCCATCGCCTATGCCCAGAACTCCCTGCCGATCTCGCTGCTCGCCGCCGCGATCAGCGGGGCCTGCATCGGCTTTCTCTGGTACAACAACCATCCCGCCGACATCTTCATGGGCGATACGGGCTCGCTCGGACTCGGCGCTGCCGTCGCGACCCTGGCGATGGTCACGCGGACCGAGCTCATCTTGCCGATCATCGGCGGGGTGTTCGTCGTCGAGGCGCTCTCGGTCATCATCCAGGTCGCGGTCTACAAGCGCTTCAAGCGGCGCGTGTTCAAGATGGCGCCCATCCATCATCACTTCGAGATGCTCGGCTGGTCCGAGACCAAGGTCATGGTGCGCTTCTGGATCATCGCCGGCTCCTTCGCGGCGCTCGGCTTCGTGATCTTCTTCTTCCAGTTCACCCGTCTGGGGCGATGATCATGCTCGAGTCGTGTACAAGCCTGCTCGTGCTCGGCCTGGGACGCAGCGGCCGCGCCGTGGCCGCCTCCGCGCTTGACCGGCGGCGCTTTCCTGCTCTTGAGCGGATCATGATCGTCGACGAGAAGGACACGCCCGAGCTGCGCGCGCTGGCTAAGACCCTGGACGTTGAGGTTCGTCTCGGGGTCACCAGTATCGCCGAGGGCGCCCATTTCGATCTGGGCGTACTCAGCCCGGGCCTGCCCCCCGCAAACCCGCTCACGCGCTCTGCGCAGCGCTGTTGCGACGAGCTCATCAGCGAGCTTGAGTTCGCCTGGCGGATCGCTCCGGCGACGCAGCAGTGGATCGCGATCACCGGGAGCAACGGCAAGACGACGACGACGATGCTCACGGCTCATCTGCTCAATGCGGCTGGCCGCAGCGCCGCGGCGGTCGGAAACATCGGCGAGCCCGTGACCGATATCATCTGTGCCGGAACCGCTGTGGACTTCCTGGTCGTCGAAGCTTCGTCGTTTCAGCTGGAATACACGACCAGCTTCGCGCCGCAGGCCGCAGCTCTGCTCAACATCACGGCCGACCATCTGGACTGGCACGGCTCGCTTGAGAACTATGCCCGGGCCAAGTTGAAGATCTTCGCGCACCAGCGGCCCGGCGCCCTCGCATTGGCCTGGGCCGGCGACCCCTTTTATGGTCGCGTGGCCGCGCCCGGTCTGGTGACGGTCTCATTGAGCGAACACGAGGCGCCGGCCCTGTATGTGAAAGAGGGGGTCTTATGGGACGGGGAAGAGCGGATCTGTCGCGTCGATGAACTGCCGATCGCCGGCGAGCACAACATCCTCAACGCGCTTTTCGCGACCGGCCTTGCGCGCTCGGCCGGCCTGACACCGGCCCAGATCGCCGCCGGGCTGACGAGCTTCACCGCTCCTCCTCATCGCCTCGAGTTCGTCGCAGAGGTCAAAGGTGTGCGCTACATCGATGACTCGAAGGCCACGAACCCCGACTCGGTCCGCGCCGCCCTGACGGCCTTTCCGCCCGGCGTGGTCCATCTGCTCTTAGGGGGGCGTGGCAAGCAGACGCCTTATGAGGATCTGGCGCGCGCGGCGCGCGGAAAGCTGCGCGCGGTCTACCTCTTTGGCGAGGAGGCCCCCGTCCTGGCCACGGCTTTCCCAGAGGCAGCAGGCTCGTATCCCGATCTTGGGACTGCGGTGCGCGCTGCCGCTGGCGCCGCCCGTCCCGGAGAGGTGGTCCTGCTCTCTCCTGCCTGCACCTCCTTCGACGAGTTCGACTCCTACGCCCAGCGCGGGGACTTCTTCGCAGAGCTCGTGCGCGGTCTTGAGGAGCGCTGATGGCGAAGAAGCGCACGAACAGCGTCGACTTCGCCGGAGGACCGGCGGCCCGCTATCTGCTGCTCGTCGGCGTCACGATCCTGCTTGCGATCGGACTTCTCATGGCCTTCTCGACCTCAAGCGGTGAGGCGGTCATCCGCGAGGTGAGTCAGCAGGGCCAGGCAGCTGCCAGCCAGGGGAGGTCGAACTCGATCCTCTCGCTGCTCTCAGGCCTGAGCCCCTCGGCCTTTCAGAGCGGGATCGCTCAGATGGTCTACATCGTGGTCGGAGTCGCCCTTGCCTGGCTGATCTCACGCATCGACTACCATCACTTCATCCGCTTCGCGGCGCCGATCGGACTTGCCGTCGTCGCCGGACTGATCGCGGTGTTCGCTTTCCCTCCGACGATGGGATCGCATCGCTGGATCCCCCTCGGCCCGATCACCTTCCAACCCTCGGAGCTGGCCAAGCCGGTCGCGCTCGTCATCGCGGCCAGCGCCTTCTCCTCGTTGTATACCAGGGCAGGGAGCCGTAGCAGACTTGAGGTCAGAGACTGGATCGTTCCGGCCAGCCTTATCGCGACGATGCTCGCGCTGATCATCCTCGAGCCGGATATGGGCACCACTCTGATCATCGGCGTCGGCCTGGCCGCGGTCTGGCTTCTCTGCGATCTGCCGGCACGCTTTCCGCTCGGCCTCGGTGTCGTCGGCACGCTTATCGTCGGCGCCAAGCTGATGCTCTCCAATGACTACGGCTCGAACCGCATCACGGGCTTCATCAGGACCTGGACGACGGGGCAGACCGCGTATCAGACCCTTCAGGCGCAGTATGCTCTGGCCGGAGGCGGACTGGCCGGCGTCGGTCCGGGCCTCTCGCGTCAGAAGTACACCTGGTTGACCCAGGCGCAGAGCGACTTCATCCTTGCGATCGTCGGCGAGGAGCTCGGTTTCCTGGGCACACTCGCCATCGTCCTGTCCTTCGTGCTCATCCTGATCTGCGGGATGCGTATCGCAGCGCGGGCCAAGGACCGTCTGGGGCGCTCCCTGGCGGGTGGCGCGATCGTGCTGCTGATATTCCAGGCAGTACTCAACATCTTCGCGGTCACCTCGCTGATCCCGGTGACGGGCAAGCCGCTGCCCTTCGTCACCGCCGGCGGGACCTCGCTGATCACCAGCCTGTCGCTGGTCGGGATCGTGCTTTCCGTCTCGCGTCACGGGGGTGGACGCCCTCTGCAGGAGACGACACACGCGGGCTCGCCCTTCACGCGGAGCCCGGGAGGAAAGACCCCGCGCAAGAAGCCGCCGAAGAAGGACCGGTCGCGAGCGAAAACCCGGTCGAAAAGGGAAGAGAACGAGCATGAGGATACTATTGAGTGGCGGTGGGACAGCGGGGCACATCTATCCGGCCCTGGCTCTCGCCGCTGAGCTGCGAAGTCGCGGACATGAGCTCGTCTACGTCGGCACGCCGCAGGGCCCTGAGGCGCATCTGGCCGCAGAGGCCGGTCTCGACTTCGTCGCCGCGCCGGCGGCCGGCTTCGACCGCGCCCGCCCCTGGACGCTTCTGACTTCGAGCCTCAAGATCGCGCGCAGCGCCTGGAAACTGCGTCGCTTCTTCACCCAGTGGCGCCCGGAAGCGATCGTCGGCTTCGGGGGCTATGTGGCGGTCCCGGTGGGACTCGCCGCGCGCCTCGTCCGGCCGCCT
>JGI20166J26741_11553251_pt1 | contig 12141 bp, 7 predicted proteins | sample TergutCu122P5_FD_26741 | JGI IMG/M metagenome (IMG submission 26741) | reverse complement strand
CCCCCCCCCAGTCTTTTAAAAGAAGACTCGTAACAATTATAGAAAAATTCCATTCGACCTCACCGGCGTGACTGACCGACAGATCCAGCTTAAAGGCACTACTAAATGCAAGTTAAATTACTATTAATTCATAAGGAGAGAACTGCCATTAAATAAAAGCCTAAGCACGAGAATACAAACAGACGTATTGATTGCTTTCTGAAACACATTTCAGTGCTCTTTAGAAAAATAATTTAGTTCCAATACATTGCGTGGTATCGTTTTGTGTCCTTTAGAACTTCACTATTCACCATGACTGATCTCACATTTTAAGTAGTGGAGTTAGTAAAATATAATCGCTGGTAAACACTGATAACCTCAAGTTATCTTGGCTATGTGCCTATTGACCCTGTTTCTACTCGTAATTCAGTCATGGTAGCAGTCCAACACTGTAACCAGACAGTGGCGGCTTCTTTAACAGCAAGTGTTAAAGCCTATTTTTATCTTTTCACTTCTCTGCTGAAGGAGAGACATTAAGAGGCAGACAGTAGAATGGATATAATGCATTAGAGCGTAACAGTCGGAATAAGGGACTTATTTGGAACACTTAGGCATAAAATTTTATTAAAACTCTATAATAATTTGCACGTATTTTGAGCATATTCCCGTCGGTCGCTGCATTACAAGAAAGAATATTCCATTTCCCGAAATAATTCGATAGAAATGTTTTGAATATCTAAATTAATTTTTCCTGGATTAATTTCATTTCATTCCGATATGGGAGCAATGGCGTTAAAAAGAAACCGAACTTTTTATACGCCATGAACATCACCTCGTACAAAAACCGACGTGTGAAACAAATCCTACGCAATTTGGTGACATAGACTGGCATAACAATATAAATTACCCATTAAATTGGCACTGTACCACAGGATCACATTTGTAAACATTTCGTCGAAGGGGACACATCACCAAAATTTGAGCACAGATAATTTTGCGATCAGTTTAGAAAATGGGAAATAAAATTTGTCATGTGTACGCCATAGCTTTAAAAATTTACCATATAATTTACAGTAAATTAGCTAAATAGGTACAACGAGTGTTAATGCATGATTTTATGCCATCAGTGCTGTTAGTTACGTTAGGTTTACTACAGACTCTACAGCATGCATTTTGTACACCAATCGTTGTTTTCCCAGTCAACAAAATGTCGAATAGGCAACACAAGAACTAGACCAATCAGAGATAAAAATACTCATGTGAAAACAGCGTGCTACAAATTGGAGTTCACCTTTTTACTCTTGTCATACAATTAATCAGTTTATATGTACGAATGGTATAGGGGACACCTCTGTTTCATGTGTTTCATCAACAAAATTAATGTGTTGTAAATAAAAATTTCGTTCAGTTAGAAATGTGTTATTTAATATCACGTGTAAAACGACATGCTTTTTATCCACACATACGCACACACACACACACACACACACACACACACACACACACACACACATACATATCATCATCATCATCATCATCATCATTGCTAAAGGGAGGAGAAAATTCATTTGGACTGCATCACACATCACTGTTCGTTGTTTCATTACATTTGTAGGTTAACTGCCGTATAGTATTAACACATGACAGTTTGATATTTCTCTGACCGTGCACCATGAATTGACTATATATTAATGACCAACTTGATGAACTGATTATTATTTATTCATAAAATATTACTCTCCTCTACATGTTTCGAGCATCAAGTGCTCATCTTCAGGAGGATAGAGTTGTATACATGCAGCATATGGTACTGTCACTCTCTATGAGAGATCCTGGTGGCCTGTCAGTACACAGCTTGAGTGAGAACTGACTGGAGGGGGAAGGTTGTTGATGGATGTCTTAAGACACCCACCAACAACCTTCCCCCTCCAGTCAGTTCTCACTCAAGCTTTGTACCGACAGGCCACCAGGAACTCTCATAGAGAGTGACAGTACTATAGACTGCATGTATACAACTGTATCCTGAAGATGAGCACTTGAGGCTCGAAGTATGTGGAGGAGAATAGTATTTTATGAATAAATAATAATCAGTGCATCAAGTTGGTAATTAATATATAGACATGACAGTTTGCAAGGAAGAGAGGTACATCATCATAAGCTTACCCTCATTAAGAAGAACCTGGTTTAGAACAGGTAATGTAGTCGGCAAAAAGGGTAAAGCAATACCTGTACAGGCCTGGACAGTCCTAAGGGGTTCCAGGACGATGAGGCTCCCAGATATCAGAACAATCGGCACGCGAAAGTGTCAGTCTCACACACCGGCCGCATTTAACCCCCTCCCCCCCTCCCCAAGGAAATATTCCTGGTACTCATTTCTGTTAGAGGCTGAGTCGACTCTAGGGCCACATTGTGGCCGGAAGGATTATGCTAATGAAATATTCCAGTGACACCATCGGCAATCGAACCCGCGACCTTCCAAATTGTAGCGCAGTGCCTCAACTAGCGAATGAAGTTGCATCACTGAAAATATTCCCGGACAACACTTCGTATGCCTAGACAAAATGAATATTCCGAAAGATCATTTGTACAATTTTATATCTGTGGAGCTGTATACGTTAGGTCCGATGCCGAAACTCAGACCGAACTAGGCCCACTGTTCTTTCATGGCCTAACGTAGCACGGCCACTTTAGTCTACTAATTTGCTATTCATCGCGAACTAACATTGTTGTTATCAGCTGCGCAACAAAGTAGCCAGGTTTAAAGCAGAAAACAAATACCTCAGTGGCTTTAGGAAGAGTGTGGTGGCTGCGCTCTAGAGATAAGCCCAAATTTGTGCTCCTACTTGGAATCACGTATGTGGTTGCATGAATTAAACACGTTAATAAGCAGCCTAAGAAAGTGCTGCTGTACGAGTACACGTTTCGATGTTCTGGAGGCTCAGTGTGCTGAATTTGTTGTAAGCCTTTTTGTTCCATACACACAAGGAAACCCGCATTCATCTCCTAACCCTCTTAACAAATTTCGATTAAAATGGGTAACGGGGAGTCTACGCTCAATGCTGCATGATTTTATTTCGGCCAGTACAGGTACAATATAATCTCATTTATTACTAAACTCAATAATATATTATTCTTTAGACACAGTCCGTGATATGAAAATATACAACATCCTAAAAATTTGTAAGTCTGATTAAGATATTTTTTGTGACTTTTATTCAAATAAATACAAATACTAATATATGAAATCATGCTTCTTGACCTCCACAGTCCACTAGTTTTGTCAGAATCAGAATACTAGAATTCATTACTCTAATTCCCATAATCTATGCTTTGTGTGCTACTGAATAAATCTATCGTATATTACGGGGCTAGATATATGATATATATTTATTATATACACAATTTTGATATTTTCCTTGCTTCCCAGTTTGCTGGAATGTGCTCCTATTTCCCGCAACAGTACACGAGACACTACAGCTCCTGTTCCAGACCCGTCAGCCTCGAGGGCTCAGTTATCACTACAGTAGTTGATAGGTGCTACAGACAGGAAACTGAATGTAACACTTTGGATCTTATACTTATAAGAAAAGCATACACTTCCCGTGGAAGAACGGGTACCTATACGAGTCTACAAGATAAAGAGATCTATAAAGTATGCAAAATCACAAGCTGCAACTGTGAAAGTGAATCTGTACGGATAAAATAGGCATACGTAGAATACAGCTTCGTCAGTTTTGACGTTTTTATACCTGCAGGTGTACAAGAATCTTACTTTTAGAAACACGCCAAAATCAGCTGCCACTTCCGAATGGGTCTTTTTTTTTATCTTAAAAGAATTCAAGAAGAATATTAAAGAGAGATGATACATTCAAAAAAGAAACCTCCGCTATCTGAATCTCAGATGTTAAACCTGTTGAACCTGAATCAAGGAGAAAGCTCTTCTGATAATCCTCCTTCATACCTCCCAAAATTAACCTCCATAAACCACAAACCATCTTAAACCTATTAAATGAACTGCAGAGGCATTTCTCATGACTACCAATATTAGACGAGGTACTACAAATGCTGTAATTTAATGCACGTTCCTAACATAAATACCAGTTATGTTAAGACATATATAAGGGAAGTCGATATTGAATCCCAAAATTATTTAAGTTTTAATAACGACATGAAAGACTTCATTCTGTGTCTTGGTCATTTACATATCACATCAGGAACACTGCCTCCGTTGTAACAATGAACATAAGGAATAAGGTCTTAGTTGTACGCGATGTTTTCCAGGAAAGTAATTACCGCTGAAATCAGTGGATACCTGCCAAAACACATCTGCTTATTTGTTTCTCTGTACCTCCGAACAAAGTAATTCCAATTTGACATTCAGAAGAACGTGCATCGCGATATATTCTTACAATAAAACCAACGAGATGCACTAATTTTTCAAATTTATTTTTGGAATAGACCTTTACATGTTTCGGACAGGTTTTCTGTCCATCACCCGGAGTATAGTGCTGTGTACACAGCAATCGGTGTATGTCATACAAGTTTTGCTGACTGTTTGCTAGCGGGATCGGGATAGAACATCCTGATCCCGCTAGCAAGCAGTCAGAAAAACCTGTATGACATATACTTATTGCTGTGCATACAGCACTATACTCCAGATGATGGACAGAAAACCTGTCCGAAACATGTAGAATTCTATTCCAAAATTAAATTTGAGAAATTAGTGCATCCCGTTGGTTTTATTATAAGAAGTACCTCCACCTTATAACAGGCAGTTAGGAGACTCTCGATACTTTAATCATGTTTCTCCAACGTCATGCGTCGCGGTCCACATGCGAGATAAAAACACATGACACAAACAAACAAATCTGCATCTGTGGTAAATACCTTATTTATGTTTTTAAGGGCAATTTAAATTGTTAAGATTGCATAACGTTGATGGCAGATTGAACAGAATATTAGTACGAAGGGTAGTGATAAGGGAAAACCAAAATGATCGGGTAAAACCTGCCTCCTCTTTGACGTCTTGTAATACTTCATTTCTCGAATGTTCGTTCCAACTAATCTTTTGAAGCCTTCTTCAGCACCAAGTTTCAATACATTCTAGGTAGATCTGACATATTTTCCTCAGTGCCCAAATTTCATAACCGTACACAGCTACTCTCCAGATGTAACACTTCATTAGTTTCTTTCTTGAATTTAAGCCCACAATGTTGGTGAAAAGAAATTTTTTTAACTGCTTTCGCTTTGGCAATCCTGGATTTAGTTTCACTTACACATCTTGCATTCTTTTTTTTGACGAGCTACTCAAATATTTAAATTTTCTCAATTTCTGCGGTTGTTTTTGGCCTATCATAATTTGTACTGGGGATGGTTGGCTTGAGATTCTCATTAGCCTAGTTTTTTGTACATTCATTTTCATTCTATAGCGTCTTCCAATTTCAAGTTGTCTATCAAACATGCCATGTAGTACTACCACTTCCTTTGCCAGCAGCGCAAGTTTATTTGCATATTTCACGGTGCGAATTACTTGTACTCCTATTTTGAAGCCTCCAAAACCTTCAAGAGCCTCGTTGTTAAAGTTATGCTTGTACAAGTTGAAAAGAATCGGTGACAAACAGCGTCCCTGTCTAATTCCTCTTCCAATCTTCCCACTTCTTGTGTCTCCTCCGTCCACTCGTACTTTAACATTCTGGTCCCTGTACAATTTGCTGATCAATCTTCTTTCGTGCCAATCGACACCATTTCCCGTTGGGATCTACATTAATTTGGTCCAGTTAACACAGTCAGATGCCTTCTGTTAATCTATAAAGCAAACACAAAATTCCTCATCAATGTACACATTTCCTTCTGACATTATTCTTAATATCCCAATTGCATCCTTATTTCCTCCTTTAAATCCAAACAGATATTCTTTATGTATATCTTCAATTTTCCTTTCAAACTTTCTTCTAAGTACCCTCGTAACTATTTTTGCTGTGTGTGGGCGACTGTCGCTGCATTTTTTTAGCTTCTGATTTCTTCTTTCAAGCAATCATTGTAGCTTCAACAAAATCCTTGGCGCCTGTCCAGTTTCTTATGTGTTGTAGACCAGTTGTGTCATTAGTCTTGAGACCATCTTCCCCAAACAATGTTCGTAGATCCCATTGTACCTCAACATCTTCTGTAGCCTTCTTATCCCTCATCTCCTTGATAGCTTTTCCCACCTTACTGTGCAAAACGTAAGGACCTTTCTCGCCTGCATCTACTTCCCTTTATGTCGGACTTCTTGGTTTTCTTGTCGATTAGCTCAATCGTAGATCCCTGTAATAACACATGCACCGAAAGCAAACACTAGTTTCCGCAGTGAAAGAACGACTAACAGACCGACAGAGAGCACGGCCGAAACCTGATCACGAGTGCAATATTCCGGGGGGGAGGATCCTTCTCTTCTAGTATTAGGGAGACTATTTTTATTTTACAAAAGGAATATTAATTACTGGGTTAGGGAGTTAGTGTTAATGAAGCTGGGGTAAGACAGACGAAATCCAAGTTCGGACGTTCTAAGGCAAGTTTCATCCTTTGTAATCCCCTTTTCATTTTTTATTCCATGGTACATAACATTTTCATCTGGAACTTGGAAGGCTAAACACTCATACACAAAGACACTGCATAATTTTTTTAGGAACATTTTCCGTCATTCGGCAGCTTCACACTGTCCTGTAATAAGTGTAGCAGAAGATTATTTATTCAATCCCAGGACATGTAATTATAACAGGAAGTCTGAATTGAACACTCTTTTGTACTATTTGATCATCTGTAGGCACGTCATTTAGGAAAGCAACGTTATTAACTTCAACGGCGAGAAATAGTACAAATTTAAGCTTAGTGGCCTGGCATAGAGAGAAAAGGGTGGCACTTATCTTCAGTTATTCAAGACGAAGCAGCATTTTAGATGTCTCAGGAAGTCAAAACGCTGCTATTTGAGAGTTAAAGGTGATAGTAAAAACATGGAATGCACTTAAAGACGGCGAAGCACCAAAATGTTTGTTGGTAGAATAACAAGATGTACAGTACCAGTCAGCCGATTTAAAACTTGGGTTGTATTAGGCAGTCACAAAGTCGGGAAATTTTCCTTATATATCACAGGATTCGAGTCCTTGGTTCAGTCAAATTAAACGATGGTGAGACATGAAAATTTCGCAGAAAAAACAACTCTAGATAGAGGTCTAGCAAAAATTATGCTTGTTACAGCTCACATTTTAGCAGACGTGTGGCAAATACTGATTAAGTAAACTGCAACAGTGAAGTGAATGTAAATAACAAAAGTGTGTTATACACTGGTCAGACAAGGGGATAAATGAAAAGAGGCGACAGAAGTTGTTACGTAAAGTAAACAAAATCGCGCCAAGTTCATACGCGATAACTCGTAACATACTCGGAAATCAGAAGCCAGCGACGTATTTCAGGGCTTCATACATACATGCATATATATATGTATATATATATATATATATATATATATAAAAGAGTACCGTCTAAAATGAACCTCGTAATTATACTACAACTACAACCGACAACTTGTGTTAACTACCTCATTTGTCACGGCGACACTTTTCGTCAGCAAGCCACTCGACAACACGCAAGTACCCTGACATAAAACTTCAACTGACCAATTAATAGAGCCTACCTTGACTCTAACACTTTTAAAATCACCGTCAACATTAATTGTTGGGACAAATCCTCGTAAAGTGAGCCCTTACTGGCGCCCCATCTTCAGCCTTCATCCTGCGACGTTGTAATAGAGACGAGAGAAGAAGATGTGGTAAGGAGCAGGTAAATTGGTGGAATAGAGACTTAAATTTTTCTGAATATTGACCTGCAGATTATGTGTAGTGTTTTGGTATTTGTGGAAGATGAAAATCCTCGCTGTTCACCATAATAATCTTCAAATTTTGAATTTCAAAATTTAAATATATAAAATTTATTTCTCCGTAGTTCTACGTCCACAAGGCTTCACAAGATTTCACAGCGCATTATTCCACAATCTCTTCTTGTATCTTCTTCTAATTACATTGCACGTAACCTTTCTGAAATTCTTTATCTCTGTGTGTGAAGTGAAAGCCTGGCCTAACGGAAATAATAGTGACCTCGGAACTTTGGCCGGCGTACAAAATTTCCCGAATAAAAGTTTTTAAAGATTGTTCTAGATCTACAATGAGAAAAGTGGGATAGTATTAATAAATTACAACTGATCTTTATAACGTTTTACAAACACTTTAAAATAAATCTAGAAATGAACACCCTAATTTTCAAGCTATCTTTGCCAGCATTAAGGTAAATAAATTAATTACATTTATAGAACAACCTCTCAGTCTCCACACAAGTAAATTTCGTTGGTATACTGAAAGAAACTAAGAAAATCTGCTTTATTTCTTAGAGGAATTCAGGCATTACATTTGTTACCAACAAATCAGAGTATTATAGGATAAACCGTGATGACTTTTTCCCACGACCTCCTCCAGCTGACGTCAGTAAACATCCATATTCTTAGACTTGATCCAGTGACCATTTTAAGGATAGTCGATTAATTATAAAACACCCCGAATTACTGGCATATTAGTCTAATCACAAAAACACGCGTTTCACGCCTGTATGCAGTACGTTTCGAAATCCATGAAGCGAAGTCTATGTTGAGATATTAACAGTCACTTCGCTAATCAAAAAGAACATCACGTTTTGTAAAATTCAAAGATTCCTTAACAGACAACAGAGTAGCACACCAGTTGGAGACAACATTTCTGCTATGTCCATAGGTTACTCGTTTCGTTCTATACAGCTTTATGTCCATCTATCAAATGAGGTCTAATTTCCAATCTTAATCTGTACTTCAGTGAGTTACATGACCTCAAAAAGAAAGTAACAAACAACAAATGCTATTTTAAGGGGAACGCATTTTTTACATTCTACATTTATAACTTACATGCATTCAGCATATTATTATAATATTGTTTTAGTGTAAATAAATAAAAAGTTTAGTAAAAGTATTATAATGAAATCTATTCCACGGAGCGTCTACGTCTCAGGTGGTAACTTTCGAAAAGGCAAATACCATTTATGAATTTTAAATCAGTTTTAATAAATTTCGCTCTTGTAGGCACATTGTTATGTCTGAATACCTGCAATAAGTAATAGAATTAATGAATTGTTCTTCCTTTGATTCTCGCGAAATTTACCTCCTGTTATAGTGGATTCCATAAAGGAACAAACCTACAGGACAGTGAAAATTTAAGAAAGTTGAGATAATTTCGTGAAGCTCGATAATAAGAATACAACAATGGCGTTCATGTCAAATGTCACGTCTCACATGTATTACTTCATGGATACCAACAGGCCGAACTTACAAGTATTTTTTAAATTAAAATGAAAGCTTTCAATGTGGGAAGTTGAAATTTCGATTGTTATTAGGCAGAGACTTTCCAAAATTTACAGTTTTACTGGAGTTTCTTCTATTTAAACAAAATAAAAAATAAAATGCTGAAGATGCGGAATTATTTGGTCTTTTTGTGAGCGACGCACTGCTGTTGGAATTCGGACAAAATATTGAAAAGACAACCTGCATCTGGACTACAAAAATGGTGTTGGGTCGCAATTCTAAATGTGTCTTCCAAAGGAATAGAAACTAGAGCTTTATTTGAAAGTGTGTCAGTCCGACTCACTTATCGTCAAGGTACCCTCCCCGTTGAATATGACACACCAACAAATGCACTAATTGTATATCATATATTAATTTAAAATTGTTTGCATTAAAACACTTAATATGCTCCTACATGTTTCGATAGCAAATTGCATATCATCTTCAGGTAGCACTCACTGTTCCTTGCTAAAGTCACGTGTTAAAATTATGAATATTTCATTATTATGAGCGATGTGGCAGCATATCATGTATTTGTGTGTACGTTTTTTCCAGTACAGGGATGTATGTGGACTGGCTATAGCCACATGCTGCCACATCGCTCATAAGAATGAAATATTCATAATTTTAACATGTGACTTTAGCAAGGAACAATGAGAGCTCCCTGAAGATGATATGCGATATGCTATCGAAACGTGTAGGAGCATATTAAGTGTTTTAATGTAAACAATTTTAAATTAATATATGATATACAATTAGTGCATTTGTTGGTGTGTGATATCCAGTAAAACTTCAAAATGCACGGTGCTACAATAAAGACACCCTCCCCATATTGACTCTTGTGCTCTTGAAGCCACAAGAGACTTAGTCCATCGTGAACCCTGAAGCTTAGTTTAACCGCTTTGTTGGCGACAAACTGTAGCAGCGGGTAGGTCCTAATGACCGATCACCTGCCATTCACATTATCTTCCCGAGAGGAAACCCCTCCACTCTCCTCAGTTCTAGGTACAATATTACGCGTCTGGATATTGGAAAATGCAGCAGGAATGTTTCCCTTGAATCCCTCCTTGTTTTTATTAAAAGCTCGTTTTATGCCATTGGGAAAAACTACACTTCCGTTCCATTGAAGATTCATCCGTGGTGTGCACTGCGAAAGCATCTCTGTATAGGGCTGACTAGTTTCTCTGTCCCAATATGATAAGCACAATTATTTTATTAAAAACAGACCATATCTTTTGTTCGCTTATTTCCATTTTACCACTCTTCAAAACCTCTGTAAATGACAAAGGGACATAGGCAATAAAATTCTGTTAAAGAATGCATCTTGATAATCGTCTAGGTCAGCTCTCCGAAAACACTGATGCTTCTGCTTCCATTGCAGGAAATTCTCCAAGACAGCTAGATGTTCATGTTGGCGCAATATCCGGTGTACATTGTTCTGTGACAGTATGTCATAAAAATCCAATTTCACACAGACGTGCTGTGACTTTAGCTCTACACATTTCAAACACGAGTTCTCGGAAAAGCTACTGGATGAACTGAATGATTCGGTCTCTACTAGCCTTACAGATATGAAAGAAAATAAATTTTTACTCAGTAATTATGTTCTCTAAAGAAGAAGATCATGCCACGTGAGTTAAGAACTTCCGTGGTTCCGTTAAAAGCGTATGATCTATCTGGAGAACGTCAGAACTTGTTGTTGTCGCATACGCTAAAATAAGTATCCACTTAAAGATAATTTTGTGTATGGAATCATTATTGGATTTTTAGTGTTTTAGAAACTAATTCGCAAGTTGAATTCACAGGAAATCCGTCAGTAAAAATCAGCTGAAACATTCCAAGAAATGCCAACACTAAGTTATACAGATACGAAACTTATTTTGGTTTTTTAAATTAAAAGGCTTTGAGAATATGTAAAAGAATATAATTAACTATGTTTTCGCAAGAAAACCGTCAAAGGGCCGTATATTTCCATTAGAAAACCTGTGGATTTACAGAGATTAGGTGTAAGGTCAGAGGTGTCGTCACCACACTTTCTTCCTTCTTCTAATGTAGCTGCTTTTTCATAAAATAAGAAACAAGACAGGCAAGGTACGTATAATGTTATATTGAGGCGCATTCGTGCTACAATTTTTGCAGTGAAAAACAAAAAGTATTACATATTCCGAGTGTGCATTTTTAGCCTTAGGTATCCAGCATGCAATGCGGATGCGCCGTATTATATTGTCATCTGTGGCTTGCCCGGCTCTGCATTACTTTTCCACATCACCTCATCAATGGCATGAATATCGAAAAAAAAAAATTATTGCATACAAAATGCGTGTTTTGATTTTCTCTACAACGTTTGTCTGAAACATTCGTCTTTCTAAGAAGAGCTGAGACATATGTGATCATAAACGTATATTGGTTTTCATGTATAGTGCTCGTTATCCTTGTCAGATTTTTATAAATCTCGCATTTTCTAGACTGATTTTAGAAAAATACTCAAATATCAGATTTCATGACAGTCCGTCCAGTGGGAGCATAGAAGTTCCGTGCGGACGGACAGACAGACAGACAGACATGACTTGATGTTTCTCTGACCGTGCATCATGAATTTACTGTATATTATTTAACAACTTTTGTGCACTGATTATTATTTATTCATAAAGTATTAATCTCCTCCTTTGAGGAGATTAATATTTTATGAATAAATAATAATCAGTGCACAAAAGTTGGTAATTAATATATAGTCAATTCATGATGCACGGTCAGAGAAACATCAAGTT
>JGI20166J26741_11553140_pt1 | contig 12141 bp, 7 predicted proteins | sample TergutCu122P5_FD_26741 | JGI IMG/M metagenome (IMG submission 26741) | reverse complement strand
ATTCAAGAAAACACACACAACGTTTAAGGCTCTGGACATTGTCATTAATAACGCTGGCATTTTGGACGATAGTAGATGGGAACTTGAAATAGCTATCAACGTGGTAAGTACACAGCACTGAAAACATGTAACATTATTTCTGGGTGTAAATAATACATTTTTACGGGGATTCTATTCTTCTGCAATCTGGCGCTGTGTAGCGTGTAATATAACACATCACCGACGTTTAGAAGGAACGTAGTGCCTTCATCTTCAATGCTCTGTAGGTGGTAACTATTTACCTATCGGAAGGGCAGAACATGACAGATGACCTGAATCGTTATGAACACCGCTGACAGAAACTCGGACCTCGCTTGGTTGTTTGCCGTTTTTATTGATCATACATTTTCTCTGAACACTTCACGAAGGCGTTTGCGGAACGTGAGTATGGTTCCACCCATTCTTAACCTTGACATTAGAAGGAAGTAAGTGGTGACTTTCTTTATTCGGCGGCTGAACTGCCGGGAAAAGTCCCAATACCTGTGTGCCCCAGAAGAGTTCTGGACGCCTAGGAGAGGGCAGTAATGCTATGCACCCCCCGGAAATTGAACCACTATTCTTCAGCTGTCCATACTGTAGCATACTCAATATCCGCAATAAATTACCCTGGTTCCACTTACGTTGTTTATGTTATTCGATTATGTTACCGTCACTGCTTGCTGTGCCATTTCATGTTAGTACTCAGACAAGATTTTGCTGGAAGTGATGTCAAGGTCATGTCTTTATATGCGAGTCTGTTTACACGCGTAGTGATAAGACTATGTAGATCATATAACGCAGGATACAAGGTACCGCAACTTTGAATTCAAATAACTTATTAGCATATGGACACGAACGCCAGACAAAGACGTCCTTTACAAAATCATATGACATTAGTTAGCTTTGAAACTGATTATGTAGACGTGATTCCATCACCCTGAAATGGAGGCAGCCTGTCGTTCCGAAATGCTGAGCATAATTAGAATCACACACGGTGATTAATACCCACCATGATGGCCTACACATGGAGAATTTGTATGACGAGGGTATTTGTGGACATCCGTCTCGGCTGTTCGTTGCTCAAAAAGTAGTGCAGATAACCGAATGTGTTTTGTACCACATCCTTGTAAACGAAGAAAATTTGACTTGAACGGTCGTATATTTCTTTTTTGGTAGCACGCTGAACAAAATCCTTGCAACTGGTCGAAGTTACGTGTCTAAATTACTGATACTTCTTACTGTAGCAACACCGCGCAATTCATGCCTACCTTATTTCAATTAAACGGCTCTGTTAAACTGCATTTCTTCCAATTCAAGTCTGAATTAAAACACCTGTATACAGTCGTAATTACTGAAAATTTTAACACATTGTTCTTATTCTGTTATCTTTTAATTCCACCTCGTACAGCAGGCGTTGGTCATTCCACTGCACGGCCTGGCATAGGTGGAAATGTTACCGAATATTACTTCGGATACTTAAATTAAAAATTAACCTGAATTTCATTCAAGCTTTTGAAGGTCTTTGAAGCTGAAGAACAAAGGAACTCGTTCTCTCCCGGTAAGTCAGAAATGACTGATGATTACCAAACATCTGATCATGAGCAAATCTATTAAGTGGTAATCCACACTACTACTCGTATCATCAGTATTTCAATCGACGCATAACTTCATTTTGTGGTAAAACCAAACTGTTCAATCACCAGAAAACAGAAAACTGATTCACCATTACGAGTCATTATGAATGTGATGTTTGGTTATTGCAGAATGCTGTTGTCAGGGGTACCTTACTGGGGCTTCAGTACATGGGTAAGGACGAAGGGGGCAAAGGTGGTGTGGTGGTCAACATCTCTTCGATCGCGGGCTTGGGCCCCTATCCAGGTTGTCCTGTTTATGTTTCCACGAAGCATGCAGTTATCGGCCTTACTCGCTCTTTGGGAGTAAGTATTGCGTGTAACAATGTGGGTATTCTATTGTAGGATAGAGTACCTTTTTTTTATTGTATCTTTCTTTTGGGTGATGCCAAGGTGCCTGAATTTTATATGCCAAAGTTTCGGAATGCTCTATCAATTCCATCTTCATATGTCGTGTGCAGACACAGACCAATGTAGATGGGGAAGAGTGTTTCGAAACGTCGGCACATAAAATTCAGACACCGAAGAATTACCCAAAAGAAAGAACACAACATTCACAACAGGGCGAAAGTTTGAAATGAAGGAGTTGTTTGAGGGAAAATTTCGATCGTTCAAAATATTAAAAACGGCAATGTTACCTGTAATTGCTATTGAGTAGAAGCCTTCAAATGGCGTATGTTGCGTCCATTTAGTTTAGACGTACACAGTATATAGGTGAACTTAGAACTTAATTCTTAAGAGTGTAACTGTGATTAGGTTATTATGATTTTGTGAATTATATTTTAGTCTCAGACAGACAAAATACGAGAGTGCAGAAATTTACATTGGTTTTTTCTTGGTGATTTGTATTACACGTAGCAAGCACGTTGATGACGAAAGCATGAAAACATTTTAGACAGCGAATCTGTGGAAAAGAATGTTTTACTGGCGCGTTTGCAAAATTGCGAAAGGCGACGACTCGTTTCACGTTTGTCCTTCTGTTTTTCCGCATGGAATATTTCGGCTCGTAATGGGCGGATTTTTATGAAATTTGATATGAGAACATTCTTCGAAAATATGTCCAGAAAATTAACATTTTATTAAAATCAGACAAGAATATCGGGTACTTTATATGAAGATCAATAAAATTTTTGATCATAGGAAACTTATGTAGTAATCCAACAAATACACATGACTACAATGTTTTATCACATATTATTAATTACCAACATGTTTCGATCGCTGCTGATACCACCATCAGGGTAGATTTTCAAGAGTACTATAAATACTCTAAACGGCCGAACAGTATAGGTGGAACCACTCAACGCTATGATAGATGCCTTAAACTCTCCATATACTGGTTACCGAGGGATTACTGTAGGGTGTTATTCATCTGGAAAGCGGTATTGAGTCCGTTCCATAGTGTTTGATTTAGAGATCTTGTGAACTTAGCACAGACAGGCGCCTTACTACAAGCGCGCCTCACGCTACCGGCACCTTCTCTGACAATATTGTACAGTGGGCAGGGCTGTGACAAGATTTACAGGTGCATTAGAATAACAACATTCCTGACTACAAATTTAGAAAACGAAGTAAACAATGAAGTAATTAGACAGGTATACCGGTCGATATAAAACATTACATGATTTTAAAAAAATACTTGAAAGTTACACATACTACTTATAATAATAGCCCTTTTCCTGGCTGTACTTCAGGGTATCGCGTAATAACAGATTAACTAATGCAATGCAAAAACAGGGCAGATTATTTAACTTGAATGTAAGTGGGAATAACAAAAACTGAAAAAATATTGAAACGTGCTCTTTATTAAATTTTATACTTTTTAACTTCTACTTCTACAATATTAAGACGTCATTTTGTGGTTTTTGACTGCGTATGCCACAACTGAAGATAAACGTGGTAATTTTAGAAGACAGATTTCATTCGGAACTAGAGGTGGCATTCATTCAGTTTTTAAAGACCAACACGAAAACACTGTAGGAATTTCAATGCAAAATATAGGACAGAAAAATTTATTCAAACCTGCAAGATACAACAGAGATAAGGTTGAGGGGTAGTAAATTCTGTCACGTCCAAGAGTAAGGAAATCAGGACACAATATTCTTACACCACAACATTCGTACACGTCATTAGCTTTCTAAGAAAGCGAAGTTTACCTAGAACAGGCCACGAATGCCCAGAGGGGGAATAGACGTAAAGCGTACACTTTCTTTAACTTCGGCGGTAGATGAGGATGTGTGGTCAATGCAGCGGTTCTGCCACTTTACCCCACCCTTCCCCCCACACCCCGGAATGATGCACAATCCTTTGTATAGGAGGCTGGATTGATCCAAGAGCCGGGCTGGACGGGTGCAGAAATTCTCACCCAATCTGAGATTCAATCCCCGGACCTTCCAGCCCATAGCAACGTTCAGCCTTCTATACTGACGAAAAGGATGCACATTACATGATCACATCTTGAGACGGAGTAAATGGCATTCGCCCGGCATACTGCCTCTGAGAGGACCTGTCTGTGTGTATTGATCGCTATACAATGGTTAGAATGATTAGGCATATATTGTCTGTACGTGCCCGAAGAATGGAGAGGTTTGATGTGTGTACAGTCGACCTCAAGAGGCGAACGACATGGAATTTAAAGAACAGCTGCAAGCTCAAATCTGAAGAAGTTTGCCAGCTTTGATAAAATAAGATGATATCGTGAGCTTCAAAATTGTGTGCGAGAGCGTTAATGAGGATTTAAAGATATTAGTTTAAGAAAGTCTTCGCTGTTACATATTAAAATAACATCGCCATTAACGAAAGAATGTTTAGAATTGCTGTTTGACTCTTTCAGTTGCATACCACTTCGACAGAACTGGTGTCAGGGTGATGGCCATTTGCCCTGGAGTGACAGACACAACCCTCGTTTCCGAGGGCCACCAGCGCCTCTTGCGGGATGAGTGGGGAGTCGCATTTAAAAGGGACATTGATTCAATTTTTAAGCAAAAGTGAGTACTTGTCATAAAGAAGTGGCTTTCTTATATAGTAACTACGCACGTGTCTTTCCTTGAGATTATGGCTGTAAACTACTACAAATTTGATCGAATGCAGAAAACGACTTCGGATTACTTCGTTTTAGGTTATTTAAGAACACTCTTCCAATTCGGTAGGATAGGTCGAATGAGTCGAAAGTTTGTGAAGAACCATGCGCAGTAAATTGTGGTGAACTAGACAGTCAATACAAAATTTTGTGTACTATCCTGAGTTTCGCCAAATCGCCTGTGAGAAGCCGTCTGAAATTTCAGTTACAATGGGCCGAGGTTTGATTGCAATTTTGAATCTGTTCCCATATATGAATATACAGATAGGTAACTGGATGAGACATATCTGTTTTCAGGATAAAACTGTTTTTCAACCTAAACTATAGACCAATCACATTGAAGGAAGTGAGTTATACCCTGTTTTACTTGCAGGCCTGAGAGTGTAGCCAAAGGGATGATCCATCTGATCGAGAAGGGTAGCAGTGGTTCGGTCTGGGTAGCAGAAGGAGGAGAACCAGTGTACGAAATTCGTATACCTGACAGACAATCCTTGAAGGTGGAATAAGTGCCGGAATATCGATATTAAGCTGTAAATCAAAACACTAAACTGTCTCTTCCGAGATAAATACACTTGGTTAATTTACTACGAAGAAAATGGAAAAGAGCTACTAGATTGTAACTGTTACAATTTTCACGTAAACGGGACATCAAATTGTCTCCCAGATTATACGAATACATACTTTACACTGTTTCTCTTAACATTACGTGAAATTAACGTCATGCCGATTATGATAAAAAAAATCTGTAACACAGTAATGACATACTACTGCAGAGTAGGTGTATGTACTTTTTAAACCTGTTCAATAATATATTTGAAGCATTTTGATGTTCAGACAAGGTTGCTAATCTGATATGTAAACCTTAGTACTTGGCGAAGTTCGTGCTTCAACATGCATTACAGATGTGTCATAATGATTACGTAAAGCTAAAAATAAAACATATCATTTGTGTTTATAAGCGAACATTGTAAAACAAAGGATGACTCAGAATAAGTTTAGGGGTTTTACGCTAGTAAATTCACAGTGTTATGAATACGGTACTATTGACTTACAGTGAATTTATAACCTCTTACCCAATGCAAATATATCACCGCTGTGTGTATTATGCAATATAAACTTAAAAACAGGATATATTGAGCTATGTTATAACCATGTACAATGATATAACATGTAGTAAATAATTAACAACAAACGAGGTATATATAATTACTAGACTGGCTCACACATTCTTATTAATTACCGACAAACCGAAGCAAATTAACACGGAAATAAAAATTCTTCAGGATGCAATAAAGCTACGAAAAAGACCTAATATTATGTCACGTTATAACAACTGTGCATTGCTATTATCTCCAGTTAGACTTCGTATATTTTCTCAACAGAGGACAACATTGTGGCACCATTTCATTTCGCAGAATTCCTCTGTCCACTCAAGCTTATCAAAATCTCATGCAGATGATCGGCTTTGTCTAATGGACCAGATAACTATTTATCTAAAGTATCTATCAGGGTAAGTCCCTCTATCTTTACTCAGGACAGGTGCAGATTGAGTCCCTAAATATAATGAATTTACAATGTGCTATTTTAATTAGGAAATGGATAAAGTTCTACAGACGTGTAACATTAGTAAATCGCATTCGCGCATGAGGAGTGGACACTAATTTTATTCACTTCAAGACCCATAACTGCACACAAGATACAGAGATTGTAATATTATTATTAGGAGGAATATTTACATAAATAGGGCTGGGTCACATTTGGACAATTTAATGGAGGCAGTTGGTGGAGGCTATTGTACTTTTCGCAGAATGTCCAAGTGTGACAGAAGAAGATTCCCGTTGTTTTCCAGAAGGACCGTGAGCAAGTAATTTTGCCTCTGAAGCAAAATTTAGTGGACAGTTGAAGGCAAGTTTACGAGCTGAAGTAACAAGTGTCCCATGTGACTCGGTCCTTGCTTTGTTTCCCTGTCATTGGCTGTGTGGAAAAAGTTTAGAACTGTATTTGCTAATGAGAAATGTCCGAATGGACCTCTGACAATATTAGTAGATGAACTGTCGGGCGTAGATATAGTCCCACGTGCCTGAAGAACCCGACAGACACGGTGACTTGGTGGAGCTTTAAAGTTCCTGCAACCAGTCATTGTTAGCCAGCCCTACCCGATCGTGGGGTAAGATGGACGACCCTAAATCTCACTGTGGAGTAGCGACTTTGTCAGACTAGCTGCCCCTGTTCCCAGAAGAATCTATTGTGCTATAGCAGTCTGCCGCCACTGCAACGTTTCCCTGTTAAACACCGGGACGTGATTGCAGACGCGCATCCTGTTCTACTCTTAACCTATCTTAACGTCTTTTCGGAGAGCCTGGGACCGTAGATAGGGGTTTGGTGGGTTGATTGAAAGTGGCGGCAATACTATCCAAAATAATTACCACAGTTACTGTGTTCTAATATATGTCTGTGTGTATATATATATATATATATATATATATATATATATATATATGGTAACCATAATATCCAGTTTGCACAATAAGATTCTCCCATACTGACATGGGTATTATAGAATTTCTCTTATATTTCACAAGTTAATTCCCATAAAGCTCTCCCAATTGTTCTTTTCACTCAAGAATGCTAAATGAACTTTTACAGCCGCTGACCAGCACCAACATCATTCTGCCTGAACTACAAGTGACAGAGTAGTTTACAGCAGACTTCAAACAGTAGTGGCACAAATTGTGATGGTCCTAATGAGTAGAAGAAATCTTTGGACACCTCGGCTTTCCATGGCGGTGATGGTGAATGTGTAATGTCTCTTAATCAGCTTGTGAACTATTCAAGTTACTGTAGGATAAAAAAAAGATGTTTTTCGAAAAAATCCTGAAATGTCAAATTTCTTGAAAATTCATCCGTGGGAACCGAATTGGTCTATGAGGACAGACTGACAGACAGACAATCGGACGGACAGACAGACATGACGAAGCCTACAATCGATTTTCGCAATGTTATGAACACGTCTAAAAACTGAGGAACTTCACAACTTCTCGTCAGCCGTTATTATCTGTCAGGAAATCCGTACTTCTAAGAAAGAATATTATATTTTTCATTTGTAAACAAAGTCATACAATTCAGTGTTAAGACTTGGATTACAGTTTCATCAAAAACTTCAGACCGGCGTTACCGAAATGTAGCTTTGAGTAAATGAGTGGTTTTTCCCACCTTCCTTCGCCCCTATTAAGAAAAATGAATGCAGTAATTATGAGAGTATTACAACGTGTTTGTGACTGGCCGCTCCTGGGTTTGATTATGGGGATATTCATTCTAAGATGGTGAAATATAAACTGGAGTGTTTGTAGTGTAATATAGTCAAGCTCAGGAAAGATATGGAGAGTTACGGTTAAGTATTTTTCTATAGGAAATGCTTTCCGAAATCGTAAATTAAGATATCTTGGGATTATAGATCATTCGTGACAAACAATTCCATAAAGGTTCTGTAGATATTAAAATATCTAGCCACCAGCTTGTCACATACTCTACGCATAGGGACAAATTTCCTGTTTGTTCGAAGAAAATATAATCCACACTGGATATCACACAAACTAGGGGAAATGGGAAACTTAATGTCGCTCCTGGTGAATGAAGTTCAGACAGGCTGTTTCCTGAGGGAAATACATTAAATTGTGGAAATTCGTAAGGTCAGGAAATATTCGTACATGATTTCGACATTTGAATATTCCTAAGCAAAACACACTTTTCTGGCTTACGACTCATTTGACTTGTCTTCCAGTGCTTCGGGAAAGAGTCTGCCCCCCCCCAAATTAAAACAATCACATTTTCGAACAGTGAAACAGGAAGCTTATTAATGGTGCCTGTTGCGGTGTGACAGATTAACAACAACCAACACACGAGCGATCACACCGTGCTAACGATAACATAAAGTGCTTCGAAATGTGAATAATAGTAAACTAATATGATTTATCAAAAGAGTTTGTTTGACAACATTTATCAACTAACTGCGACAATGGTGGGACAACTTTCTAGTATCGTCTTAACGACCTACTCAACACTTTCCCTAAGTCAAGCCCAAACTTTACCTTGATCCTTTTCACACATCAATGGCATGACACTTTATTATTGCCAGCATCCCAACAGAAAGTTCTTAAAAAGTGTTAGATTTGAAAGCATGTATTAATATTATACTAATTATGAAGAAGAATTTAAGGATATGGAAATCAAGTGGACTAATTAGGTTATCGATCTCAGCATTACTATTGCGCTAGAGAGTGTACTTAGCAACTACCCAATGTAAATCATTAATGACTGCGTACAGGTATTGTGTCTACCATCTGCCAACTACTTGCCATGTAAACATCGAAGTCGGCAAAGTGTTCTATATTTCAGAGTGTCTGTTACCTTAATGTTCGACAATGGTTTGTACAGTACTGTACCCTACATACAGTACTGTTGCTGAGTGCGACTGGAAGGCGCAAACGTCATGTAAACGGCCCTTGAAGTTGCATGCTTCAATTGCTCGCCATGTACAAACTTTCTTCAATTCTCCAAATCGTCCAGAAGGGATCTGTGACCTTCTCTGCCTCCTACTAAAGGGGTATCAGGAGCTGCATCCCTGGGGAATAAGGAGGCGGCGGCGGTGAGGACTGAACAGCTGACAACTCCATCTAATATTGATGTTAAAAACGAGTGGAGATATTCTACCAATCCCCCACACCAGTCGTGCACAAATTTCCCGAAAATCAAGGAGGCATCTGAAAATTATAAACATCAGAGTTGTGACACAAAGCAAGTCTCATACTCAGGACCCACAATTGTAAGGGTCACAGTAAGAAATCCAGTGACAATCGCGACCCCGTTGCCCGTGATTTGTTCAACCCTGCTCTACATATCTCAGTGTGTGAGGCCTCATCAGGTACAGAAGCACCTTACTTGTACTATAGTACAGTGAGATCCCGCTGTCAAATTTGTATAGGAAAAAGGCACTTTATGTTCTCTGGTAGGAGACCATTGGCATAATATTCAGAAACGTTCTTGGAACGTAACATTTGTATTGATTTCAGCAACGAAGGAAGACCTGAGAATCGTTTTCTTGTGTCGAGAAAGCTCCTAAAATAGAATGTTTATTAAACAGTGACGTCCTTGAGTTTCGGAGATGATTGGGTGGATGAGTTAGCACAAGCAAGCGCAACGAACAGTCAATCTGCACTTTTAACCATCGCTCGTGACCCAGTGGCCTGTATTACTATATACAGCTATCAGGCTGAAAGTCGCCTCTGTGACCGTCGGTCTGCACTATCAAAACACATATTTCGTTTTTAAGTTCAGCCTGTCAAAATTTAACGGGTAGCACAATGATAGGAAGCATAATTCTGTGCAATAATGGCGATTTGTATCAAGTAGTAAACACAATAACGATATTTGATACTCTTCATCCCGTTGTGCATAGGTAAAATATAATAATAATTATTAAAACTATAATTATTTTGACGGTAATAAATAAATTTTTATTCAATACAGATAGATAGAAGAAAACGTATCAAATATCAAGTTGTTCGTACCTGTCGGTTATTAACTGATTATTCAGAAAGTAAATTTTATTATGATTGACACTGTCTTTCTGAATCCGGTAAATGCCTTTCAACGAGAATTATTTTGCACTTAAGTCGGAAGCTAACCATTCTACAGGGAGCCAAAGGAGTAGGACGGCCTCGAGGGTGTGCACCTTGCTGACAGGGGCATAGTAATAAAACTCGAGTAATGCCGGATATTCCTACTAAGTCCTATACATGCATGTCCACGTCATGGCTCCTGGGCAACGTTTATACAGCTAAGTCATGAAGTGTGAAAAGCGAGTTCCTGACGCTTTAAAACTGGGACTGGTCAGCAAAGGTAGACAACCCCGACAGAAAACGTCAGTCCTCCAGAATAGCTGGGGGTTGGCATGGGGCTGACAACTCCATCCTAGAAAAATTGAATTGTTCTGTAACCATGTGAAGGATGCCGGACGATTTAGGAAGACGACTAAGCAAACGAAATAAGGTTAAGGATAGGAAGTTAGCCACCTGGAATGTTACAAGTTTGTACAGACCTGGAGCCCTAGTCAAGTTAAAAGACGAGCTAAACAAATATGGGATTGCCATAACTGCTGTTCAGGAAATTAGGTGGAGTGGAGGAGAAATCTTTGACTCTGGGGATTTTATAGTGTGCTATATTGGTAATAAAGAAAGGAGGCAATTTGGAATAGGATTCCTAATAAATAAAAAATATAAACATCTTATTATGGGCTTTAGTCCAGAAACAGACCGTAAATGTTCTTTATGGATAAGAGGCGTATTCTTCAACACAACAATTATATGTGTTCATGCCCCAACGGAGGAGAAACATGAAATACAGAAAGATGACATTTATGAGGAACTGGAAATTATATGAAAGCACCCAAACATGATATAAAAATCGTGATTGGGGATTTTAATGCAAAGGTGGGTAAAGAACCAGGTCTAGCTCCAAATGTAGGAAATATAGCCTCCATGAAGAAACAAACAATAATGGATGGAGAATGACTGATTTTGCTATAACAAAGAATATGGCAATAAGTAGCACGCTATTCCAGCATAAAAGAATCCACATAGAAACATGGAGATCACCAGATGAAACCACATCAAATCAGACTGATCATGTGATGATTGACTCTCGACATGCTTCAGACATACTAGATGTGAAATTTGCAGAGGTGCTGATTGTGATATTGATCATTATATCGTTAAAATTAAATATCGACAACGGATATCAGCTATTGGGAAATTAAGTGCACAAAAAATATCAAATATAATGTAGAAATCTCTAAGGGGGAACCAGTGCTAAAGAATATAGAAAGAAGGTAGAAGAACTACTACAAATGTTACCCAGCACTGACGATCAACAGGTAGAAGTCGCCTGGGACGATATTAAACAAGTAATATGTAAAGCAGCGGATAATATTTTAGGAGAGAAACCAAGAACGGTAAGGAATGGCTGGTATGATGAAGAATGCAAGGAAATGCTCGAAGAACAGAAAAATGCACGCTTATAAAAGTTACAAAGGAAAACAAGAAGTAATATTGAAGCCTACAAAGAAGCTCGTAGGGAAGCAAAGAAAGTATATAGGAAGAAGAAAAAATATTATGAAGAAGAAAAGTTGGAAGAATCACAAGAGAAATATAAAAGAAATAGATTAAAACAATTCTATGAAGTTAGCCGCAAGATAAGGACTGGCTTCCAACCAACAACTGCAATGTGTAGAAATAAACAGGGAGTAATGGTAGGAGAGGAATCTTAGGAATCAAGTCGAAGTCACAAGGGCTTAAGCCCTTGTGACTTCGACTTGATTCCTAAGATGAAGGAACCACTTCGTGGCATTCGCTTCAG